>SDBU01002013.1_pt1 | contig 27744 bp, 30 predicted proteins | sample 2277071 | NCBI WGS metagenome assembly SDBU01 (sample SAMN10397929, study PRJNA504765) | marine sediment metagenome | isolation source: marine sediment core GS08_GC12, 126 cmbsf | place: Arctic Ocean: Gakkel Ridge, Loki's castle | collected 2008 | reverse complement strand
CACGAGGCTATGCTCAAATCATTGAGCTATGCCTATCGCCACCGCCGGGAGCGGAAGGGTGATATGAGGCGGCTATGGATTCTACGGATTAACGCTGCTACCAGAGCGCAAGGGCTCACCTACGGGCAGTTTATGGACGGCTTAAGAAAGTCCGGGGTTGGGATCAACCGCAAGATGCTGGCCGATATGGCAGTCAGGGAGCCTGATGCTTTTACCAATCTGGTAACGATAGCCAGGGGTGAAGTCCAAGGCTAAGAGAGATTATTCAGTGGCCCTACTCCTTTAACCTTCCCTTCTTCGAACGGGAGCGAAATTCTAAGAAACGAGTTCACCCTCTGTCGGATACCCGATTAGTCAATGTCTCTAGCGAGGATAGGCTGCTTTGAACGGGCTTTTCACCCGGCAAAGAATGTTTCCCCCCTTGACCCTCCAGCAGTTGATACCCTATAATCGATGACGGCTAGGATAAAGTCGTAGCCCCATCTCCTTAGTAAGAAAATGGGAGATGCTAGCAAAAGGTCTGTTAAAGGCAACAAGATGCTACCGCAACTTGAGGAACTGAAGCTGAACGCCCTGCATGAATTGGACGGCATTAGCAACGCCAGGGAATTGGAGTCCTGGCGGGTTCGTTATTTGGGCAAGAGGAGCGAGCTAACTGGAGTTCTGCGCAGTTTGTCTCAACTGCCGCTGGCGGAAAGGAAAGTGGTTGGTGCCTACGCTAATCAGACCAAAGCTCTCCTCGAGGATAATCTGGGGCAGAAAGAGCAGGTTCTCCAGGAGAAGCAGCTCGCCGAAACCGCCAGGCGGCAGGCAATTGACATTACCCTGCCTGGTCGTCCCTACGCGGTCGGTCACCAGCACCCGATTACTCAAACGGTATACGAAATATGTGACATATTTCTGTCCATGGGCTTCCAGGTAGTGGAGGGTCCCGATGTGGAGTGGGACTACTACAACTTCGAGGCATTGAACATCCCTGAGGAGCACCCTGCTCGGGATACCATGGCAACATCCTGGGTCGATTCTGAGACTGACGATGGCCAAAGACCGATGCTACTACGTACCCACACCACTGCGGTAACAGCTAGAGTGATAGAGACGATCCACCCTCCAATAAGAGTAGTCGAGCCAGGTAAGGTCTATCGCTATGAGGCTAGCGATGCTACCCATACCCCGATGTTCCATCAAATTGATGGTGTGGCGGTGGATAAGGGGATTACCATGGCTGACCTTAAGGGGACACTCTATGAATTTGCTCGCCGCTTCTTTGGTGAGGAGAGAAAGGTTCGCTTCCGCTGTGATTATTTCCCCTTTGTCGAGCCCGGTGTCGAGATGGCGATAGAGTGTTTGGTCTGTGGTGGCGCCGGCTGCCGTTTGTGTGGGAATAGCGGCTGGATTGAAATCCTGGGTGCGGGCATGACTCACCCGCACGTACTGCGGTGCGGTGGTCTTGACCCCGAGGTTTACAGCAGTTTTGCCTTCGGTATAGGCATTGAACGGTTGCCCATGCTCCGCTATGGAATTGATGATATTAGACTCTTTTATGGCAGTGACCTCAGGTTCTTAAGGCAGTTCTGAAGATGAAAGTCCCGCTAAAGTGGCTTCAGGAATATGTGCCCGTTACCCTGCCCCCAGCTGAGCTGGCCGGCAAGCTGACCATGGCCGGCATTGAGGTTAAGGGGATGCAGACGGTTGGCGGTAACTGGGAAAATATCATGGTTGGTCAGATAATTGCTATTGACCCCCACCCTAATGCTGACCGCCTCTGTCTAGCTACTGTTGACCTGGGTACGGAGCGGCCGACGGTTGTTTGTGGGGCACCAAATCTAAAGCTTGGTGATAAAGTAGCCTTCGCCCATATTGGGGCGCAACTGATTGATGGGCACAGCGGGCAGCCATTCCGCTTGAAACGAGCTAAGATCCGGGGTATTGCCTCAAGCGGCATGATTTGCTCGGAAAACGAGCTGGGCATCTCTGATAGTCACCAGGGAATCCTGGTTTTGCCCGCTGAAGCTCCGGTTGGTACTCCGCTGGCTGATTACGTCGGTGAGGTTATCTTTGATGTCGATGTGACTCCTAATCGACCTGATTGCCTCTCGGTCATTGGGATTGCCAGAGAGGTTGCTGCCCTCAGCGGACAGAGCGTGCGTCTTCCCGAGGTTGGCTATGATGAAGGGGCGTCCCCTATTGCCCAGCAAATATCGATAGAAATCGCTGCTCCTGACCTGTGTTCGCGGTACAGCGCCAGCCTAATTACCGGAGTCAGGATAGCCGAATCTCCAGACTGGGTGAAGCAGCGATTGGTGGCTTGTGGCATGCGCCCGATAAACAATATTGTAGATGTTACCAACTACGTTATGGTGGAATACGGCCAGCCCCTGCACGCCTTTGACTATCAGCAGATTGGGGGCAGGAAGATCATCGTGCGCCGGGCTCGGGATGGCGAAGCGATGGTTACATTGGACGGGGTAGAGCGAACTCTCTCCAGAGAGATGCTGGTTATCGCCGACGAGGAGCAGCCAGTGGCTATCGCTGGGGTCATGGGTGGCGCTGATAGTGAGGTAACCGAGCAGACAACCTCGATACTGCTGGAATCAGCCAATTTCAATCCGGCGAGCATTCACTATACCAGTCGGGCGCTGTCGCTGCTTAGTGAAGCCTCGATGCGGTTTGAGAGGGGCATTCGTCCTGAGCTAACCCTGCCGGCACTGGAACGAGCCACTCAATTGATTGTGGAGCTTGCCGGTGGCCAGGCAGCTAAGGGCTTGGTTGATGCTTATCCCGGTAAACAGGAACGGGAGCCAATCCTGCTATCAGTTGAGCAGGTGGCGAGCCTGTTGGGTACTGAGTTCAGTTTTGACCAGATAGTGGGGCTGTTGGCCGCCCTCGGCTTTGACTGCAAGACGGCTGATTCTAGTTCACAGATTTGGGTCACTGCCCCTTACTGGCGGAGTGACATACGTTTGGCGGTTGACCTTATCGAGGAGGTAGCCCGGATTGCTGGCTATGACCAGATTCCGGCGACCATGCTCAGCCAACCGCTGCCAAGACAAGACCCGTCACCCATCCTTCACCTGAAGGAAAAGATGGGGTTAAGGCTCATCGGTTACGGCTTCCAGGAGGTGATTACCTATTCATTGACCAGCCGGGAAGACTTGAGCAAGCTGCTACTGGAACCTCATCTCGTTGATTCTGGTCTTCTTCGTGTAGCTAATCCGATGACCGCTGACCAGGAATATCTTCGCCCGAACCTACGAGCCAACCTTCTCACGGCTCTGTCGACCAATCAGAGGCATGAGGAGGGTAGCATCAGGCTTTATGAGCTTGGTAGGGTATATCGGCCACGACCGAGGGACTTGCCTGAGGAGCCGGAGATGGTCTGTGGGGTAGTAAGCGGACCCAGGTCGGCAAGGTCATGGCACCACCTGGATGAGCTGGTTGAGTTCTACGATGTCAAGGGGGTAGTCGAAGGCTTACTCCACCAGTTGGGTGTGGAAGCCAGATTTGAAGAGTGCCAGGATGACAGCCTACACCCAAGTAAACAGGCGGCTATTGTGGTCAATGACAAGACAGCGGGGGTTGTTGGTGAGTTGCACCCTAAAGTATTGCTAGCCTTTGAGCTTTCTACACCCACCTGTCTTTTTGAGCTTGACCTTACCGTGCTCTTACCGTTTGCCACTGGTCATAGGATGTTCCAGCCGATATCACGCTTCCCAGCCGTGGTTCGGGATATCGCCCTGGTGGTTGATGCTGGAATAGCCCATCAGGAGGTAGCAGATATTATCCAAAGCTTTCCCTTAGTGAACCGGGTTGCAGTCTTCGACGTCTACTTTGGCGACCAGGTTGCATCGGGTAAGAAGTCCCTTGCCTATAGGGTTGCCTTCCAGTCCCCAACTCACACCCTGACCGATGAAGAGGTTAACCACATCCAGCAGCAGATTGTGGAGAAGCTATCCAAACAGCTTGGCGCTACTCTGCGCACCTGACACTGGATCAGTTGTTTGCCAGGATGGTTTAAGGGCGAAGCCGCCTGTGTATATCCTTTAGCTTATATCGGTAATGTATCCTTTTCTTGCCGTGGCCTAACGGTTCCCGTCACGCGTGTTACATTTCTTCGTGGGTTACGGCATAACGTATTATCGGGAGACTAGTTTGAATCTGGTTGAGCGAGATAGGGCTTTGTCTAGCTGGGCAGTTGTTGGTGCTTTAGCTCTGGTAATGACCGCTTCTTATGGAGCCCAGTTTTCCTTCGGTATTTTCCTCAAGCCGATGGTCGAGGAATTTGGCTGGACACGAGCCATGGCTTCGGGCGCTATTTCCATGGTCGCCGGAGTAGCTGGTGTGGCTGGAATAGTGATGGGACGGTTAACAGATAAATATGGAGCCAGGTTGATAATCGCCAGCGGCGCCCTGTTAGGTGGACTCGGTTTTCTGCTAATGTCTCAGGTTAACTCCCTGTGGCAGCTATATCTCTACTTCGGTGCCACTGTAGGCATCTGCATCGGTAGCTGCTGGACACCTATTAATGCTACCGTTTCCAAGCTGTTTGTTGAGAAAAGGGTTCTGGCATTAGGGATCACTACCAGCGGAATCACACTTGGCCGGATGCTCGTCCCCCCTCTTGCCGCCTACGTCGTCACGTTTTATGACTGGCGCCGCGCCTCGATGATGCTGTCGATCATAGTCTGGATGGCCGCCATTCCAGCTATAATGCTGTTGAGAAGGCGATCTTCTCAAGGCCTGGCAGGTAAGCAGCACGTCAGAAGTGCAGATGCAGCCACAGAGGGTGAAATTGGAAAATCAGCTCAACCACGGCAGTGGTCGGTCACCGAGGCAGCCAGAACTGTACCCTTCTGGATGCTGGCAGCCACTGGATACATAGTCGCCACCGGCTTTTTCTTCGTGGCAGTGCACATGGTTGCCTACGCCACCGACATGGGGATGACCGCTACTGCAGGAGCACTGGTTCTCACTGTTATGGGCGGTGTCGCTGTCTTGGGCAGAGTAATAGTGGCACCAATTAGCATCAGAATCGGAAGCAGAATCACCATGGTCCTTTTTCTATTCCTCCAGGCGCTGGCCCTGCTTTTGCTGACGCAGGCAACGAGTCCGTGGATGCTCTTTGCTCTGGGGTCGCTTTTTGGGTTAGGGTTCGGTGTCCATGGTACAGTGCGGCTGTCAGTGATGTCCGAGTTCTTCGGGGTGAGGTCAATCGGCACCATCATGGGCATGATCGGGATAGCCTGGGCATGCGGTGGTATCACTGGACCATTTCTGGCGGGCTATGTTTTTGACGTGACTCACAGCTATCATTTGGCCTTCCTGGGTGGCGGACTGCTTATGCTCGTGGGGATGGTAGCAGCAAGTTTCTTAAAACCGCCAGGACGAACAACTTAGCGGCCACTAGGAACTATTCCTGAGTAAGCTCGTTGAGCCTGGCTACTATCCTGTCTAATGGCACATGCTCAGATTCTTTCCGTGAGCGCCACTTTACCTCGACGCTGTTCTTCTCCAAGGTGCGGGGGCTAATAGTAACTCGTATCGGTATCCCCAAAAGGTCGGCATCATTGAATTTTACCCCTGGAGACTCACTGCGGTCGTCAAAAAGTACCTCCAGCCCCTGTGCTTCCAGGTCAGCATACAGATTCTCAGCAGCACCTGCCACCTGAGGGTTTTCCAGATACAGGGGACAAAGATAGATATGGTACGGGGCGATGGACATTGGCCAGATTATGCCCTTATCGTCATGGTTCTGTTCGATGGCAGCCGCCAGCAGTCTACCCAGACCAATGCCATAGCACCCCATGACAATCGGGTGAGATACGCCACTGGCATCAACAAAAGATGCCCCTAGTTTATCACTGAGGAAAGTGCCCAGTTTGAAGACATGACCCACCTCAATGCCACGAGTGGATGATAGCCTGCCTCCGCACCTGGGGCAGCGGTCTCGGGCACGAGCCCGGGCGATTTCGGCCATGATGTCAACCTCAAAATCTCGCGGGTAGTTGACATTTTTGAGATGGGTATCTGGCTTGTTGGCACCAGCGACAAAGTTGGTACCTGAGGTTATGGAATCATCACCAACCACTTTGATGCCAGCTAAACCCACTGCCGAGGCTGAGCCAGCAACGATACCTGCCTCGACCACCTCAGCCTCGGTGGCGAGACGGAGTTCATGACACTGCAGAACGTTCTTTAGCTTTACCTCGTTTACCTCAAGGTCACCCCTGATAACCACAAAGGTAAACCTTCCGTCGGCAATATAAAATATTGCTTTAAGGGTATGGCTGGGAGGCACATTCAAGAAATTTGACACCTGTTCAATAGTTGTCATGCCCGGGGTATCTACTTCTTCTATCGGTAAAAGCGCCTCGCCTTCTATCTTGCTTTTAGCGCTCTCCGCCTTCTCCACATTAGCGGCATATTTGCATTTATCGCAATAGATAATCTCATCCTCACCGGTTTCGGCGATAAGCATAAACTCGTGGGAGTCCTTGCCACCGATAGCACCACTATCGGCTTCAACGAGGAGGGCAGGCAGGCCGCAGCGGGCATAGATATTGTGATATGCCTCCAGCATCTTGCCATAGCTTTCGTCCAAGCCCTGTTCATCGGTATCAAAGCTGTAGAGGTCCTTCATAGAGAACTCGCGGACCCGGATTAGTCCGGCTCTGGGGCGAGGCTCGTCGCGGAACTTGGTCTGGATTTGATACAGAAGCTGCGGCAGGTCACGGTAGCTCTGCACATTGTGACTGACCATCTGGGTGATTACCTCTTCGTGGGTTGGTCCCAGGGCTAGTTTGCGGTCCCTGCGGTCGGAGAGGACGAAAAGCCCCTTCCCAAAGGCCAGGTCTCGTCCGGTTTCCTGCCACAGCTCCAGGGGCTGGAGGACGGGCATACTCAGCTCCTGCCCGCCGGCTTTATCCATCTCGTCACGGATGATGTTCTCTATTTTCTTGAGCACCCGCCAGGCTAGAGGCAGATAGGAATAGACGCCGGCTGCCACCTGGCTTATCATCCCAGCCTTCAGCAGTAGCTGGTGGCTGACCGTCTCCGCCTCAGCGGGGGCTTCTCTTAATGTTTTACCAAACAGCTTTGATATGCGCATGTTTTATCTACCTCACCCCCTGTGTCCCCCTCTCCTATCAAGGAGCGGGGGAGGGATTTATAAGGGAGGCTCCGCCTCTGCTTGACTCGTCCTTGTTTAAATCCCTCTCGCTCTCCCTTTAAGAAAGGGAGAAGTTCTCCCCCTTTGGCAAAGGGGGACTAAGGGGGATTTCCCAAGGGCTCCGCCCCTTCAAACTTCCCCTGATGTACTGCTTTCTAACTTTGATTTGTCTTTCTTCTTAGCATTCTTAGCCTTTTTAGCTTCTCTTTCGCTATATTCCTTCTGTCCATTTTGATCTTTTTGAAGTTTCTCGGGTAAAGGCTCTTCTTAGAGTCATCCTTGTCCCATTTCCCCAATTCGTCCACTAAGTCTTTAACGTAGACACGAAGCTTGTCGTTTCTGAAACTGATTCTTACTTCTCTATCTCTGAAATACTCCAGAGAAGCTCTGGCGAAGACTTCATAATTCTCAACGTAGTAGCCACGATTTTGTTGAGTATCTCTTATATAGTGAACTAGCCAGTACCAGCAACGTAAAACCGCCGGTCCGCCGAAGCCTTCTATTGCCAGTGACTTGTCAATAACTCTCTTGTTTACCAACGCCCCCAGCATATCAAGTCTATCAAGTACATAGTCTATATCTTTCTCTTCATTAACTCTCAGGTTTTTGACGCTCTCAGGTTTAGAGAAATCGTAAGGTATATTATAAATGGAACGAACCTTTTCTATGGCTTCAGTTTTCCGCAATTCCCTAAATAGCTCTACTGCAAGCTGAGCATTAGTGCTTCTCCTCATGTGTTCTACCTGCACAAAAGCAAACATTATGCTTCCAGCCAGTAGCCAAGTACCGATAGCTGCTACTACTTCCCAAATTCTGATATCCCACCAGCTCACGATAATCCAATATTTAAGTAGCAGGAAAGTTATAAGCCCCGATAATAGCCAAATGCCGATAACAAATGCTCCTTCCCATCCTGCTCTCCAATTCATGCTCGTTCCTCGCAACTAGCTTCTCCCATCGCTAATACTTCTCCACCTCTGCCATTAGGGCCGTGAGAAAATCCCTTTCCTCTACCACGCCAATCTTTTTGCCCTTCTTGAAGAGGACGGCGCGGCCTTTGCCGCAGGCGATGCCGATATCGGCGTCCTTGGCTTCGCCGGGGCCATTGACCACGCACCCCATCACCGCTACCTTTATCGGTTTGTTGACCTTTGATAGCTGCTCTTCCACTGCTCCAGCCAGTTTGAAAATATCAACCTCAGCCCGGCCACAGGAGGGGCAACTGACCAGTATCGGGCCGTGCTGCCGCAGGTTAAGGCTTTTCAGAATTTCATAGGCAGCAATCACCTCTTCCCGGGGGTGGGCGGTTAACGAAACCCTTATGGTATCACCAATGCCCTGATAAAGAAGAGTGCCAATGCCGACCGCGCTGCGGATAATACCCGTCCTGGGTGTGCCCGATTCGGTAATGCCGATGTGCAGGGGGTAGGGTACCTTCTGCGCAATGTCCCGGTAGGCTTCAACAGTGGTCGGAACATCAAAGGCTTTTAGCGAGATTTTTATAAGACCAAAATCCAGGCTTTCCAGCAATCGTATCTGTCCCAACGCTGCCTCCACCATCTGCTGGGCGGTGGTTAGCTTGGGATTGCCTGATTTGGGCAGGCTGCCGGCATTTACCCCGATGCGGATGGGGACGGTTCTTTCCCTGGCAGCCTTGACTATGGTGGTAACCTTTTCCGGGTCGCTGATGTTGCCGGGGTTTAACCGCAGCCCGTCAGCACCACCCTCCAGTGCCATCAGGGCCAGCCGGTAGTCAAAGTGGATGTCAGCAACTAGCGGTATGGAAACGCCTTTTCTTATGGCCGGTATTGCCTGCGCCGCTTCCGTATCCGGTACCGCCACCCGCACCAGTTCGCAGCCACAGTCCTCAAGCTCCTTGATCTGGTCAATAGTTGACATAACATCAGCAGTATCCGTCTTGGTCATGGACTGCACCACAATCGGGGCACCACCACCGACCGTCACCTTGCCAATTTGAATCGGTTTCGATACTCGCCGAGGATTCATGGTAGTAAGTTTTCTCCACTGACAATGCGTAAGACATCTCGGTAGGTGACTATCAACAGTAGAGCTATTAGTAGAGCAAAGCCAATACCATGCACCAGCCCCTCTATCCTTGGCGACACCCGCTTGCCCCGGCGCACCCACTCCAGCAGAACAAACGCAATCCGGCCACCATCCAGGGCAGGGATAGGGAACATATTGACTACAGCTAGTATTAGGCTAATTGAAGCAGCAAATCCCAGAAACTGGTTAAATCCAGCCTTAATCGCTGCCTCTCCCGTGATCTGGATAATACCCACCGGCCCCAGCACTGTCCCGGGGGCGACCCCAATAATCATAGTGATTAGGTCATTCTTGTATAGGACAAAGGCCTCGATAAATTTAGTTATCCCCAGGGGTACTGCTTTCCACAAGGGGTAATGCTGCCTGACAACCGTTCGGTCTAACATATTAATCCTAACACCAATCGCCCCTTGACCTGGTGGCGGCTTCCATCTCGGTATTAGCTGGACCTCCTTTGTTGTTGATTCACCAGGGCCAACAAGCAGGGTGATCTCCTTGCCTCGATTGACGTGGATATAGCGGTGCAGATCACTGGTATTGCCCACTGGTTTATTGTTTACACTGAAGATAACATCTCCGACTTCAATGCCGGCCATGGCCGCTGGTGACTCAGGGACTACTTCTTCCACTACCACCTTTCCAATGACCACATCATGGGGAAGCATGAGAGCTACCGAGAAAAGAAGGAGAGGAAGGAGGGCATTCATTAGCGAACCGGCGCTGAGAACCAGTAGCCGGGCGGGAATGCCCTTGCTGGCTAGACTCCCTGGCACATTGGGGTCTTCTTCACCGGCCATCTTGGTAAACCCGCCAAAAGGTATCGCATTCAGAGAGTAGCGTGTTTCACCCCGCTTGAATGACAATAGTCGAGGCGGGAAGCCCAGGCCAAACTCCTCTACCCTTACCCTTACTGCCTTGGCTGTGATAAGATGCCCCAATTCATGGGTAATGATAAGCACTGACAGAGCAACTACACCTATTACTATGAAAATTAGCATGGACTATCTCCCGTGACAAGCTGCGTGACTTTCTCCCTGGCCCAGGCATCAGCCGCCATGATATCGTCCAGGGTAGGGTGGGCAATCGCTTGATGCTGTCCCAAAGTTTGTTCTACAAGATAGGCAATGTCGGTAAATTTGATGCGCTGCGACAGGAACAATTCAACAGCGACTTCATCGGCGGCACAGACTACTGCCGGGTAGGTGTCTCCTTTCTTTCCGGCCTCAATAGCTAGCCTGGGGCAGGGGAATACGTCGAAGTCGGGTTGTTCAAAGGTCAACTGGCTAATACGGCTCCAATCAAGGCGGGGAAGCTGGGGATTCGCCAGACGCTCCGGATAGGAAAGGGCATACTGAATAGGCAGGCGCATATCAGGGTAACTTAGCTGGGCTTTGACTACCCCGTCTACAAACTCGACCATGGAGTGGACAATACTCTGGGGGTGGACCAGGACTTCGACGTTCTCAAACGGTATGTTAAATAGCCAGTGGGCTTCAATCACCTCCAGCCCCTTGTTCATTAGAGTAGCCGAGTCGATAGTGACCTTTCTCCCCATCTGCCACGAGGGGTGTCCCAGAGCCTGCCCCACAGTAACCGCTGCTAGCTGGGCTGATGAATAACCGCGGAAGGGCCCCCCTGAGGCAGTCAGGACAAGCCGGGCTACCGGTTGCGTTTCGCCCTCAAGGCATTGCCATATAGCGCTATGCTCGCTATCCACTGGGATAATCTGAGCTTCATTGATTTTGGCTTCACTAATGATAATGTCGCCGGCCATAACCAATGACTCCTTATTGGCCAGGGCAACCTTCTTGCCGGCTCTTACCGCTGCCAGTGTCGGGCTTAGCCCCGCTCTTCCCGAGGTAGCGACAACAACTATGTCTACCTCAGGATGGCTGGCAATCTCTTCCAGGGACAGCAGGTCGTATTCCGTACTTGCCGGGTAAGCCATTTTGTCCTCGCTGTAGACAAACCTGGGTTGGAATTCCGTGATTTGCCTTGCCAGCAAGTCAGTATTCTTCCCTGCTGCCAGACCAACTATTTGGAATCTATCGGGCAAAGCGCGGACGACCTCGAGCGTCTGCTGCCCTATGGAGCCAGTTGAGCCGATGATGGCTAACCTCTTAATCCTATTACCCATATTACATAATAGTATACCACTACGCCGGCAAAGACAATGCTGTCCATCCTGTCCAGAGCACCACCGTGCCCTGGCAATAGCTTGCCGGAGTCTTTCACCCCCATGTTGCGCTTCAGCAGGGACTCCACCAGGTCACCAAGTTGACCGAAAACGCTAACCAGAAGCCCGAGGAGTATTGCCTGCCCGTAGCCAAGCGGCAGCCCTAATCGCGTTGGTAGAGTAAACAGGAGGCTGACGATGATGGCACTGAAGACACCGGCAATGGTTCCTTCCCAGGTCTTACCCGGACTGATTTGTGGTGCCAGGTGGTGTCTCCCCAGGGCTTGGCCGACGAGGAAAGCGCTGCTATCAGAGGCAAAGGTGGTAAATAAAGCCAAGAACACCAAATTCCTGCCTGCGTCCTCTGTGCCAGGGAGTTCGATACCTCTGAGCGCCACAAGATAGCTAAGTAACCACCCAACGTACACAATTCCGGCTATCGTCCATGCCCAGCCGATAAACGCCCCTTCTTTTTGTCGGCGCAATGTGAGCCACACTAGGGACAACATTACTGCCGAGGTTAGCAGAGACGGGGTAACAAAATCATAGCCCAAATGGGGACTCAGGATGAACAGCAGTACCCAGACTAGTCCGAAGCCAGTGAGAGTTGGCACCTGAGAGGAATTGACCATGTTATAGAATTCAAAAGCAGCCAGTAATCCACAGAGAGCCACCACCACCGTGAACCAGGGTAATGGTTTGTCAAACCACACGGCGGAAATCAGGAGAGGAATGCCCAGGAGTGAACTTATAACCCTTTTCTTAAGCATACTTGTGGCGACTACACTCCGCCAAAGCGCCTTTGCCGCCGGCTATACGATAGCAGCGCTCTGTCAATATCCCGTTCACTGAAGTCGGGCCATAGAACCTTAGTGAAGTAGTATTCGCTGTAAGCAGCTTGCCACAATAAGAAGTTGCTGATGCGCAGTTCGCCACCAGTACGAATCACCAGGTCAACATCGGGTAGACCAGTGGTGTAAAGATAACTATTGAACGACCTTTCATCTATGTTGTCAGGAGTGATGCCTTCAGCAACAAGGCGGCGCACGGCGTCCAGGATCTCACCCCGTGCACCGTAGTCGAAGGCAACCCCGAGCAGCATTCGGCTGTTGTTCTTGGTCAGGTCTACAGCCCTGTTTATAGCATGCTGTAAGTGGTCGGGCAGGCGGTCAAATCGCCCTAGATGACGAATTCTTACGCCGTTCCGATGAAGTTCAACAGTCTCCTTGTCAATTCTTTCCTCCAACAGGTGGAGCAAACCTTCAACCTCGTCTTCGGGGCGGCTCCAGTTTTCGGTAGAGAAACCATAAAGGGTTACGTACCTAATCTGGTATTGGCTAAGGCGTTCAACCAGACGGTGGATGTTATCTACCCCAGCCTTATGCCCATTAAGTCTGGGTAGTCCACGCTGCTCCGCCCATCGGCCATTACCATCCATAATAATGGCTATATGGGTCGGTAAATGACTGATCTTTCTCATGGTTGACACGTGGCTACCACCTTGTGAGTCAGTTGCTAGGGTAGCGTAGGCATCCACTACTCGGCCCCGGTGGTTTTGGGGTTTGGCAGTGGGACTACACCTCCCTTAGTTCTACCTCTTTATCATGAGCAGACTGCTCAGAAACAGCTATGAAGCTGTCGGTGAGCTTCTGTAACTGGTCTAGGGCACGCTTACACTCGTCTTGAGATATGTCTTTATCTTTCTCCAACCTTCTTAGCTCGTCCACGGCTTCGCGCCTTAGGTTCCGTATGGCAACCCTTCTCTCTTCGACTCGGCGGCGCACTGACTTGATTAGCTCCTGCCTCCGTTCTTCAGTGAGTGGTGGAATATTCAACCGGATGATATTCCCATCGTTGACAGGATTCAGCCCAAGGTCAGACTTCAGGATGGCCTTCTCTATGCTATGGATACTGCCTTTGTCCCACGGTTGGACGACAAGGAGTCTGGCCTCGGGTGCGGAAATGGTGGCAATCTGCCTGAGTGGGAGGGGAACTCCACCATATTCCACCTTAACATGTTCTATCAAGGCGGGCGTGGCGTGCCCAGTACGAATCGAAGCCAGTTCCTGTTTCAAGATGTCGATCGAAACAGTCATCTTCTGTTCAATATTCCGCAGGGTCTCGTCGACCATCCTACTCCTCGCTGGATACGAGAGTACCAATCGGTTCACCCGTTACTGCCCGTTCTATACTGTGGGGGGCCTGAAGGTCAAAGACAATTATCGGCAGGCTGTTTTCGAGGCATAAGGAGATCGCCGTGGCATCCATCACCTCCAGCCGCATGTTTAATGCTTCAAGGTGGGTAAGCCTGTCAAACTTCTTGGCATTATGGTTTCTAAGTGGGTCAGCATCGTAGATGCCATCAACATTGTTCTTGGTCATAAGCAGTACTTCTGCCTCAATCTCTATCGCTCGGAGAGCAGCTGCGGTATCAGTGGTCATATATGGATTACCCGTACCACCGGCGAAGATGACCACCCTGCCTTTCTCCACATGGCGAATAGCACGGCGTCTGATGTAAGGCTCGGCCACCTGTTGAACCCCAATTGCTGATTGTACCCTGGTAGGTATCCCTTCTCTCTCCAGTGCATCTTGGAGGGCAAGGGCATTTATCACTGTTGCCAGCATCCCGGCATAATCAGCGGTGACCCTGTCCATCCCTTTATCGGCAGCCTCAGCACCGCGCCAGATATTACCACCACCGGCAACGATAGTAATACCTACCCCCATTTCTACGACCGGCTTAATTTGCTTGGTTATCCCAGCCAACACTGAGGCATCAATGCCAAACTCAGTATTACCACGGAACGCCTCACCACTAAGCTTCAATAGAATCCGTTTATATTTGGGAGTGGTCATCTCCCTGCTCCCTATTCACCCAGTTCGAACCTGGCAAATCTGCTTACCCTGATATTCTCTCCGACCTTGGCAATAGTCTCGTTAATCGTATCCTGGACGGTCTGGCTTGGATCCTTAATGTAGGGCTGGACAAGGAGACAGGCTGCTTGAGGCTCTGCCTCAGACGTTTCGGGGATTTCTTCTGTTGAGATGACCTGAGGATTCATAGCTGCTACCTGCATTGCCAGGTGGTGAGCCAATTCTCGGAATTCATCAGTGCGAGCAACAAAGTCAGTTTCACAATTCACTTCCACCATTGCCCCGATGCGGCCCTGGGCATGGACATAGGCTTCAATCACTCCCTGAGTAGCAGCGCGATCTACCTTCCTCTGGACCACGAGAAGGCTCTGCTGTTTCAGAATCTCGAGTGCCTTTTCCAAGTCTCCTTGGGCCTCAAGGATGGCGTTCCGGCAGACCATGATTCCAGCTCCTGATTGCTCTCTTAGTTCCTTTATAATGTCAATCGAGATTTCCAAACTGCCCCCTCTAATATTCATCGTCAGGAGTAAAAATAAGAGGCTCCTCGCCTTCAATGACCTGAAGTCCTTCGAAGCCGACCTCTTCACCTACCTCGGTTGGAGCCACTGCCCCACTGGTCTTACCTTTAATGATTGAGTCGGCGATCTTAGCGCATACTAGTCTGATGGCTCTGATAGCATCGTCATTAGCTGGAATAGGGTAGTCTATCTCATCAGGGCTGCAATTGGTATCTACAATTGCCACTACCGGTATTCCGATACGTTTGGCTTCGGCTAGGGCAATCCTTTCTTTGGTGGGATCAACAATAAATAGAGTACTCGGCGGGGTGGTCATCTCTTTGAAACCCGCCATCTGTTGGTTAAGGCGGGCAATTTCATCCCCAAGCTTGAGGGCTTCCTTCTTGGGCAAGCGCCTAAACTCACCCCTCTCTTGCTGGTCTTCAAGGCGGACCAGATGATCAATCCGGGCTTGAATGGTGGCGAAATTGGTCAGTGTTCCCCCGAGCCAGCGCTGATTAACATAATACATCCCGCAGCGTGTTGCCTCTTGTTCCACCGACTCTTGTGCCTGTTTCTTGGTACCAACATAAAGGACGGTACCGCCTTCGCTGGCAACTTGCTCAACAAAGTCACAAGCCTTATCCAGCTTACTAGCCGTTTGCTCCAAGTCAATGATATGTATGCCATTACGCTTGGTGAAGATGTATTTTTTCATGCGTGGATGCCAGCGGCTGGTCTGATGCCCGAAGTGTGCCCCGGCCTCCAAAAGCTGCTTAATCATTGTGCTTGTCTCTGGCAAGTTCGAACCCCCTTCTAGTTAACCCCTACCGTCAGTTTAACAGTATAGCATACCCTTTGTGATAGCAGCAACAGTAGCTGGTGATGACGCCCAGTGAGGGCAAGTGATTCGAGGTGGGAAAAGAAGGTGACACACAGGTGTCGAAGGCCACTCACCTTGACGTCAACCATGGTTCAGTGTTTTAATAGGGGAAGCAACAGTTGGTTAGTGGGGACAAGCTTCATAGCTGCCGTTGTCCGTACCTAACAATTTCGGAGTTTGAGATGCAGATCAGGAAGACATACAAGGATGTGAACCCTGAGTTATTATATGACGAGGTGAGAGATTTCGTTCAGAAGCAGGGAGCAATCGCAGATGAAGCCAAGCTGGAAACGTATTCCCTGCCAGGTGGCTCAGGACATGTTGCTCGAGGGACATTGGTGTTCAAGGTGCAGCCTGAGTCCGGTAGGGCAGAAATACCATGCCTCCGAGCCCATATTGTCGGCTCGGCTGTAGGCGAAACGAAGGTGATGCTTGACATAGATGAGGCGTTATTTCACCAAGAGAAGATTACCACTATTGAGGAAGACCTGGACTTTATTTTCGGGTCGCACGAAGTAAAGCCCCGCTAAACGGTTCACTCAAGAAGCTAATCTCATGCTCGCCTCTCTGGTGTTTCAACGTCCGATTCCAGCAAGCACTTTTGATGCACCCCTGATCGATCTTGTCGACCAGGAAGTAGTGACATCCTTACTTGAAAACCCGTCCCTCTCCAGTACCTCTGGAACGTGTGCATCCGTAGTAGATAGGGTCTCCTGGCTTGACAGAGCAGAACCCGGGCGAGTAGCCCCATATCCGGCCTTCTGATGGCTTTCTGATACAAGGCAAACAGCCCAGCACCTGCAAAGTCGATAACTTTCATTACTCCGTCCAGAATGCTGCTTTCCTCACCTCAAGCTTTGATTATGCCTTGTACAGACCCCTTGTTCACAGCACGCTCAGAGAGTAGAATTAGACTGCAAACAGAAAGGACGATTCAAGATGGCAGAGGAACTAGGGAAGATTGAAAAGCCCGAAGCACAGCACTTCAAAGGTAAAAGAAAGGTCTGTCTTGTTCCCCTAATATTCTCTGGAGAAGAGGCTCCCTCCGAATATCTGGAGAAGTTCAATCTCTACTGGGCGCAGGCAAGCGAGCATATATCTAACTTGGAGTCGAAAACAGGGAAGGTAAGCCACCTTTACCACGAGTCAATTACCCTGGCTGGTGAGGAAGGGCTCAAAATAGTAGAGAGACTCAATCCCTCCTGTTACCAGATTGCCAGGGATAAGTGCCAAAGTGGTGCCGTGCTGGAGATAACGGAGGACAGGGAGTTGGCTGAAGAGAGCATGGACTGGGAGAGGTGTCTCCTTATGGGGTTTATCAGCCAGAAGGTAGCTAAGATGGTCTCTGAGTTCTACGTCGAAGCTTTGAGGAATAGGTACGAGTACATTGCCCAGAGAATAGACGACACCCTTAAGGCTAATGAGGTAGGTATTCTCTTTATCCGTGAAGGTCACATGGTGCAATTCCCCCAAGATATAGAGGTGTTTAGCGTGGCTCCACCGGCATTGGACGAGATTCGTCGCTGGCGGCGCGACCGTTCAGCAATGGACGAGAAAGGTGAGCCGTAGCATGAGTACTATCGATGATTTTGCTGCCCTGGTTGAGAGTACCGAGGTTCAGCAAGTTCATATCGTAGTACAGTATCGTAGAGTATCTCAGCCGGAAGTCAGTGGCCAGCCTGGCTCCCTTCTTCTGTGAGAAGCTTCTCTATCTCTTCAGCTAATGTCTGACCTTCTTCCTCTGAAAGTCTCAGGTTGGTCTCCAATCTCCTGATAAACTCGTCAATATCAGGAGAGCTGTTTCTCAGTTCGGCTATCACTTGATTCTGCTGTCTAACCTCCTCATCGAGGTCGCTGAAGTCGATTCCCAGATCGAACCTTTGATCAAAGAAGTCGAGAACCCTCCTTTGGGCCCTGGGGTCATGGACAGCTACCAGATAAAAGGGAATGGGCACCCAAAGGTTAACCCCCGGAATGTTTCGCCTCCTTGCCGCCCACAAGAGAAAGGAATTCAGAGTAGGTCTGTGTCCGGGAGGCGTCTCGTAATCGAGTCCCTGGTCGAGCTGGTAGTAGCTGAGAGACTCCCTCAGTTCTGGAGAATTGAAGACGCCCACAAGCTCCCGGGGAGTGGTATGGGCGCCTAGAGAAACCAGCCCACCAATAGTATATAGCCCCTTTACGTGACAATAACGCTCAGCAATATCTAGGATCAAGTTTAGAAATTGGTGCCATTCGTAACCCGGTGGGTCGCTGCTAAGAACTACCAGGTCATTCATGGGGCAGGCATAGAATTTGCTTTCCGGAAATTGAACCAGGTCATCTTCAATGGTCACTCCCCCCAGAGGGAAGAACTCTGCAGGTTCAATCTCACCGAACCCTTGGCCTCCCAATTTCCCCGTTAAGTAGTCAGTTACTGTTGCCCCTAATTTGCCAGCGTCGGCACTCCAGCCCACAACCAAAGACGGGCTTTGTAACTGAGGCTCTCGGTAAAGTTTAAACAGCTCTTTCATCCGCCCCCACCTCGCTTCTTAAACAGTTCGTCAATGTGCTCCTTAAACCACCTCTCATCCTCGTCAGTTATTGTTTCGGCTTGGGCAACAGATTTTCTTTGGTCAATCCTCTCCCTTATTTCCGGGGGGAATTTATCATAGATGCCGTTGATAATTTCATCTATCTGAACCGCCATGTCATCAAGAGCACCGTAATCAATCTCGATTCCCAGGCGTTTGGTGAGGACCTGGAGTACCGATTTTGAAGCCCGTGGGTAGGGGAATGGGGCTCGCGACAGATAATCTGGTATCTCACCCATTAAACAGATGGCCTCAAACCCCCGCTTCTTGGCTATTCCCAATAAGAGTCCGTTCAAGCCGGTGATGCTACCCCGTTCACCTCTGCCTTCAACTTCGCCCATCAAGATAGTGTTCTCATAGCTCTTCACTTCCTTGGTCAAGTCCTCTCGGCTGGTCACCGCCCAGACTCTCGGTCTCATCGCGTGGTGAGTGAGAGCAACAGCAGCGCCTGAGGTGTAGACTCTCTGGCAACCAAACCTCTCCGCCACATCCAAAACCAGATTAGCCATCCGATAGGCTTTCCTCCCCTCAGCGTACATCGCTCCTCCGTCAGTCGGCTGTTCTTCGCCCACGAAAACTATTAAATCTTTCTTTCCCAGCCTTGTGTAATAAAACTTGCTGGTGGGAAACTGTAGATCCTCCAGTACACCGGCCTTGATTATGACCTTCCTCGGATAAAAGAAATCCCAGGGCTCTATTTCTGCCAGTTCTTCGGCTTGAATCTGACTTCTCAAAGTATCAACGGCGATTATGCCAATATTGCCGATCCCTGGCCAGCTAGCAACCATATCTGGTTTTTCAAGTTTCGGTTCTTTAAGGAGTCTGATCCCCAATTGTTACCCTCTCTTCCAAGGTCTACTACCAATTATTCTAGCTGTTCATCTGCCAAAGGACAAGCCTTATGTTCTTAGGTTAATTAAAGAGCCAGACTAATGTGCCGGCGGCAGGTTGTCCGAACGCTGAGCCTGCTGATTTGTCTCGGCCCTACCTGTCTTGTCGCATGTGGGCTAGGCATGTCGTCTATTACCGGCGATGACCGTGCTTATTCCGTTTCCTCCTGCCGCAGCAACTCCTCGACTTCCTTCAACAGCTTCTCTTTGCCCAGTGCCCGAGTGAAGGCATCACGGTATTGGTCTAGTACAGGGCTGATCCCACGAGGTATGTCAGCTAAGGCTAGTTCAATTTTCTCGATACCCTGTGGCAACTTCAGGCCCGTGCCGAACAGGCACCGTTCTAACAGAGAGCGAAATCGCTTCTTCTCACTTGCTGATCTACCCCCAGGCGCATAGCTGGAAGTCGCCCGGCTACTGTCATGCCTGTAATGTAGATGTGAGCCAAGTGCCTTGGTATTGGCGAACTCTTTGCCGCAGTGTGGGCACATTTCTGCCATTCCCGCCACCTCCCGAGTCCATCAAACTCTTGCGCTGCTAACAGTATAAGATATAATGCACTTCTGTTCAAGAGTCTTGGCCTTATGATAAGAGTATGCGGTGCATAGGTACTCTACAAGACTATTAGTCCCATTAACTGAGAATTAACCGAAAACTAACCGCCAATTAACTGGTGCCTGCTATCATCACCGATAGATAAGAAGGCTGCATCATCTTAGGTATAAGGGATGGGCAGGCAATGGTGTATGTCCAACAGCTAGAGCAAATATGACTGAAATGGACGAATGGAACGAACGACGGGCCATTACAATACCTTCGTAGTCAAGATATGGAGTGACAAAGGAATAACGAGAGGACATATCCAACACGTCGGCGGCAAGGAGTATATATATTTCTTCAGTCTGGAGAAGATGATAGATTTCATGGTGAGCCGACTTGGCCCACCAGCCAACGACTCTGGAATTCTGAACAAGATGCAGAGGAGCCTATCACCGGTGAGTGAGGACTCGAAGGACTTCGGTTCAGATGAATAAGCGTTTTCAGAGCAGCCAGGAGCTCTTATTAGATGAGTTGAAACGGATTGAACTAAAGCTCCAACTAAAGGTGATTAGCGCACGTCAGGACCATGGCCAGTCGGCGGGGGATGACTTTCGCGGCCTGTATGTTTCGGATAAGGAAATAGACGCCATCATCAGCAGTCCGCGTTTTCGGCAGGAGGGTAGCTCATCCTGGCCGGGGAATTCAGCCCCAGCAGCTCTAGCGGAGTCGATCAGGCAACTGGAAGAGGATATCACAGAGAAAAAGAAGGAAAGCCTGCGCTACGGACTTACACTGCGCTTAAACGAGCTGGCCAAATTGTTTCGCCTATCCGTGTTTGATATTGACACCCTCCTCGTCTGCTTGCTACCTGAGCTGAACCTGGAGTATCAACGGCTGTACGCCTACCTGCAAGATGACGTAACTAAGAAGAGCCCCACTGTCAATTTGGTCTTTGAACTGCTCTGCGAATCGTTTGCCGACACGCTGAAGGCACGGGAAGCCTTTTCTCCGGAAGCCCCTCTGGTGAGATACTATCTTTTGCACCTGCATGATGACCACGCATCGAGACCAACTCCACTGCTTGCCAAGTTTCTCCAGATTGATGACCGCATAAGTAGCTATCTATTAGAGACCGACCAGATTGATCCTCGCCTGTTGCCTTTTACCCATTTAGTCTATCCGAAGCTCAAATTGCACGATATGATCCTGGCCGATGATATTAAGCACCATTTAGATAAACTCATAATGCACTTCAAGGAGAAAGGGCTTATCTGCCACTTTCACGGAACCTATGGCGTTGGCCGGCAGGCTACCGCCGAAGCTGTCTGCTCTGAATTAGGGGTGCCGATACTCAATGTAGATGTGAACAAGATGGTAGCGGCCGACATCCCACTTGAGTTGTCAGTGCCGCTTATATTCCGCGAAGGACGATTACAGAATGCTGCCCTCTACTTCAATGCATGCGACCTGTTACTGGGCGACGAAAGGGAAAACAAACCAGGCTATGAGAGTATGATTACGGAACTAGCGAATTATCCACAGTGGGTCTTCCTGGCCAGTGAAAAAGACTCGCCGCCGAGGGCAATTTGGCGCGATAAGCCCTTTATCGATATTGAACTGCCTGTCCCTTCCTATCCAGCCCGCATGCAACTCTGGGAAAAACAGTGGAGTGGTGAGTCAGCCTTGGCCGCTGATGTCAGCTTCAGTGATTTGGCCGGCAAGTTTCGACTCAGTGGTGGCCAAATCCGTGATGTGGCCGCCGTGGCCCGGAGTCTGGCTCAGTGGCGAGACCCGGAGAATGAATTGGTAACTTCCGAAGATCTCTACGCGGCATGTCGTAGCCAATTCCGAGGCACACTTAGCACTCTGGCACGTAAGGTACAACCCACATACGGTTGGGATGACATTATCTTACCTAAAGACCAGATGGGGCAACTGGGCGAAATCTGTAGCTATGTTAAGTATTACCATACCGTGTACGGCGACTGGGGCTTTGATCAGAAGCTGTCCACGGGTAAGGGGTTAAACGTCCTTTTTGCCGGTCCGTCAGGTACGGGGAAGACTATGGCGGCGGAAATCATGGCCAGTGAACTGGGGCTTGACCTTTACAAAATAGACCTGTCGGCTATTGTGAGTAAATACATTGGCGAGACAGAGAAGAATCTCGACCGTATCTTCCGGGAGGGGCAGACCTCAAATGCCATCCTGTTCTTTGATGAGGCTGATGCCCTTTTTGGCAAACGCTCTGAGGTTCGCGACTCCCATGACCGTTATGCCAACATTGAGATGGCTTATTTGCTCCAAAAGATGGATGAGTACGAGGGGACGGTAATACTGGCGACGAATTTGCGCAAGAATATGGACGAGGCTTTTGCCCGCCGAATGCACTTTGCTGTGGAGTTTCCCATTCCCGAGGAAGCCGAGCGTTATCGCATCTGGCAGAACATATTCCCCAGAGAGGCACCGCTGGCAACCGCCGTTGACCTCTCTTTTCTTGCCCGGCAGTTCAAGATAACCGGGGGTAATATTAAGAATGTCGCCTTGAGCGCCGCCTTCCTCGCGGCACAAGATGGCGGCTCTATCACCATGGAGAACGTAATCTGGGCTACCAAGCGGGAATTCCAAAAACTGGGCAAGTTGTGCACCGAAAGCGATTTTGCCCACTACTTCGAGCTGGTGAAGGGATAAAGACTGCTTAGAGGGCCAAAAGAATGAACCTTGGAAAGACAAAAACACTGGAAAAGGAAAGCGGCCATAAGGAAAGGGCTTTGCCTGTATATGAGCAGTTCAAAGTGGCCGGTCAGTATCTACTGGACCTGATTGGTGAGCCGTTTTGGGAGTCTATCACCGATGAGACGACAAAGCAACTGCCGATGAAGAAAGGCGCTTTTGACCTGGCGCTTACCGAAGTTAAGCCTTGGAGAGGAGGAAATTATGGCAATAAAGACTAACGGCCACAGTCTAGAGACGGAGGAGATACTCGAGGGCTTCCTTTATTCCTACCGCCAGCTCGACACCAACGCACTGAAAGTCTATGAGGCCTCAGCCCATCTCTATTCGTTGATCGAGCTGCTGGTGGCAAAGGGAGTCATAGGGATTGAGGAGCTAGACCAGCGTAAGAAGGCAGTAGAGCAACGCCTCCAGGATAGCTTCAAGGAGGCAGGTATCGGTGTCAGAGTACAGCGCACCGAGGTTGACAAATACAGCCTTCAAGAAGAGGCTGCGATAGACTGTGACCAGAGGCTCCACATATGCCGTGCCGCCTGCTGCAGGCTCGCGTATCCCCTCTCGGTGCAGGATATCAATGAGGGCATCCGCTGGAGCTTGGGTAAGCCATTTATGAACGCAAGAGCGTCAGACGGTTACTGCGTGCATCTACAGCGAGACACTATGAAGTGCAGCACTTATGAGCACCGTCCCAGTATCTGCCGTCAGTATGATTGCCGTAACGACCGCCGGGTATGGCTTGATTTCGATAAGATGATTATCAATCCTAATCCGTTCGAGGAAGGGGACCCTCCTCACACCGAGGAGACATCGAATGAATAGCAGACCTGGTGGTAACCTAGCTAGAGTAAGGGGGTAAACTGGCTCCATGATAAGTGATTTGGCTGAAGCCATAAAGGAACTGCTGACAAAGAAGGGGCTGTTTGACCCGACGGAGGTAGATATCAAGTTTGAAATGCCGAACCGGGAGTGGTCTGCGTCTATATCTAAGCCAACGGTAAATATCTATCTCTATGATATCCGGGAGAACCACCAGTTGCGTGGTACCGAATGGACAGTGACCAAAGACGAGAATGGCAAAGCTACCAGGAAAAAAAACGCCAGTCGAGTGGACATTGCCTACATTATAACGGTGTGGACCAATGATGTCGTCGATCAGCACCGTCTGTTGTGGCACGTGCTGCTGACGCTATTCCGTTACCCTGAGCTCCCAGAGGAGGTGCTATCCGGGCAGTTGGTTGGACAGTCTTATCCCATCAAAGCGGCTACCGGGCAGCCGGATGGACTGTTCAATAACCCCGCCGATTTCTGGTCAGCCCTGGACAACGAGATTAAGCCATCCATCAACTACGTGGTTACGGTACCACTTGACACAGATATGGCGTTCACGGCACCAGTGGTGAGGACAAAGATAATCGACTATAAGCCACCAGATGCGGATGCTGAGCGTCTGGTGCAGGTTGCCGGTATGGTACATGAAGCGGGAAAGCCGACTCAGGGTATCCCTGAAGCCAAGGTGGTCGCCAAAGAAGCTGGAATGACCACTGTGACTGATGACCAGGGACACTATTCCTTCCTCAAGATTAGCCCGGGGAAGCATACCTTTCAGGTGCTGGTATCGGGTAAGAAGGTTCAGGAGACCACAGTCACCATACCTGATGCCAACTATGACCTGGAAGTCTGAGAAGGCAGCCCTGTCGGTGCAAAGGAGGTGGTAGATGAGATAGTCAGGTGAAATGAACAGGTTGCTTTGTCCCTGAAGTGCCGGGAAGGGACAAGCTTTGGTCCAGTCCGGCATGAGTATCTACAGAAAGGAGAAAATGCTATGTCACCAGAATATCTTTCGCCAGGTGTGTACATCGAAGAGATAGACAAGGGTACCAAGCCCATTGAGGGCGCTGGCACTGCATGCGCTGCCTTTGTCGGCTTTGCCGAGCAGGGACCGGTCAACCAGCCAACGTTTATCCCCAACTGGTCAGAGTTCGTAAACAACTTCGGCGCCTTCATCAAGGGGGGCTATCTAGCACAGGCTGTTTACGGCTACTTCCAGAATGGGGGTGGACGCTGCTACGTTAGCCGGCTTCCCGGCGGCGAAGAAGACGCGGCCGAACCCAAAGCGGTAGCTGCCTTGCGCAGCCAAGCCCAGCCATCGATTGAGACCCTGACCATTACGGCTCTGGAAGCTGGTCCCGCAGGAGCCCAGATTTCCATCGAGGTGACTAAGCCAAGTGGAGAAGGTGTCACCGAGGACCAGTTCAATCTTATTGTGCGCCGTGGCGCCACTGAGGAAGTATTTGACAACCTCAGCTTCAGTAAGGCGAAGGGGGCACGCAATGTAGTAGAGGTGGTGAACAAGCAGTCCAAGCTGATTCAGCTAGCCGAGAAGGAATCACCGCTCAGTATGGTAGAGCGGGCACCTAACACTGGCAAGTACTCCCTCACCGTTGCCGAAGTCAAATCTACGGCTCTAGCCAAGGTTTCGAGCGCCGTCATTGTTGGCGATGCTGCCGAGCGCACCGGGCTGTCAGGCTTTGAGATAGCTGAAGACGTCACCATGCTCTGCGTTCCTGACCTGATGGCACTGTATCAGTCGGGGGCCATATCCATGGAGGGAGTGAAGGCGGTCCAGCTGGCGATGATTGCCCACTGCGAGAACATGAAAGACCGTTTCGCTATCCTTGATTGCCCGCCAGGACTCAATCCGCAGCAGGTCAAAGACTGGCGCATGAATGAGGCCGGCTATGACACCAAGTACGGTGCCGTCTACTATCCCTGGATCAGAGTGGCCAACCCTCTGGGCAATGGTGAAAGCATTGTGGTACCACCGTGTGGATACATGGCTGGTATTTACGCCCGCAGTGACACCGAGCGTGGAGTGCACAAGGCACCAGCTAACGAGGTGATAAGGGGCGCAATGGGTGTCGAGAAGCTGATTACCAAGAGCGAGCAGGACATCCTCAACCCTATCGGTGTCAACTGTATTCGTACGTTCCCTGGTCGCGGCATTCGCGTTTGGGGTGCCAGAACGCTCTCCAGCGACGCGTCATGGCGCTACATCAATGTCAGACGCCTGTTCAACTTCGTCGAGAAGTCTATTCAGATGGGAACCCAATGGATAGTCTTTGAGCCCAACGATCCAGACCTCTGGGCACGCATCAGGCGCGACATTTCAGCCTTCCTGATGAATGTATGGCGCACTGGGGCACTATTCGGGACTACTCCGACAGTGGCATTCTATGTCAAGTGTGACGGGGAGAACAACCCGCCCGAGGTGCGCGACCTGGGACAGGTAATCATCGAGATAGGTTTGGCGCCATCCAAGCCAGCTGAGTTCGTCATCTTCCGCATCAGCCAGTGGGCTAGCGGCTCAGAAACATCTGAATAACAGGAAATAAAGAAAGACAAGGAGGTAACTGACAATGGCAACTGCAGTAGACACCAGCAGAGAAGATCCACTGGTCAGTTTTCATTTCGCGCTTGACGTTCAGGGAGAAATTAAGGGCTACTTCACCGAGGTCAGTGGACTGGGCTCCGAGACCGACGTCATCCAGCAGGCCATAGTGAATGAGAAAGGCATCGAGGTAGTCGTGAAAGTTCCCGGGCGGCTGAAGTGGGGCGATATCACCCTGAAGCGTGGCATCACCTCGAACCTGGACATCTGGAACTGGCGTAAAAGTGTTGAGGACGGCAAAGTGAAGGATGCACGCCGGAACGGGTCGATCATCATGTATGACCAGGAACTTGCGGAGAAAGCCCGCTGGAATTTCCTGGGCGCGTGGCCTTCAAAGGTATCCGGCCCCGCCCCCAAGGCTGACAGCAACGAACTAGGCATTGAGGAGCTTGTGCTTGTACATGAGTACATAACGCGTGTGACCTAGGAGGCTTAAGAAATGACTCTGCAGACCGAATTCGAGTTTAACTTGCCCCGCGGTTATGTTGATGCTGAGGGTAATCTCCATAAACAGGGCAGAATGCGGATGGCGACGGCAATGGACGAAATCGCCCCTCTCCGTGACCTTCGTGTGAAGTCTAACCAGGCCTACCTGGCAGTCATTCTCCTGGCCCGGGTTATAACCAAGCTGGGTAGCGTGCCTGAGGTGAATACGGGGATGATTGAGAAAATGTTCTCAGCCGACTTTGCCTATCTCCAGGACTTCTATCGCCGGATAAACGAGAACGGAACGGCCAACATCTCAACTGCCTGTCCCGAGTGCAATCACGAGTTCGAGGTGGAGTTAGGAAACCCGGGGGGATAGTAAGCTACCCCCTCGAGCAACTGCAAGAGGAGGTAGCTTACATCGCCTATTACTTCCACTGGCCGCTCAAGGATATCATGGAGATGGAGCACCAGGACCGTCGCCGGTGGGCGGAGAAGATCGCCGAGATCAACCGAAAAGTGACCGAAGTTGGTTAAGGCGGGAGCCAGGTGATAATAGCGCCCTCAAAATGAGGGAATGTGACACGGCACATAGTAAATGCTGGCAGCAGAACTATGGCTTGGGAGGAATGGTTATGCCTTGTCTCGGTCTCTATGCCGAGCGAAGTGAAAAGATGGCACAACGCACGGAAATGCGTCGCTGCCTGTTTGACCGAGGGCAGCCTCTGGACGTGGGTAGGCGTGAAGAGGTCTCATGCCGGCTGCTGTCCCACGAGCTAACTGGTATCATCCAGCGAAATCAGCCCCAGAGGCTGTCCCGGGTCCGGTTAGCCAACCGAGACCCCGCTCGGTCACTATCAGCATTGACGAGGAATCATTCACATGTCGGGACGGTTGTGCCGGCTCCCGCCGAAAGCACAGCGCCAACACACATACCTTGGGAGGATAGACTATGACGACGCCAATAGCTGGAACCGGTGATACGAGGACAGGTCAACGGATTGATCCCTTTCCCACATTCAAATACTACGTCGAGGTTGGGGGGTTAATCACGGAGGCTGCCTTCACCGATTGCTCTGGTCTGGACATGGCCACCGAGGTTTTTGAATACAAAGAGGGGGGGCTTAATGAATACGTTCATAAGTTTCCCGGTAGAACCAAGGTTTCCAATGTCACATTGAAACAAGGTTTTGCCACATCCAATAAGCTCTACAAATGGTACCACGAGATGGAAACAAAAGTGCGGACGGGTGAGAAATTTGACTTCCGCCAGGTCACCATAACCCTCTACAGCACTGCGGAAGCTGGGAAAAGTTTTAAGTGGATACTGAGCAAAGCCTTTCCGGTCAAGTGGGTAGGCCCAGCGTTCAAGAGCGATGAAGCGGCAGTCGCCATAGAGACCCTGGAGTTTGCTCACCATGGCATAACAGTGGAAGGTGAGGGGAAATAGTGTAATGCCACGAAAGGGCAGC
>SDBU01002012.1_pt1 | contig 27750 bp, 50 predicted proteins | sample 2277071 | NCBI WGS metagenome assembly SDBU01 (sample SAMN10397929, study PRJNA504765) | marine sediment metagenome | isolation source: marine sediment core GS08_GC12, 126 cmbsf | place: Arctic Ocean: Gakkel Ridge, Loki's castle | collected 2008 | reverse complement strand
CTCTCATGACGGCACACAGTTCGAAGTTATGAGAGTAGTAGACAGTGACAATAGCGACGTGCTGGCAAAGGTTCACGAGGGACCAGCCAACGCCCGCCTAATTGCGGAAGCTCCTAATCTGTTTAGTTTAGTTGTTGATCTATATGCCTTTCGTAAAAGGGATTATCCAAACGATATAACTTTTGATGATAGGTATAACGAAGCAATCCACAAAGCAAAGGAATAGATAATGAAATTGAGTGAGGGTGCCCAAACCGTATGTAATAAGTGTGATGTATGGTGCGACGTTTCCGACATGAAGGCCGATGGGCACGGCAAGTTTCTCTGTATTGAGTGTGCCTATGACCAACTCGAATCCCAAAACGCCGCTCTGCTAGAGGCTTTGGAAAACCTAGTCGAGATTGAGCGCCGAGACATCAGAACCGATCCAGACATTACTGCCACCGATAGATGGCGTAGAGAGGCATGGGACATAGCAACCGAAGCAATCTGCAAAGCGAAGGAAGGATAACATGATTGAGATGAAATCAGGCGAGTGCATACACAAATGGGAACCTAGAAGCATAGGGCATAGATACGGAGTCCATGGATACTCAACAAATCATATCTTCTGCAAGTATTGTAATAAGGAATTGAGCATATCTGGGACCAAGCTATATAAGATACTTAATGAGCACGAAGAACGCAAAGCGAAGGGAGAATAAATGGCGGCGCTGATGATCCCTATATTTTTAGTGTTTTGGGTGTTAGTGGGCGGCTTGCGAGAATATAAGAACGTTGGAAGAGGAGAATAGCATGATAGAGACAATATTATTTTTACTCGTTAGTATGTTACTAACGCCGCCAACATATGCAGAACTTATAGACTTCCTGAATAAAGACATGGTAAATACCAATCAATATGTCTCAGGAGAATATGTCTGCTGGAACTTTGCTTGCGACCTATTACAATCAGCGGCGGAAGCCGAAATACCCATGATATATATTGGATTAGACTTTGAAGGAAGCAGCCACGCCATTGTAGCAACCATAACAGAAGATAAAGGTATTCTATTTATAGAGCCGCGACTGGACAGGCCCGCTTATGTTATAGAAGGTTTCAATTACTGGTCGTGGTTCTACGGCCCAAATATTACTACCGGGGACACAATCCTAAACATACGTATCTATGAAGGAATGGCGCGCTGTGATTACCTAAATGATAAATATAGATAGTGAACCCCAGACGGGAGACTATCAGGAACCATCAAGTTGATACAAGCCGCCTGTGTAAAGACTACCAATTACCATCAAGATTCAAAGCCGCCCATAAAGGAGCCTAAAATGTTCACAATAGAGACAGAGAAATATGAACTTGAACTCCGCTTCCAGCACAGACTTCCAGAAGGTCCTTTTCCGACACCACCTGGAACCGCATGTTTCATGTACATACACAGCAAAAAGCCTCGACGACTTGTCGAATTTTCAAGCGGGTTTACATATTTACACAAAGACGATCAATACAGCCGCCCCATAGGTCGCAAGTTGGCCTTAGCAAGGGCCATACAGAGTCTAATACCAAGGCACTATGTTGGGGTGCGTCGAATGATATGGGATGAGTACTTTAAGACGATAAGCCCAAAGCGGGGGACGCTTTGAGCCTATCTAAAGAAAGGAGAGCGTAAGTCACAACATCGAGGATGATGTGCGCTTACACTACTATTATATGGCAGAATGGTTAAGCACGTCAAGTAGTTAAGCAAACTTAAATATTGACGTGGCGACCCATATTGCGGTATAATAGTAGTGAAAGGAGTCTTAAAAGCCCACTCTCCTAATAAACGCACTAAAGAAAAGCGAGTCAAAGGAGGTAAGAAACCCCTAATTAATAATCGAGCCATAGTATTAAAGAAACCCATAATTATAAAGCGAACGGTATCATTGCAATAATCGGGTGCGTAAATCTATCAAAAACTTGACAAACGATATGCTTTTGCGCTACCATATAAGTAAAGGAAGAAGGGAATTAACGTAATACCATATACTTAATATAAAAGGAATTAAGTATGCTCCCTTACTATTACAGACTTAGAAAAAGGATTAAAAGGAGAGAAGAATGAAGAAATTAATAGTCGCTTTACTGATCGTGTTGATAAGCGCCCTGATTATTGCGGGCATTGCATTTGCCAGTCAAACACAAGATTTGCAGCCTGCATATCGTCTAATGAACGGTGATGAAGAACTTGGGGTAGTTTATTGGCTGGATTATGGGTTGCTTATTATTACAGACAATAGCACCTTGTATACTTGTGGGTGTGAAGAAGATATCCCTTGTAATCAACCGTCGATTAACAAGCCGCCTACGGATACTCCACCAACGAAGCCGCCTGTTGCTACAGAACCAACAGATAGGCCGCCTACGCCTGTGCCGTCTGATACACCCGAACCAACCGAAAAGCCCAAATGTAATCGTGGCTTGGGTAACGGCGCTGAAAATTGTGATCCTGGTAATAGCGGCGGCAAACCTGGAAATGCTGGGGAAAGTAACGAATAGGAGTGGATGATGAGTGAACCTTCGATGGAAAAGCCCATTGCTGAACAAATGTTAGATTGGGCAGAGCGCCTAGATAAGAGATTTTACTTGTTCAACAAAGAGAGCCTCTATAATTGGCTGATAATAAAAGCTTCTAGAGTTGCCCATCTCGAAAAGGAGAACGTCGCGCTCAAGAGGGAGAAGGAGGGACTGATGAAATATGTTCCAAAGCATGTGCTCAAAGAGTGGGAATATTACAGCGCCCTCATCGCAAACACAAAGGAGAAGTATGATGAAACTGAGTAAGCAACTTAGAGGATGGGATAATGATATAGCAGATGACGTAGCCCAACTCGAAGCGGAGAACGAAGCAATAAAACTCTGCAATTCGGCTTTGGCGGGAGAAAATGCAATCGTCGAATCCAAAAACGCCGCACTCAAGCAAGAGAACGAGGCATATCAACGACTGGACGAAGAGGACTACGCTAGCCTTGCTGTTCAGTTGGTAGAACTCAAAAATAAAAAGGACGATGCCTATGGAGAAGTTCACTATCTTTCTATCCAACAACGTCGCTTGCGGAAAGACATCGCCGCACTCAAGCGGGAGAATGAGGCGTTGGAAAACCGCAAGTTTGTCTATGTGTCTGAGAGCGGATTGTGGCGGGTGATTTGCATGATAAGTGATGAGCCTTGGATGTGTTACAAACATGCCGATGGACAATGGGTTACTCTCAGGAAGATTGCCCTACTAGAGGAGCAAGAGGATGAGCAGACGATTGAGTGATGACGAGAAGCGATTCTTTACTGACCAGATAAGCCTGTTGAAAAACGAGAACGAGAGGCTTACGGATATAGTTGAGGATTACGAAGCTGAGATTGCCGGTATGCGGGACAAGTGGACACCCCCTGATGAGGTTGCGGAACTGCAAGCGGAGAACGCCGCACTTGAGCGGGAGAATGATGCACTGATGGAGGGTATTCGTGATGTTCGAGAGCATATACCCCCAACGATGGGGGCCTACGATATGTTGCTCGCGCTTCTGCACCCTAATGCCCTACTCACAGGAGAGTCTGATGGATAAAACCTGCTTTCACTTGCGCGACTTGGAAAATAAGTGGGCGCTGATTACAGGCGCGGCTTCGGGTATTGGTGATGCCATTGCACTTGCTTTTATGACGGCGGGTATCAACACCGTAGCCGTGGACATAAACGACGAAACCCTGCGTGCCGTGTCGTGGAGAGACTACCACGCTATCTACAGAGTTGATGTATGTGATCCTGCCACACTGTACGCACCCTTTCACTTCTTGGACAAAACGAGGCACGCTTACGATATCGTAGTCCATTGCGCGGGCGTAGCAGGCGGGCACCCATTTGAAAGCTTACCTGATAGTGAGTGGACGCGTGTTGTGGACACTAACTTGAAGGGCACGTTCAATGTAGCCAGAGAAGCCATAGGGCACTTTATAGAACATAAAAAGAAGGGGTCGCTGATACTGATAGGTTCTATATCTGGCATAGTATCAAACGGCGTAGAGTTCAATAATGTCCATTACTGCGCCAGCAAAGCGGGGGTGCATGGACTGGCGCGGTCGCTGGCTGTTGAAGTCGCCAAATACGGGATACGGGTAAATGTGTTGGCACCTGGATTGGTGCATACTCCTATGAGTGCGCCGGCGCTTGAACACGAACGGGGCAAAGCATTTGAAGCACGACACCCGCTTGGGAACAAAGGAAGTTACCCCATAGACATGGTCGGCCCCGTCTTGTTTCTGGCAAGTGATATGTCTAAGTCAATAACGGGGCATATTTTAATCGCCGATAATGGTTATACAGCAGCGTAAAGGAGAGAAGTGATGAAACTGAGTAAGAGAATGAAAATAATGACAACAAAAAAGAGGATTAGGACACCAGCTATCTGGACTATTCTAAAAGATTATGCAGTAGAGGTCTCCCAACTCGAAGCAAAACTAGAGGCTGTCGAATGCGGCGAGTGCGGTAAGAATCTACTTGAGTGTGATATGGAAGAATGTGACAGAATTGCTAGTGAGCGGCCTTGAATTGAATCGACGGTAGATATACTGCTGTCCAAAAGGAGTAGATGATGAGCGAGAAAAAAGTACGGCGCATTAGTCTTCATGCTGGCATCGTTGGAGATTACGATGGCGCATATGACTGGATTAAAGAAGAAAACTTTGGCCTAGTGGAAAACATTGTGGGTTTTCACGAGGGTGCATTTCCCGAAGACAACTACACGGTTATCGAAGTAGTTGATCCTGAATATGTTGTCCAACTTGAAAGTGCCGACTATTGGAATAATTGGGTTTATCCAGAAGGAGCAACGCCTGACGACATTCAAAACGAGTTGGCAGATTTCAAAGATATGATTGATCGCTTTGAGTGTGTATTAGATCATGTAACAGGTGGTCGAATGTCCAAGGCGACTTACACTAAAGGGGCCATGATCGGTGTGATAGATGATAGGATCGATGAATTGATTGAAGAAGCGAGCGCCCCTGAATGATAGCCTGGATAATATTCATAGGCATTCTGTGCGTGCCGCTGTATTGTGAATACGCGACTTGGGTAAGGGAACATTAGCGAATCGATGGTGGATTATGAGACAATTACTGATTATTGTGTGTGGATGGGCCGGCGTCTTTATTAGTCTATATCTTGAATGGCGCCATCAGGTAAGGCTGACGAAAGTATGAAATTAATGGGCGCCGCCGTATTGTCTAATGCGGTTCAAATATTATGGGCGGCTTTTGGTTGACGGGGCGCCTAAAATGTGGTATAATGTAATCGACGGTAGATTAAGGATTGATGCCGCCAAGGCGGCTTAAAGCTACGGAGTAGCTAGTTACTGGAGGTAACGAAATGAAAACGCACGAATGGATACGATTAACTAAAGAGTTTGATGATGTTAGTGTTCGTACCAGCAGCGAAGATGGTATATTGAAGAATATATCCGTTTTCGCCACCGACGATGATGGGATTATTCACCCAGATCAAACAATACGCATTAATGTCCAATTAGACGAGCGTTTTGCTTGGACCATTAGTAAATGGGTTGGTGGCAAGGAGTATTTTCTACAGCTTACTCCTGATGAACTTGATATTTTGCTGGAGCGAATCGAATTAGCAAAAGTTGAAATTGTATTAGAAAGAACTAAACATCTAGAGAAGTAAACTAAAGCGCCGTTGATGCGGCATCAATCCGTATTAGATTGCCCCATAGTATAGGACGGTACGGTGAAGTTCCTATATATAGGAGGTAATAAATGTATAAACGATTAAGTACGGGCAGTAGTAGCTATTGGAACGAGTGGGATAGGCGGCTTCGAATACCAGGGGCGCTACCAACGAGCACGATATTAGAGATACCAAGAGGATATCACAAAATATATGGGAGAAAAAGAGACCCCGTTAAGAACTACAGGGTTAGGACAGAAAGTTCGAAATTGTGGGGTTGACAAAATCCAAAATGTCCAATATAGTATTATAGGAGGAAGTGATGAATACAAATAGAAAGAATTATCAACGAATTGTCAAAACATTATTTGATGTATTGGGGCTAACGCAGCACAAGACGAAAGTAGAGATTGACCAGAGAGAACAGAAAATTGAGATTAGCGCGTCGGAGATAAAGATATTGAGCGATTCTGATGCTGTCCAACGTATCTTAGACAAGAAGGATAGTTAATATACTTGACGGAGTGTCTGAACTGTGGTATAATATGGGGAAGGAGTAAGAATGTGATTCAAGGTCCACAACTGCGATTTATGTCTATCAAAGGTCAGGGTAGGGTGGGCGCTTTTGTAATGGACATGGAGAACAAGCCGTATAGACCTAAAAATAAGAGCTATGTTCTTTCTATAGCGGAGAAAAATGTTTGTTTGGTGTGTGAAAAAGAGTTTATTGGTTTAGTAGGGGCCGTGACTTGCTGTAAATCATGTTCTGGAAAGCAAGCAAGTCAACTAAGCAATGCACAGCGTATAAGCAAGCCATGTGCAACGTGTGGTAAATTAGTAGAAGGATCGCCCAGTAGGTTTAGGTCAAAAAGTAATTTGGTATATTGCGACAGAGCTTGTGCCAATGAGAGATATGTTCGTTATAGTCCTTTTACCGATTTGTCGGTATCAGAGAAACAAACAAAAAAGGAGCGTATATTGTCACAGTCTCCAAAAGCAATTGCTCTTAGAGAACGACGAGCAAGGCTAAAAGAGACTAACCCAGAAGAATACGAGCGTCGTCGTGAAGCAGATGTCAAAAGACTAAATGAATATTACAATAATGGCACGTTTTTTGAACAGAAATGTAAACATTATATTCACAATCACAAACAAAGATATAAAGAGAAACCACCATCTGACCTAACGCCAAAGTATTTAGAGGATTTGTGGTATCAACAAAATAAAATATGTGCCTTGTCTGTGTACACAGGACATCCGTTCAAGATGAGAGTAGACGAAACAAGGAAGAGACTAAAACCAACCTTAGATCAAAAAGAAGCAGGAAAAGGTTACTATAAAGGTAATGTACAATGGACAATAATGATGCTTAACCTTGCGCGACAAGACGACACAATAGACCAATGGGAAGAAGCAGTTCAATGGCTATCTGGGCCACCAACAATCGGGGGCTAATGTGAAAAACACAGAAGATATTAGAGAGTTCCAGAAAAAAATGTGGCGCTATTGGAATGGAGACGAACAACGCTCACCCCCCTGCCTAATGTGCTGGGCGCCGAGTTCTTGTCTTCACGAAATCAGGCCGCGTTCAACCTATAGAGATTGGTATAAAATGTTTCCAAATATTAATAGTATACCTCTCTGTTACAAATGTCATGCTAATGCTCACGCGGGCGACCCTGATATGAAAGTAAAGTTACAAAAACTTGCTAAAACAAGGGCGGCCCAAATCGACGGTAGATATTTAGACTGGGAAGACGAGAATCCTCCGAGGGTAAGTAAGTCGGCGCGCCCGAAAATGGGTATGGACGGGCGATCTGTGCTGACAATCGCCGACGTAATCAGGAAAAGAGCAGAAAAATGAATTTAATTCATGGGGATTGTTTAGAGAAAATGGCGATGATACAAAATAGTTGCGTTGATATAATAATCACATCGCCCCCCTACAATCTAGGAAAAACGCACCACACAGGAAATTATAGGCATTCTCCTTATGCTGATAATATGCCAGAGAATGAATACCAAGAGTGGCAAAAACAAGTATTGAAAGAGTGCTTTAGGATTCTTAAAGAAGACGGTTCAATGTTCTATAATCACAAAAATAGAATACGAAAAGGTATTCAAATTACACCTTATGAATGGCTACTACAAACAGATTTTGTAATCAAACAAGAAATTGTCTGGTTCAACGGAAGCCAAAACTTTGATAAGATAAGGTTTTATCCGATGACAGAGCGTGTATATTGGCTCACCAAATCTCCAAAAACCAAAATGTTTAATGCCATAAATCACCATGATTTCTTTTCAAAAAAGGAATGGTCGCCTGTCAAAACAAAAGGACTTCATACCAGAGCTTATCCACTAAAAATGGTTGAGGATATTTTGCTGTGTTTTGAAGACGCGAATGTTGTTTTTGATCCTTACATGGGCAGCGGAACGACGGGCGTGGCATGTGTTAATCTTAACCGAAAGTTTATAGGAATAGAATTGAATAAAGAATATTTTGATTTGGCACTAAAGAGAATTAAAGAAGCGAGCATCTGTAAGGAGAAGGAGTAAGAAATGAGACTCTTTGAATGTGAGACTTGCGGCGGTGAAGGCGGGTGGCAGGACTATGTTGATGTATGGAAATTGCCTTATCAAAAGTGCCCGCACTGTAAAGGCACGGGCAAGTGGGGATTCAAAGAATGGTTCTGGTATCATGCACCCATTAGATTTGTGGAATGGTACATGGATTGGCGCTGGAAAAGGAGAAGGAGTAAAAAGAAATGATTTTAATGTTTGCTTACTGTGAAGGATGCGGCTCTTATCTTGGAGACTATGAAGTTAACGATAGTTGGTTCATTTACACCGAAGAGGAGAAAAACCCTTTAATTTTCTCGGACGATGCTAAAATTATGATAGCGGGCCTAGATTGCGAAGACCATTTGGTGGAAGGAGTAAGAAATGACAGATAGATATGAAATGGAGGAACTTTTGGAGAGCGTTATTCCAATGATTCATAGAATGGCGACTGACTTCGAGAACAAGGGGCTGGTGGGGCCTGACAAAGCTATAGAAGCACAGGACTTGGTGCAAGTAGGGCTTATGACGGCGCACGTTGCAGCTGAGAAGTATAATCCAGATAGGGGCGTAAAGTTCTCGACGTATGTATTCCCCGCATTATATCGTGCTATGGCCGAAGAAGTGCGTAAACTGGGTAGCGTAATGTCTATTCCCCAAAAATTTGCCCAGTATGTAATCAGCGCCGTCGCCAATGCTGACAATAGGCTGACACAGGAATGGGGCGACGTGCCAACACTGGAAGAGCTACTTGAAGATTCAACATTACGCCAAAAAATTCGGGCGGCGTCTGCATATAAATCGATTAGCCCACAGAAATTGGACGAACATATCAAATCGGCGGTCGATTACCTTGGGGGGCTTGGGGTTTATACATTTGATGACGAAGATGAATTAATCGACACGTTGCCAGACGAGTCGCTTGAATCTGATCCAGAACATATGACAGAACAGTCCTTCTTTAGCGACACCATAATCCAGGCACTCCAAGAACTGCCTGAAAATCAACGAGAAGTGCTGGAACTGCGCTTTGGTATAGCAGATGGTCGTCAATGGACGCTGCGTGCCGTGGGCGAGCGTATGGGCCTTACAGGAGAGAGAATACGGCAGTTGGAACATCGGGCATTACAAACATTACGGCACCTGCCGATTCGATATGAACTGAAGGATTATTTGTAAAGGAGATTGAAGAGATGATAGGAAACATATTATTTATTATTGTGTGGGCAGTTATTGGAATTGTCGCCTATCATAGAGACAACAACGATGTATTGTGTTTCGCTGTTGGCTGTGTTATTGGACATTTGTTCGGATACTTATGGGCAGTGGCGGGAATGTGACGCACGGGACATAAATTGGGGCTTGCAATTTAACAAAAAAGTCACTATAATATAGACAGGAGCTAACAAACATTCCCAACTGGGCACGCTCGGCCCGACTTAAAGGTAACGTAGAGTGGATAGTGGAAGTCTATCAAGTTTGTTAGCGAAACACACCTTGTGGTCTGGGACCAGCGAAGTCTCCAAAACTTCACAGCGGGGATCGATACCTCGACAGGGTGCCTTAGCCTGGCAGGTTTAGGCGACTCCTGCCCTAACAACAAGTCGCCATTTTTATTCTAGCCGTGTCGTCTAAGTGGTAAGACGCGAAACTGTTAATTTCGTTATCTTCGTTCGAATCGAAGCGTGGCTGCTAAGACTGTCGCACCTTTACAACTGAAGTATTTATTACCCCCGCCTGCATTGAGGGCACTCCAACCGACGATGTTGGGCTAAAGTGAGCGACCTGGACGGGCGGGGTTTTATGGGGATGTGGTGAAATCGGGATCACACTTCTTTTGCAAGGAAGAATTCAGAGTTCAAATCTCTGCAACTCCACACTATTATAGTCACTTTAAGTGACTACTATGCACCCTTGGTGTAAGAGACGCATGTGTGACTTCGAATCACACGGAACTGGGGCAGTACCAGTAGGGTGTTCTTAAGCCGGTGTGGCACGCGTGGGCGTGCGCTCGTTTTGTAAGCGAGACAGTGGAGGTTCGACTCCTCTCATCGGCTCCTACAGGGGTATGCCAGTTATGTGATGATGGTAGTATATGCCAGTATCGATACATAGGTGGATATACCATACCCCTGATGTGCAAGTTTAGCTCATCGGGTAGAGCGCTTGGCTTCCAACCAAGAGGCGGCGAGATCGTGACTCGCAACTTGCTCCTAGCAGTAACCCGTAGCGAATAACGCCCCGTTTCGCAGGGTTCGACTCCCTGGCGGTCGGGATACTGCTTTTGCCTTGTCGTCTAAGGGTCGGACACGAAGCTTTGGACTTCGTTATGTACGTTCGAATCGTACCGAGGCATCCTTATCCTTGTCAGAGGAGGACATAATGAAACTGTGTTCAATATGTAAAGAACGAGAACAATTGTCGTATAATTCTCACTGTAGAGAATGTCATAATGAATATCAAAAGGCATGGTACAAGAAAAATCCATTAAGCAATTCGGAATCTTTCGTACGTAGACGCAAAGCAATACGACAACTAATTGTAAGCACCAAAAATCGACCTTGTATGGATTGTAACAAAGAATATCCCTACTATGTAATGGACTTTGACCATGTGCGAGGCACAAAGAAAATTAACTTGGGTGCCGCGGCGTCAAAAATGTGGGCATTGGCTACAATACAAGCAGAAATAGATAAATGTGATGTCGTATGTGCTAATTGTCATAGAGAACGAACATTCAAGGGTAGTGTAACGGGCAGCACGTCAGGCTCTGACCCTGGAGATGTAGGTTCGATCCCTACCCCTTGATCCTAAGCCAGTGTGGACCAAATGGAAGGTCAACAGCGTTCTAAACTGTACAATGTAGGTTCGAATCCTACCACTGGTGCCTTCGGGGATTAGGAAAGTCAGCTTAATCCGCCTGCTTTGGGAGCAGGAGAACGCTGGGGCGGAGCCAGCATCCCCGACCTATGTGCTTGTAGCTCACTCAGTAGAGCGTCCGGCTGAAGCCCGGAAGGTAGTGGGAGCATAACCCACTGAGCACACCTTATGGCTACGTGACCGAGCGGCTAGGTATGCGTTTGCAAAACGTAATGACACTGGTTCAAATCCAGTCGTAGCCTCCTTGCCCGCCCCCTGTTCAGACTCTGGTTCAGGTGCAAGGAGCGAAAGAGAGTGCGCTTATGGGTGGGCTTACGGGCGGAAGCGTGTAAGTTTCACGTGGGTAGAAACCCTGTAGGGCTTTCCCCTCGCCCCGTGACTGCCTAGCTGAGACCAGCAAAGGTGTAGAGTTACTGGGGAAGCAATGCAATGGCCCGGAGTTATTGCCGGGAAAATCGAGGAGCTGGAATAGCGCCCAGCCCGCCCAATCACGGCTCGGTTACTTGCACCTAAATCCCCTACAGAAAAACTCAGTGGTGCTGAGTATACTACTGGAGTGCAGGCGAGCAAGTCGGCGGGGCGAGCAGAGTTAACCGCTGTAAACCCCGTCGGCGCAACAAAGCCCGCCCAGTCACTGCTCCGAAGGGAACAAGTACACTGGGCTAAACGGAGAGTAGCATCCATGGGGATAAGTGGTCTTGAAAACCATGCTACGTGCAAAGCGTAAGAGTTCGATTCTTTTGCTCTCCGCCTTATGAAAGGAGTTAGTTTAACTAGCTAAAATATTGGGCTGTGAACTCGAAGATGGCGGGTGCAAGTCCCCCACTCCTGACCTATGTGCTTGTAGCTCACTCAGTAGAGCGCCTGTCTGAAGAACAGGAGGTAGTGGGAGCATAACCCACTGAGCACACTTTATGGCCCCGTGACCGAGTAGCTAGGTTGCGGATTGCAAATCTGTATTACGCTGGTGCAACGCCAGGTCGGCGTACTTTTGAAAATTTCTCTAAAAATTGTTGGCAAGGCTCTCTAGTCTAGTAGGAGGACGTATGACTTTCAATCATAAAGGCTCGGAGCATAACCGGGGAGAGCTACTACAGTTCGGCCCATCGCTGCAATCGACCGTCGATTGTAGAGGTAAGCTCAGGACTGCACAACCTACAGAGGGAGGTCACTATTATAGTCAGTTTAAGTGACCGTTATACTTCTTAAGCAGCAATCCCAAGCCGCCTACGTGTGTCGGTTGCACTATAATGGCAGGTAGGGAGCAGTTTCGAAAGGAACCAGAGATGGAATATAAGTGTGAAAGTTGCGGCGCCCGTTTGACGGAAGATGAAGTCGAGCACGTGTATGGTGATACATACGGGCATTACTACCAGATACAGGTAGATGGCTTTAGAAAATGCGGCCCCGTGTATAAAATCTCTGAGATGGATGATGGGCACTGGCGGCAAAGTTGATGGGTTAAGGCAACGTGTAAGCCCTTGACGCTGGAGTTAATCGCCCAGCCCGCCAGTACAGAATCCTGGCTATATGAACTGGAATACGGATAGGCTGACCACACAGGCGCGTGGTGGTCGTCTGCTAAACGATTGTACCGCAAGGTATTGAGCGTTCGAGTCGCTCCCTATCCGCCTTGGAGTATATTATGACTTGGAACTACAGAGTAGTACATAAGGTTTACAAGGGCGAAGATGAGTACGGTATTCACGAAGTTTACTATGATGATGACGGCGCCCCTGAGACAGTAACAGTTAGTCCAGTCGGGCCGTATGGCAACACTTACAAAGAGTTTATAGATGACTTTATTCATTATACATTGGCGATCAACAAGCCAGTGTTAGAATACGACGAAATTGGTAAGGATCAGGAGCACGACGGGAGTGCAGCGCTCTGATGAGGCGAAGGTACAAGGTTCAATTCCTTGATGATCCACCTGTGGGCCGAGGGCGTGACAGTAACGCGTTACTCTTATAAGGTAAAGAACGTGGTGCAATTCCACGGCGGCCTACCTAGCTGTGTGTGCGGCTTAGAATACACACCCCTCTAATCCCATAGGGAGGCAGGACACGGGAAACCGACGAGCCGATGGGATTGTCGCGGGGGTGTGGTGCAATAGCAGCACAGCACTCTGTCTAAGTGTCAGCGCGGGTGCAAATCCCGTCATCCCCGCCTTTGCCCGGATAGCTCGGCGGTAGAGCAACGGTGTTACATACCGGAGGACGCCAGTTCAATTCTGGCTCTGGGCACCTAAATTTGCTTTTTGTAAAGAAAGTCGCTATAATATAAGAGAGAAGATATAGAGGGAAAGACAAGCGGTTGAGTCACGAGAATCATAATCTCGCTTAGGTGGGTTCGACTCCCACTCCCTCCACCTTACCCTTGTTGGTCGTCTGGTTGACGGCACTGGTCTGTAAAGCCACGGAGCGTAGTTCGATTCTACGACAAGAGACTTAACAAAAAGGAGAGCAATGACGCCCGATCATATGTTCGATTCAATACAAGAAATAACAAACGCGACCTTGATGAGCCGCGGATATTTGCTATTAAACTGTCCGTGGCATGACGACAGTCACGCATCCCTGTTAGTATACCCCGACGGTTGGTGGACTTGTCTTGCTGAATGCGGTTCGGGCCGCATCGAAAGACTCTATGAGGAACTCTCTAATCCAGGGGTTGTCAGGCGCCCCAATGGGAATAACGGTTATGCCCGCCCGCCTAAATTACCGACAGATATAGAAGATATCGACCGGTTAGTTTGGCGGGCGCATGATGCACTGAAGAGGAATGATGAGTTCACTTGGTATCTGAAGATGAGAGGGGTGGAGAATAGAATTGAAATTGCGAAGCTGGGGTGGCACGACGGGTGGATTACATGTCCAATCCTAACAGAAAATCAGAAAGTACGTGGTGTTTACCTGCGAGCTACGCCGCCACAAGAGAGGATTACCGGATTACGTTTTACTCAACCGGTGGGGCAACAACCAATGTCCTATTCGCCGGATTGGAGATTGTTGAGGTCATCTCCGAGTATGGTGATTGTCTTTGGTATGATGGACGCTCTGGTGATGTCCTCGCTTTCCGTCCCAGTTATGACAACAACTGGTGGCTCGAAGAGCTTTGATCCGGCGTGGTTAGATGACTGGCGCAAACCAGTCGTGATTATCCCTGACAAAGAAGGTGACGACAAGGCGGCCAGTGACTTAGCGGCGGCGCTTGGGTGGCGGGCGACGATACTACGACTGCCGTATGATGATGATGTTAGCGACCCCGCGGATTACGCCAAGGAAAATGTGAATAGAAAACAGGAATTGGCGAAGCTGATAGCACATGCGCTATAAAGGAGAATAAACAATGAAATTATGGAAATTACGGCCCAGAGATAGTCTACCAAAAGATAATCCGTGGGAACCATGGTACGATAAGGCATTTGGTTTTATTATTCAAGCACTCGATGAAAAAACTGCTCGCGAGATAGCAAATGCCAATGGCGGGGATGAGGTAGGACCAATATCTTATTCTATTTATAGAACAGGCGGTGATGCTTGGCTTGACCCAAAGATGTCAACTTGTGAGGAATATGAACTAGGAGATGAACCAAGAGTTATAATGCGAGACTTTGCGGCCGCGTGAACAAACAATGCCAAGCCTGCTACCAAACGGCGTTCCGCTGGTTCAAATTGGAGGACTATCCGGGCATGTATCTGTGTGTAGAGCATTATGATATGATGTACGAGGCGCCCGAAAGGGTAATAAATTTGACGGCGGACAAGCAGGAGAAAATAGACAAGAGGGGAAGGATGAAGAAGAAAGGAGGATAAAATGTTTTTGTTGCTACTTGAGTTGTTTGGAATACCATGGTTTATTAGGGAGTTCGTTATGACAGCAGGAATAATATTTAATTTAGTAACTGGAGGATAATGGGAGAGACGTGGCGGAGCTAAGAAAACATCGCGAACTTTCGGAAATTTTATTTGGACTCGTGCTGGAAGGAGAGATTGAACCAACTGACCTAGATGGTAAACTTTTAACTTACCCCTACAACGCTGCGCTGGATGACAGAGCAAAAGGCGAAAACAAGGCCGCTCTGATGCTGAAGTATGGAACAGAAGCCATTCAAGCTGCCACAATGGCAGCAAAGGCATGTGAAGACGGGATTGCACCTGAACAGTGGTTACATGAGTTGACGAGAGTTTACCAGGATTTTAAGATAGTAAATGTTTTAAGAAAAACCACTAAAAAAATTGAGCGGGATCAGGACGTAGACCTTGGAGAATTAAAGGATGTAATCGACGGGCGATTAGCAGATGTGTGTGCAGAGCCAATGTCATGGGCGGATGTAAAGGATGAGTTCGATCAAGAATGGCTATGGAACGGCTGGATACCCCACGGAGAAATGTCAATCCTCGTCGGGCACCAAGGTTCGGGAAAGTCCGCTTTTGCTCTTTATTTTGCGGATTGTGTGGCGAATGGTGCGCCTCTTCCAGACGGGAGTTATGTAGGGGAGACTAAAGGTGTGCTTTGGGTGGAAACTGAAGGGCGCCAAGCAGAGAACTTCAGGCGGGCAAAGGTATGGGGGATAGACCCACGTAATATTTATATCCCAACCAGCGACCTGCGCCGAGTGCTGGACATCAGCCAGCCAGAAGACAGGGCATTAATACGGGCGCACGCCATGACACCGGAAGTGGGATTAGTAATCATTGACAGCCTGGGCGGCAGTCTGATGGAAGAGAATGACTCTAAGGCTAAGATATTGTTGCAGAAAATGGCGCAGATGGCGCAGGAAACGGACACTACATTCATAGTCATTCACCACCTGCGTAAAGGTAACAAGCATAGTAGAGGACACCAGCCGCCGACATTAGCAGACGTGCGGGGGCACAGTGGCATAACACAGTTCAGCCCCAGTGTAATCTGTATAGATTACGAAGGTAACGAAATGCCAAGGTTCTTATACGCATTGAAGATGAACCTTGTTGAACAGCCGCCCACGATGGTATTCACGATTGGTTCACTGGGGCTTATCTGGAACGAAAGCGCATCCGATCAAGTCCAGCGGGCGGTGGTGCAGGAAGCAGTAAACTGGCTGGAAGACTTATTACAAGGGAGGGCGGTGCCTATAAAAGACGTAATGGAACTGGCTAAAGAGGAGAACTACGAGAAGACTATTCTTAAACAGGCAATAAACTTTCCATCAATACGAATTGTGAGTGACGACGGCGAGCGCTGTCTGAGCTTATAAGCAGGGGCTAATAGACTATACTACTAAGGAGTAGACGATGAAAGTAATAGAGAGTCCAAGCGGAGGCCCACGTGGCAAGGGTGCCCTTGAAGTAATAAACGAAACGCAAGTACGAGTAACGATAGTAGACAGAGACGACAAGACATTTGAATACATGCTTGAGTATTCGCAGGGCGTCAAGATGGTTCAAATCGCAGACTGGCAGTTGCAGGCTGTGGACAACACCTTCATTCAGCTCACGCAGGATAAACTGGACATTCAATACATCCGGCCTCGTGACGGCACCTTCTATATGACATTCGCACGGTTCGGTGCCGAAGAAGGAGAGCTACCCACAATCCGTCATGACGAGGGAGGTAAGCCATTCCCCGGCGCCAAGTGGGAGAACCCAGAGCGCAACAAAGCATATCCATTGTACACAGTAATCAACCCAGGCCCGTACAAGGGCATGGAAATCCTTGACATTCTTACCTATGAGTTCGAATGGGACGAGAACTTGGAAGAGTTCACCATCGTCGGCAGTGTCCGGCGCAAGTGGCATGAGCACCTTCTGACAGTTCTGAATGTCTTTGGATTTGACTTGCAGAACGACACACTTCACTACACTGGTGAGATGTATGACGCCGGCGGCCCGACAACCATCCCCAACATATTACCCGAACTTGAAGATATTTTCAAGGCGCGCAATAAGTTAGGACAAGTCACCGTTGCTAACGGGTGGGTAGATAGTAAGAGTATAGCACCCGGCCCGTTCGGAATGACCAAAGAAAGTCTCGAAGCCGCAATGGCGGCAGTTCCAGCAACACCGTAAATATACAAGCCCGTCTATTTGCCCCTGAATGGACGGGCTATAAGAAAGGAAAGAATAATGGATACAATAAATATACAAGAAGAATCTTTACCAGATTTTCTGCCTACAACAGAACGATACATTAAAATGTTTGAGCAAATTTTAGATATGAATGATAGAGTTTTGACTGCGTTGGAGCAAATCGGTCAAGTACCAATGGTGTTCAAAACAATGTCTCCTAAGAAAGAAAATAATGATTAAAGGACTACCGCGGGTCGCCGAACGTGGAGAACTTGTAGCCATTGACACGGAGTTTTTTGGGCAAGAGAAAGCACATCGCCCGGGCGGTGTCTTTGCTTGTATGACTATTGCATATGAAAATGGAGATGCTTATATAGTTTTAGAGCAAGAAGATATACCCGATGCCTTGGAGAGAATTGAAGCCGGCTCGTGGGTAATGCAGAATTTTTTATATGATATTAGACAACTTCGAAGATATGTTCGTATAGACCAGCGACCTATACACGACTGTATGCTGGTAGAAATGGATTTGTTTGGGGGATGGTATTCTAGATTTTCTCTTAAAAATTTGGCGCGGCGGTGGCTTGGCATTATGTTAGACAAAGGGGTACGAGACAAATTTTCAAAGTCCAATGTACTTACAGAAGAAATGATGCACTATGCCATTGACGACGCCAAAGTAACAGTACAAATTGCTAGAAAGCAGCTAGATTATATTGAACAGGAATACAATAATCAATTTTCGTGGTATTGGGATATAGATGAACCAAGTGGTTGGGCCGTGCTGGATATGAAGCCCGCAAGAGTAGATGTAGAAGCATGGAATGAAAACGCCCGTCGATTACAAGAAGATGCAATGCAGGCGCAGGAAGAACTGGGTTACAATGTCAACAGCCATAAGATTGTCAAGAAGAAGATTGAGGCGGCGTTGGGTAGGGGCATCAAGAGTACGAATGCTAATAAGGTGCTTATCCCATTGTTAGGTAAGTTGAACAAAGAAAACCCAGCCGCCGTGTTGATACGAGAGGTTATCAAGATTCGTAAAATGCGCAAAGCCGCTGAGACATATGGTAAGACATGGACGGAACAGCATGTTGAAGATGGGTATGTCTATTCGTCATGGCGGGTGACGGGAACAGAAACTGGTAGGATGAGTTCGGCGAATCCCAATCTTCAGAACGTGCCCAAGCGTGAGATGCCTATATTCAGGGAGTTCTTTCTGGCATCGTCGGGGCATGTACTACAGGTAGCAGATGTATCACAGCAGGAGCCGTGGTTCTCTGCGTTTATGAGCAACGATCAGGTATTGCTACAGGAATTACAAAAAGGAACGGACCTACATCAAGTGACAGCAGACTTGTTTGGAGTGGAGCGTAATCCAAGAGGCAAAGCAATTAGTCTAGCGCTCAACTACGGCATGAGCGAGTATGGACTAGCCATAGCAGCAGATATATCCGAAGAAAAAGCACGAGCAGGTATTCTGGCGCGTGACAGACGCTACAGACAGTTGACAGGGTGGAAGGGACAGAAGAAGAATGAAGCAAGGCGCCACTATAAGGTACACACCGTAACAGGGCGCCCATGCTGGGTCAATCCCTATGGTGAACAGTGGGGACGTAACGCTATCAATGCACCTATTCAAGGAAGCGCCGCCGATCATACTAAAATGGCTCTGGTGAACATACATAAGAAGTGCGCCGAGTTAAATATGCCGTTCTGTGTGACAATGGTAGTTCACGATGAGATCGTAATGGATGTTCCTATTGAACACAAGGATTTATACGGGGCCGTGCTCAAACAGGCGTGGGATGACGCAAGTGCCGTGTTAGCACCGGGCATGGCAATACGAGCCGATGTAATGGAAGGACCGAACTGGAGCGTGAAGGAGTAAACAATGGCCGATAAATTGACAATAGCACTGTTGGCGTTTTTATACGGGGCAACTGGAGACACCTTTCTTCCTGCGTGGGGATTCTATATTATAGCGGGAGCAAATTTATTGGTTTTCTTTGCTTTACTGCACAAGAAAGTAATAAATAATGTCCTTTTGTAAGGAATGTGGACGCCGTCTAATGCCACCAGAAGGACCTATCAATGCTGATATCTTGTTGGTAGCAGACGCCCCCACTCAGTTCGACATAAAAGAGGGCGCCCTGTGGACAGGTCCTGGTGGTGAGATACTGCGAGTAGAACTGCGGCGGGCGGGTATCAATTACCATTCCTGTAGGGTGACGAACCTGTGGCAACACGTCAAGAATACGGACTGTTCTATTGATGTTCATATTGATACGGCGCTCGCTGAGATGGCTAATCGACGGGCGATTCTATTGATGGGCGCCGATGCCGTAAGCTATTTCACAGGAGAAAATGTCAGTGATGTGTCGGGTTTGCGTGTAGACGCTTCGGTTTTCGCTAAGGAAATGTTACCAAAGTCAGTGGGGATAGTGTATGCACTCTTCAATCCAGCGATTGCAATTCACGATAAACTTGGGGAAATTAGATTCGGGATGGGGCGATTTGGGGAGGCGGTTAGGAATATAAATGGGTAGAGTAATAGACAGATCAATAGACGAAAGGGGAAATCGCTATGGCAAACTGGTAGTTTTGAACAGGGCTGGGCGACATAAACATGGGGAGGCTTTGTGGAGATGTATTTGTGATTGTGGAAACGAAACTGCTGTAATAGGAAGTAAACTAAGATTTGAAAACACCAAAAGTTGTGGTTGCACAACAAAATTTCCGTTAGGCCAAGCTGCGTTTAATCACTTGTATAGAGTATATAAAACTAGAGCAAAGAAACAACAACGAAAATGGGAATTAACTACGGAACAAGTTCGAAAAATTACGTCGTCTTCTTGTTACTATTGTGGGATATTGCCGTCACAAAAAATGTTTTGTGAACACTATAATGGTTCATATACTTATAACGGGATGGATAGAGTAGATAACAAAGGAGGATATGTATTAGATAATGTCGTTGCTTGTTGCGGAGATTGTAATATGGCAAAAAGAAAGAAATCAAAAGAAGAATTTTTCGAGTGGATAAGAAGAGTTTATATGTATTCACTAAAGGAGATATAAAATGTTTACAAAAGAAGTTAAGGGACCATACAGTACCGCGTGGAGATGTCCGGTGTGTAACCACACAAAGACGGATATATTTGTACAACTGGAAAAATGGTATGAGAAGAAAGTGGTGTGTATAAAATGCGGGGCTTTTGAACAATGGGAGAAAGTGGTGGCAAGAAAGATTTATTCTAAAAACTGCCTGTCTTTAGAACACCGGTCATTAAGGATCGAAGTGGACAGGGTGTTGACAAAATAACCCATCAATTCTACTATTCTGGAGGAGATATAATGTTACTAGGAACAGCCAAAATGGATGTGACATTCACGTGGGATGAAGGCGGCATAACAGCACCCGTACAAATGTGGGTAGAAGAAATACTGATGGCACTACCCGCTGATGTACAGAGCAAAGTGCTTGATGCCGTCATCGAGCGCGTTGAATATATGAATGAAGAGATAGTAAAGGCAGAAGCGGAAGTAGCCGAAGATTGGGACGGCGTAGCAGGTAACGGGATAGAAGATGATGAAACTGAGTGAGCCAAAGGCTGAAAGACTACATCGATTCTTTGTAAGAGTATTTACTACAGATGATTTGTTCGCTGAAGATTTGCGCCAAGAGATGCGACTGGAGTCTCTTGGGCTGGATGATATGGTTGCCCAACTCGAAGCAGTGGTGCAGACTGTGAAAGATTTCAAAAATATGGATTGGGAATTTGCGGACAAAAATCAAGGGAAAGCATTGTGGAGATGGGGCATTGTTCTCAGTGCTTTAGCTATTCTTGAATCAGGAGAGAACGAATAATGGGGTCGGCTTTGGCACATTCACACGACCAAGCACAGCCAATAAGCAAGTCATTACTGGCAGAGATTTGGGATGAAGTAGATAAGGAAGTTGAACGCAGCCTGTTAATGGGGTCGCCCGAAATCGCCTTGAACTTTGGAACAGGTCTAGTTATCACGGGGCACTTGCGGGGCGTGCAGTTAGCAAAGCTACTGTATGAACTTGATGTAATTTGGGCTAAGTTCAAAACAGACGACGAAATCCAAGACGCTGTGTTTAAGACGATGGGCATATCGTATCGTAAGTTCGAAGACTACCGCGATATGTATAAGTATGTACTCAAAGACCACCCTGAGTTAGCAGGTAAACCTATCGGCGGCTTGCTGGGTATTATTGTGGCGGCTCGTGAGGGAGAATTTAATGAAGACGACTGGGATGAATTGGCGCTTGCGTATGATCGCAAAACTATGTTAGACGTGCGCAGACGGGTACGGGGTATACAAACACAAGGGCACAGCCGCCTGGTTGTTTGGCATGACAGAGACGGGCAAGTTTACTGTAGAAGAGGTGACGGCGTTCAAAAGCACTGCGGCTGGCTTACAAAGGAAGTATCGGATGATGATGTGGCCGATGCCGTGAACAGGCTAATCAAGGGCGGGGGTGCAATAAAAAGGTAATAAAACTACTGCGCTTATGAAGAAGCGCAGGTAATTTCTACAAAGACGCAAGGAGTAAATGATGACTGAGCATGTGTGTGAGTTCAAACCAATGCTGTGCGAATGTGAGTGTGGCAACGCCTTGACCGTAGCCGAAATATGTAAGAGAGCCAACGCCGTGGAGAGGTTGAGTGTTGGAAGCGCAGCAATTGCCTTTCTTGCAGTATGTGAATTGCCAAACGAAGTTGGCGAAAATAAACAGGACACGAAAGATGCCCTCAAAGCCTACGCCGACACACTGGAGGGGAAGTGATAAAAGAAATACGTGCTGAAATATTCAGATTGGCAAGGGCATCAAAGGATTTAGAAACAATACATTGGTACATGGCTCTTGACCGGGGGTTTGAAAATGACGAATTACAAAAAGACGAGATAGGTAATATAAAGTGGCGAGGGTGGGTACTCAACCAGAAGAAAGAACCAGTGACAGAACTGTTATGGATGATTGACGACATACTGGAGGGGAAATGAGTATTTATATTTCCGTTGTTGAATATGGAGTGCAAAATTACCCACACCCTGACATGGCACATGATCCTCAGACGGGTATGAGTGGTTGGCATTTTATGAGGATAGAGTATTGGGATTCAGAAGAGCCTTATTCGTTTTTGGAGCATCACTGCTGGATGCCGCCCGGTGTGTCGTCCGCGGTGCTGGAAGATTGGATGAAAGAGAAGATGGCGAAGTGAGCCAAAAAAGATGTATTCTCGATGTGGATGGAACGCTGTTCGACTTCCATACGCCACTGCACCAGCGCCTGCATGAGCTATATGACTTCCCAGAAATGGAAGCGACTTCGTGGGACTGGTATAAGGTATGGGGCATAACCGATAAGCAGTTCTATAAAGCCGTTAATGACATACATGCCCAGCAGATGCAGTACAGTCCATTCAACGGGGCGCTTGATTTATTTCTAACATTAGACCGCCTTGGATTTGAAGTATTTGTAGCGTCACATAGAAAGCCGCAGTCGGCAGACTTGTTGGCGACTTGGTTGAATGCAAACTATCTTGAACCCTACTCTGCGGTGTACACGGGGCCGGCCAAGAAGCAGTTCTTCAGAACGGGCGACTTGTTGATTGACGACGCACCCCACACTATTGAACTGGGCTGTGATATGGGACTGGATGTTGTATATTTGAAATGGCCTTGGAATAAGGACTTACCAGGAGAACGGGTCGCTGAGTTATGGCATGTGATCGAGCATATAAAGGAGACTTATGCATAAAATAGACGCACGAGAATTGTTGCCCACCATAGAAAAAGCACATCTTATATTGACTGATCCTCCGTATGATTTTAATGAAGAGACAAAACAGTTTTTTCATGCTCATTTTATGCGAATTGCTCCTGCCAGTATTGTGTTTTCTCCACCAGAAAATCAGTGGGTACTTCCGGCCAATCAATACTTGTTTTGGATCAAACCGATATCCACTAAAAATACATCTAAACGTTATAGTAGGTTTGTCGAAATGATATTTATTTATGGTAAATCAAAGTGGATAACAGGCCAGCACTGGAGTAGATATACAAATGTATTTACGGACCTTGTAGATAGTACATCTTTGCACCCTTTCCGAAAGCCACCAAGTTTAATAGAAAGGCTTATTTTAAATCATACAGAAGAGGGCGATTTAGTTGTTGATCCGTTTGCAGGAAGTGGTGTAGTGGAAGATGTATGTATCAGACTTGGGCGGCGCTGTATTGCAGGAGATATAAAGGAGACTTACGGATGAAAGCAGGACATGAAGCCGATGTGTAAGTGGGGAACTGAAACAGTATTAGATTTACCCATTCCAGCCAACCTATCACATACAGGGAAACAATACATGAAAAAGGTTCCCGTTGATACTTGCATTGCTCCCATTGTAAAAGCCCTGAACGATGCTGGTTTTAAAACAACTGATTCGTGTTGTGGTCACAATGAAGCACATGGCATGATTGGGCTGGTTGATGGGCGATGTTTAATGATTATCAAGGCGGAGTTTTATGAAGAATAAATACAGTGTTACAGTAAGGGGCAAGCGACGTGAGTGGGCATTCCCTGTGCGGGCCACGCCAGAACACGCAGAAGAGTGGCGACAAGACGGGCTAATTGTAGATGAAATACTGCACGAGATACCACAGTGGATTATGAACATCGGATTAGGCGGACTATGGATGTGGATAGAGGAGAAAATTTGATGTGTTGTAGTGATGGAGTTCCGGCGCAAAGGCTACATATAACAGAAGAAAGGTGTCCTGAACAGGCGGCTGGGTTCCGAGATATTATTGAACAGATGTATCAAGTGCACCTTGACAAGAATGCAGACTACAGCGCCGCTAATATTCTGGGTACGGGCGAGATTGGTATTATCGTTCGAATGTGGGATAAAATGGCACGGCTCCTGAACTTGTTGGGATTTGACATTGAAGTAAAGTTTACGGGATACAGGGCGCCGCAAGAGGCTAAGAACGAATCAATTGATGACACATTTATGGACATGGCGGTGTATAGCATAATTGGACTGCTGTACAGGGAGGGAAAATGGGGCAAGTAGAAGTAATAGGAGACTCATATCCGACACAGCGCATAGCCACGGGGTTATGGTCATTTGATCGCGCCCTTGGATTTAAAGGTGATTTGGGCGTGCCGCTGAGGTCACTTTTTGAACTGTACGGATTTGAGGCGAGTGGGAAGTCAACGCTGTCATGGTTTATATCCGCTAAGATAAGTAAGGGCGGTACCATATGGATCGCTGATCTTGAGGGGACGGCTGACAAAGCGTATATAAAGAATGTAGTGGAGAATGCCGGCTTCGAAGGCACAGTCAGGATTGCAGACTATATAAACAAGGATAAACGTAAGCATCAAATGCGCTCCCACGAGGAACAAATACAGGATGCCATCGATGCTTTGCTTGATAACGGAGTAAACGCGGCAATCATTGATAGTATTGGATTATTTACCCCTATAGTAGAACGGGGCAAGGACTTAGGCGAGCGCAGTGTAGGACAACGTGCTAAGACAATAGCAGACGCGTCGAGGCGCATAGCCGCATGGCTTAGGATTGCAGAAGAACCTAAACTATGCTTCTATATAAATCATGTACATCCGAACATCGGTAGTCACGGGTATTCGACTCCTGGCGGAATGACCAAGATGTACGCTTCCAATGTAAGAGTATGGCTACAGCGGATTGACAGTAAGGTACCGGAAGGAAGCGGTAACTTCCTTGCCGAGGCAAGAGTTCAAAAGCTGAAGTTTGGAGGGGCGAACCCAAAACGCAAGGGGCTGGTATACTTTATTCCAGGGTTCGGCGTCTCGAAACAAATGACAGATGTATTCGACTGTATTGGGCAGGGCATAGCCAAGCGGGAAGCGACTGTCAAACTGAAGCAGTATGATGACAAGAAAGGCGACTTTGTTTGGAACTCGATGGGGCGCATTGGCGACTTGGCGGCTAAGGCAGAGGAACCGGAGAAGAATAAGGCACTGTTCGCGCATTTTGCGGACGCCTTGAGGGGACTTAATAATGTCTAAAAGACCATTCACTGTGTCCAAATCTGGCTTAGACCAATTTTTTAGTGGCTGCAATGCGCGCTACCCACTATACAGGAAGTATAACCTTGCCTTGATGCCGCCCGCAATGGCGTTTGGGATTGCCGTACATAAGCTGGTTGAAGAGGGCTTACCCAATCCACCGTCGATTGAGAACTTGCAGGCCGTCGAAGTCGCCAGTAAACTACTGCGCCTGACAAGTAAGCTGGGCTATAAGATTATAGACAAGGAGATACAGCATATAGCGCCGCTAACAAACGACATTCAAGTAGTGGGGCGCATTGACGCGGTTGCTGAATTAGACGGTGAGTTAGTATTGATAGACTATAAGACGAGTGGGTATGGGTGGAAGAAGCGTAAGACAGAATTAGGAGAGATAATCTATCCCAAGGCGCTTGGGTTTCAGGGGCCTATATATCTGACGCCGCCGTATGGTGACGACGGTTCGTGGCCCGTAGAGTTACATTACTTATTAGCGCCCAAGCAGGGCACGACAAAAGTTTATAAATTTTACGAAAACGACGAAGCGAGACAGAACTTAATTCGGGCCGCCATATTGATGAAGGACGCCCATGATAGGGGATGGTTCCCACAAAATCGCGGGTGGCTTTGTGACGGGTGTGACTTTTTAAAGGTTTGCTGGAAATTAAATGGGTGGGAACGGTATTATACTGAGAGGGAAGACTAATGAAACCAGGACGCGAGCTTGACGCTTTGATTGCAGAGAAGGTGATGAGGCATAGGGTAATTCGTAAGGGGGAGGAGTTTACCGGATTTCCCCTTTTGTTACACTCGTCCGGTGATTGTGAAACTGGCGTTGCCAAAGAAGATATATGGCAAATTGGCGAGCGAAGCTACTATTCGCCGTTCTCCTTGCCCCACTACAGCACGCAGATAGCCGCCGCTTGGCTGGTGGTGGAGAAGTTCAGGGCTAGACAAACGCCCGTTGAATTATACGGCGAGGAGTGGCACGATGGAGGGGACTGGACCTGTAAAATTATTCATCCTACACAAAATAAAAACTACGGCAGTGGCACGGTGACGATATTGGGAGAGGCGACAGTTACGGTAAAGGGAGCAGAAAGAGGTAGTCCTTCCGCCCCGCTTGCGATTTGTTTGGCGGCGCTAGAAGCTGTGGGAGTAGACTAATGGGCGACACGGCGTGGAAGGTGTGGGAGAGGTTCGTATGCCGCCTATTTGGCGGGGAGCGCGACTGGAGCGTACCAGAGGAATGTAAGAATACTGGTATCTTCGCTCCCGAAGCCAAGTATAGAAAGAAGATACCAGCTTGGCTCGAAGACATGGTTATACAGGCAGAAAACCAGGCCAGAGACGATCAGCTTCCGCTGGTAGTCCTGACAGAACATCAGAGAAGAAGAATGCAAAGTCTCGTAATCATACGCCTCGGCGACTTTTGCGATTGGTTTGTAGGAGGGTATTCAAGTGAAGCCGATGAGTGAACAAGACTTATATTGGTTAGCTGGACTTTTGGAAGGAGAAGGTTCGTTTGTATGTTATAGTTCCCCAACTATACAATTGGGAATGACAGACAAAGATGTTGTGGAAAAAGCGGCGAACTTAATGAATACAACAATGAAAACATATCCTGCCGCCAAGAAACATTGGAAAACTAGATATCATGCAAATTTACATGGGCAGGATGCTATAGTACTATTAAGTAAATTATTGCCTCTAATGGGAAACAGAAGGAGCGATCAAATTAAAACTGTGTTGCAAAAGGCGGATGAAAGACCAGGACCTAGGAGAGGAGAAAAGCATAAACAATCGAAATTAAAGGCATCTGACATTCCTCTTATAAAATATCTTCATAACGTTCGGGGAATATCTAAATATAAATTAGCCAAGCACTATGGAGTACGGGATACAACAATTCGCAGCGTTATAATCGGCAAAACATGGAAACATATAAAAGATGAATTACCGGATGTCCCGCCCGCAGGTGGGCAAATAGAACAGTTTTAACCTAGCTAGGAGGTAACACATGGACGTTATTCTAAGCCCAGAGCAACTAATCGTAATTGGTTTAGTAGGCTCAGTAGTGACACAGGCCCTGCGACTTCTCGCCGAGAAGTCCGGGTTCGTGCCGAGCAAGCTAGTCATCAATGGTGTTTTACTAGCCTTGTCATTCGGACTGGCATTTGCCTTTTTCGGATTTGACACAGCAGTTGCCAACGGTGATGTGGTAGGTTTCTTCTTTGAGAAGGCGCTTGCCCTAGGCGGCTCTGCCCTGTTTATCTACAATATCGTGCTTGATAAAGTCTTGATGCCACCGGCCAGCAAGTTGGCGGCGGCAATCAAGTTTAACTAAATAGACTTGGGCGGGCGGCTGCGGACGCCTGCCTGACTCTAATCCAGCCGCTTTAGTAGGAGAAATGACATGAGTATGCCGTGGACTCTCGAAGACGAAAACAAACTTCGG
>SDBU01002011.1_pt1 | contig 27791 bp, 38 predicted proteins | sample 2277071 | NCBI WGS metagenome assembly SDBU01 (sample SAMN10397929, study PRJNA504765) | marine sediment metagenome | isolation source: marine sediment core GS08_GC12, 126 cmbsf | place: Arctic Ocean: Gakkel Ridge, Loki's castle | collected 2008 | reverse complement strand
AGCTCCCACAATATTTCTCATTGTCGTTTGGGCAAGCTGAGAAATGGCATAATAGAAATCCTCTACCACTAAAATCGCTTTGTCCACCTTAATAACTTTATAGTAGATCACCGCATTTATCCCCACTGAAATATTATCCTTAGTAATTGCCTCTTGATCTGGCACATCAACTGCCTTTACTCGAATATCTACCTTTGTCATTGATTCAAATAATGGCAAGACAAGCCTCCAGCCAGGCTGCTTTATCTCTAAAAATTTCCCTAATCTAAATTTTACCCCACGCTCATATTGATTAACCTGTCTAATACTAATAACAAGTAAGAAAAGTAATAACCCGATTAAATAAAACATTTGTTCTCCTTTTTTATTATTAAATTTATTTTATCAATATTTCCTTAAAATTACTATGTTTTTTAATAATTTTTTGCATATTTTTATATTTCTGGCTATTCGATGCGCAAAAGAATTCTTTACAAACATTAGGCCTATCTTTATGGATTCTGCAATAATTATTCTCTAAATAAATACAATCGTCATCCTCTTTTTTTGCTAAAAAATTTGCTCCGTATTTTTTTGCATCAGCAAAGTTTTTAATTCCTTTAAACTTTGCAAATATAGTTTTATATCTTTTTGATTCGTATTCTTCTTTGTTTAAATTTATATAGAAAAGCTTACAACAGGTTCCGCACATTTTACATTTATTTACCATCTTGATCCAATCGAAATTTTATTACCTATCCCGAACCCCCGAGGTTCGGAAATATTCTAAAATCAGCTAATCTTAGTTCAAATTTTTTCTTGCCGGAGCTTACATCATTAAAATACTCCGGCCAAATTTTCTTCTCAATTTTCATTTTATTTTCCTTCTTGCCCCTCGAAGCTTCAGCGAAGTGGGATCTCAATTAAATTTTCAATTTATATAATATTATATGCCGTTAGTTATCAAAAATTAACATTATTGCTTTATATTTTTTGGTGACCATTTTTCTTGCTTCGGGAAATTCTAACTGTTGCCACTTCCTTTTGGTTTTTTCGATTACCTCTTTTTTCCCTTGTGCTTGATTTTTCTTTTCAAAAAGAAAAGCTGCCCAAAAAACTCCTTGAATATTGTCAAAATGGCTTAATGCATCTGCTTCGGCAACAATTTTTTCTTCTAATGATTTTCTTTTATCGTTACGCGATGATCGATGATGCCTGATACATTTTTTTATTAATGCGATTTTTTCTTTAGGATATTTGAGTTTTGAAAGTATTTTTTCAGCTTCAGCCGCACCTGTATTGTGATGGTCTTTGCGACCATAAATAATCGAACCAACATCATGGAGCCAGGCAGCAAGTTCAACTATTTCAACATCAGCATCTAATTTTATCGCCAATTTTTTAGCATATTTAACCATTGGGATTATATGAGAATTGAAAGGCTCGCTACCATATTTACTAGTTGGTTTATAACACTCACTTTTAACAATTTTTTTCACTTGATCAATTGTTTTCATTTTTTTTCTCGATTAAATTTCCTGGGTTGGCTTTTATTGAATTTCATCGCGTAATTTCATCCAGATTTTTCCAAGCTCATTTCTCCCCTTTTGATTTTTACCCCAACCCCAAAAATCATCTTTTGGTGAATCTTCAACAATTAGCTTCTTTTTGGTCTGTAATAACTTCTTCTTAACATAAGGGTTTTGCTTGAGCTTGTTTCTACAAATTTCTTCCATAATTTTGACTTTACGTTTTGACCAATCAGCAGGAACTTTATCTGAATATTTTTCCTTGATTTTTTTTGACTCATGCGCAGACCCACAATTGATAATTTCTTCAGCAATTTTTGGATAATTTTCAATAAATTTTGAAGCTTGATACGCATGCTCTGATGTTGGCCATTTTTTGCCTTTCCACTTTACAGCGAAACTTGAAAAATTCGAAAAAACATAAAACTCTCGTTCATAAAATCCGATTATTTTGCCGGAAGTTTCAAGAATCGGGTTTCTATTTTGTATCTTTTGAACCATTTTATTTTCCTTGCCTGCCCGCTTGCGCTTGAAATGCGCGGCGCGGCTTTCTCGATTAAATTTTTCTCGATTTTTGGTTTATCCCTCGAAGTCTTGACGAAGTGGGAATAAATTTTGGTGATTTATTTATCAAATTAAATGATTTTGTTTATGTTTTACGATGCCCTCTAAGTGCATTTTCTTTTCTTATTGCCTGTTTTTCAGCACTACCCCGCGGATGTATATCAGTACATTCTACGTTAAACTGTACTCTACTGATGTTTTCTGATGATGATTTACCGCCTGACGTAACACCCCCCGATACGACTTTGATATTACCGCTAATTCCCTTACCACTTGTTTTTTCTTCTGATGCCATAACAGCTATATCAAAAAAGACACCCTTACCTTCCCTATAAGCAATTCTAAATTTATATCTTTCATCGGAAGCTGATTTAGTTCCTTCTAAAATATCCTTCAGAACATTAGTTATAAAATCTCTAATTTCCATTCATTTTCCTTTCTCGATTAAATTTTTAACTTTTCCTGCCTCGCCGGCAGGCAGGCTTTTTGCTTGGTTTAAATTTGATTCAGTGTATCTCATATTATCTTAGTTCCCAATCTATTAACTGCAATTATATTTATTTGCTTTTTAAATGCATAAGAAAAATTAATGGTTAATAAAAAATAATTTTTGTAAAAGTTAAAAAAATCTATTATTGGTACTCCTTCATCGATAAATTCCATGTCGCGATAGTTTGCTTTTATTCTATACCAATAAAAGAAATCAAAAAGACCAATTGAAGTACAATTATTAAAATCAATTAATTTTTTACCGGATAATCTTTTAATATTATTTTTGTTTTTATAATCTTCTTTTGCATATCGATATAATATTTTTATTATTTGTTTTATTCTTTTTCTTCTATCTACATTAATTTTTTTTAAATTTTCTGATTTTGGAATTTGCCAGCTCAAAATTCTATTTGCGTTTACGCAGCAATTAAAAATAGGTTTATCAAACGATGAATTTTTAAGTTCGAGCTGCCTTTTGAATTCAGCAAAAACTTTTTTATGTCCTTTTCGAAAATATCTCTCATCACCAGATAACATATAACCCAATACTAAAAGTAAATTGAATATTAGATAATAACTCTTTACTGGAATCCAAGACGAACAGATTATAGCATACTCTTGAAAAGAACGAATTTTTTTGTATTCTTCAATAATATTTTCAAAAGTCAAATTGATTAATTTTATCTTAGTTTGCAATAACTTGCATGAAGATAATTTGTTTTTAGGATAATTACAGTTAAAGATAATTTGTTCAGATAAATTTTTTAAACATTCTATATAATTAGAGTGAGTCATAAAATCGGGAAAATTTAAAATTGGATTAGTTGGTTCAGTATAATTGTTTGGTAAAAAACTCATTTTACCTTCAACTTTCCACTCATTTCTTAATTAAATTTTTCTCGACTTCTGGATAAATTTTGTTTATTTGTTTTTGGATTTTAACCTCTTTTTCCGAACCCCCGAGGTTCGTTGAGCAAGTTATTTTTCTCGATTAAATTTTCAACTTTTCCTGCCTCTTCGGCAGGCAGGCTTTTTGTTTGGGTTAATAATTCTTTGGCTTTTTGACGAGCTTGGGTTTTGTCAATTTCTTGGAGTAAATCAGAACCGTCTCCTATAATTTTATTTCGTTATTCTGATGGTCTTTAACTACTTCGTCATAGCCAAAAGTCCGATTTAAATAATAATTAATATCGTCTTGACTGTAACCGTAAAATTTTCCCTGTTCGATAGCACTTCTGGGAGTTTCTTTAAGATCAGGTTTTAATTTTAGCTTGCCACCTTCATTAATATAAAAGAAACCAATATAGGTTTTGACTAATTGATCTAAATCCGCGCCCTTAGGGGCAACAATAGCCACTCGACGAGGACTACCGGGATGAGTAAATAATCGATATTCAACTTTTTCTGCAATATCCGGCTTTTGCAGCAATTTCATTTCTGGTAATTCCACATTATTTGGATAGGCAATAACCGCCACTGGTTTGGTTCCTTCTGCAACTGTAATTATATCTTCTTTTTCATTTTTATGCATCTGTCCTCTTTCGGCGGATTCCAAAAATTCTTCTTTTGTCATTTCCCAAGGTTCTTTTTGAATATTTTCTGGACGATTCGGCGATGGTTCTTGCATTTGCGGTTCCTGCTCTCTAAATTGTTCCATAATTCCTTCTTTCCTCTTCAATTTTTCCTTAAGTTATTTCTCTCGATTAAATTTTCTGGTTTATTTTTTGAAAAAATTGGTAGATAAATATTGTGCGCCCTCAGATATGTTTCTATGGTGTTAATTTCTTTTTCTGATAAATTTAATAATTCATATATTTTAAAATCAATTCCATAAGCAAGCTCATCAATTTTTTTATTATGTACTTCAATTACCTCTTTTAATTTATTCTTTTTAATTTTTGTTGATAGAATTTTTTTTTCCAACCCTAGTATTTTATTCATATCTTCTTCAATTGATTTTACTATATCATCAATTTTTTTTATTTTCCGATTTAATTTTGGGATTTTAATATTTTTAAAAATTTGATAAGTAGTCAAATTCAAACTACCAAATTTATTTTTTGAATACCATAACCAAAAAGATGATTTTAAAAAACTTACAATAAATTTATTACTATATTGGGCCGGTTTTTCGGAAAATATTTTTAAAGCAAAGGAATTTTCCGAATAAACTGGATATTCTTTTCTTGCGAAATAAACTGCTCCTCCGTCTACTAAATAAATAGTCTCTTTAGCTTTTAATTTAGAGCCTAGTCTTAAATAAAATAAAGGCAAACAATATCTTAGGTAAGTATCGTCCAATCTTGGGCTATGGGAATCTTTTAAATATGAAATGCAACCCCTGTATTTACCATTCTCATTTTTATTAAAGAGTTTATTTAATTTTACGATATCCGCTTCATTAAGTTTTAATTTTTTTGCTGGGATGGGCTTTGTAATATGTATTAAATTTATGCTATTATCTTCAAATTTTTTGAGAATCGGTAAAGAATAAAAGAAATTTTTCATTAAATTACATTCTTTTTGTACATTTGTTATTTTTTCTTCCATCTTACTTTTAATAGACTTTGTCTGTTTTTGTTCAACTAAATCCTGAATTTCTTTTGCTGATAGAATTGTTAAATTATTATTCTTTATAGCATAAATCTTTCCATCTTTTTTTACACTTATTAGATTATTAGTTTTACCAAACTTGATTGAAATAACAACTTTATTATTTTGTAAAGGATATGCGTTGGGTACTCTAAAAAGGAAATTTCCCTCGATATCCTCAAAACAATCAAATATTTCATGTGTATAACTTTCCAAGATTTTTTTTCGTCCTTTTCTATCATCACTGAAATTTAATCCTATTTTATTCTTTTCACGATTTAACCCAAATAAACAATAGCCCCCACTAGTATTATTTAAAGCACATATCAATTTTTTAAAATAATTTTTGTTTTTAGAGGAAAAATCTAAAATTCCAAAAGAGATTTCTTTTTTTATTAAATTATTTAATATCTTGTTAACTTTCGGAATTTCAGTTGAAACACATTCGACTGGATTAGAAAAAGCATTTTCTATAGATTCGAAAGTTATTTTTTCCAATTTGACCCATGTAATAGGACTACCAATTTTTTCCGAGTTATGGGCATCAGAGAATTTGACAAATGCTAAAGGAGTATCTCTCTTATACTCATTTGATGTTTCTATAATTTTTTGTAAAATATCTTTCTGTTTTTCACTTTTGTAACAGATAGCTTTTAATTGCTCATGGCGGAAGCAGTTAGCTCTATATTTGTCTTTTGGGATTTTATTATAAATACCTTTATCTGAATCTGTATGTGCATCAATAATGATACAATTGTGCTTTTTTGATTTTCTATAGAGTTCGAGAATCTCCCAATTTGCTAAAGTATCAGATTCTTTACCATAATGTTTTTCATCATATCCTCCTTCTTTTAAAAATTTTTTAATGCTATCTATATTAGTATCAGGACTGAAAATTACTAAAAGATGAACCCCAATCTTAACTTCAAATTCAATTCCAGGTAATATTAATAAATCATTAAAATACTCTAGAGATTTATTTATTTTTTCTAATTTATCTTTTATTTTCGGGGAATGTATATTTTTTTCATAATTAATTTTTTTAGATAACAGATTATCTTTAATTTGAATTATTTTTTCATATCCCTCAATTGAATTATGATCAGTTATTGCTATAACTCTAAGCTTCTCATCTTTCGCTCGTTTTAATATTTTTATATATTCCCCTTCATTCTTGGGACCTCTATAATCTTTAGAAGATGGGGTGTGAATATGTAAATCAATTTTATAAAAATCTTTATCCATGCTTAACTCCAGCTTCTTGTGTTATTTTGAATTATTTAAATTATTTCTATTAAATTTTTCTCGACTTCTGAATAAATTCAAGTTATTTTTTTGACTTTTTTTTGGGAAATATTCTCTTAATTTTTATGTTATCTTTGGAAATAGCACTAATAAAAGGAGATGGGTTTAATTGGTAAGAATCTGGTTTGAAAGTAGTTTTTGACGATCTAGTTCTAGAACTAAAAAGATATAATTCCTTTTTTGCTCTGGTCATTGCAACATAAAATAATCTGCTTTTTTCTTCTACATCATCCTTAGGATCAGGAAACAATTCTTTTGATAAGCCAATAACAAATATTACATCAGCTTCTAGCCCTTTAGAGCTTGGCATACTATATATCATGACTGGTTCATATGAACTAACTTTATTGCTTCCAATAAGTTCGTTCATCCACTCGTTTATTTCTGAAACTAATTCTAAGGGATTTTTCCCTGGCGCAACGAACAAACCACTAGTTTTTAAAAAATCTAACAAACCAGTCTTCTTAGTACCTTTATCTTTAATTAATTTTTTAAATTCATTTAAATTTGTTTTCAAATCTTCTAAAAATTCATTTTTTTGTGATTCTTCGAACAAAATCTTATTTAACGATTCATTTTTTTTAACTTTATTCCACAGGCCTACAATTAATTTACTGGCTTTTTCTCTTTTTATCATAATCCTATCTTTTTCTTTATCAATTTTTTTAGTAAGATCGTCATGATTCTTTATAATTAGATCAAGTAAATGCCTAAGGTTGATATTATCATCTGGATTTTTAACCCAATTCATAAGTATAGTAAATCTTATTAAGCCTTCATCATTAATATTAAGCTTATATTTATATTCTAATCTATATCTTTGAAGTTCTTTTTTTATCACCGGAAGATACATAATATTAGGGATAATAATATTTATTGAATTATTTGATCCAATCTTTTTTTTTGAAATAGCCGCAATCACCTCAGCCTCTTTTTTTTTCTGTAGATACTTCGTAAAATATAATTTTATTGTTGGTTTTAATTTTCTCACTAAACTCTGGATCTGGTTTCGGGATAGCACCCTTATAAAAATTTTTTACCATTGATTTAGCACCCAATAAAATATACTCCGGACAACGCCAACTCATAGACAATCTTCCAATCTTAGGATTTTTAGGAAAATATTTTTCAAAATCACAGATAAATTTAGGCGTTCCGCCACGAAAAGAATAAATGCTTTGTTCATCATCTCCAACCACAAATAAACCCTCTTCTTGATCTTCTGATAATAATTGTATTAGCTCACATTGTGCTTTATTAATATCTTGATATTCATCAACTAGCAAAAATTTTGTTTTCTGTTTCCAGTGATTTCTAAAATCTTTATCTTTTTTTAATGCTTCACAAGCTAACAATAGCAAGTCATCATAATCAACTAGGGCACATTTCCTGAGTATCTTTTTATATTCATCACATATTTTACATTTATTTTCCTTCGTTTTGTTACATCTTCCTTTTAAACGGCACGATTCAGTGTCCTTCCATTTATCTCTATCAAACCCGACCAAATTTGCTGCGTCTTGAAGAAGTACCATTTTATGTTTTTTTTCAACTAGTATTTCGTAGTTTTCTGGTAGATCGAACTTATCATATGCCTCACCTACAATCATATTGCCCAGACTATGCATGGTTGAAATTATCTCTGGATATTTATCTTTATCTAAATCGATGTCTTTTTCCGCAAGCTCTTCTCTCATATTTCTCGCGGCCTCTTTTGTAAATGTTATAACAGTTATTTCGCTAGGATTAACCTCTTTTTCCTTAATCAAAAATTTTATCCTTTGAGCCAACTGATAAGTTTTTCCAGTACCGGGACCTGCTAGTAATAAAATTGGGCCGGGAAATTCTTTATATGAATTTAATGGTTCTTTTATCTCTATCATAATTATTTACCTTAAATAGTGCTATTTAAAAACTATCCTGACTTCTTCTTCTGTTAGACCATAAAGTTTATAAACCATTTGGTCGACTTGGTGATTTTATAATTTAATTAAATTTTTTTCGACTTCTGGCTTGCCCCTCGAAATTTTAATGAAGTGGGGATAAATTTTGCCAGATTCTTTTTGAGTCAATTTGGTGTTATTTTTCGGGTAAATCCTTAATAATACTTTTTAATTCCAATACCTCTATTGGACTATCTTTCCAATCATGCCCCCAGCAAATTATGAGGTTACATCCCTTTGTTGGATGATTGTGTAATTGGTAGTGGCTTGATCTAAACTCAAATTCGGCGAGGCATTTTGAAAAATTACCTTTTGAATTTTTTCTTTTTAAAATAGCATCTGGAAATTTTGTTCTGATGCCCTCTATCCTAAACCCTAAGTCATAACAAAGGGCTGCAAAAAGTAAAATAACTCCTTGTTCATTAATAGGCTCATATACGATACCGCGAACACCGAGAACATCCCCTGTTTCATGTTCCTGGATTTTTTCAATTTTATCGAACTCTTTGGTGGGATTAGTATTTTTACTCGCAATAGAGGCATCAATTCCTTCAATTGTTGAACGTCCTTCGTCAGGATCTCGGCCAGTATTATTATAAATTCTTAATCTTTCTTTTCCGCTTTCTGTTATTTTCCATATACCTCTGACCGAACCATCTAATTGGCCTTTTCTTTTTAAATACTCACGTGCCCATTGTGTTTTATTTTTCCATATTATATCAGTTTGAATTTTATAATGTCCGTATTCCCCTGGATTTTTTCTGAATTTATTCATCATTATTTTTTCCACAACTGGATAAACGTCCTTCGTTTTTACAGAACCACCGAGGTTAACCAAGGCTTTTAATACTGGTATTTCGTAATCAAAAAATGTTAATATCATAAAATTCCTTTATATTTTAACTAAATTTTTCTCGACTTCTGAATAAATTTTGTTAATTTATACTTTTCCTCTTAATACAACATCTGTTCCTTCAACTGCTGCTTTTTGAAAATCGGGATTTTTTTCTTTAAATGTTTTATTATAAAATTCTTTTACTGCAAGCTTTAATTCATCGATATAATTTCTGGTTGCAATAACCACTCTTGATTTGTTATCAATAAAAAGAGGAGCCGATCTACGTTTAGAACCAGAGGGATCTACTGCAAAGCCATCTCTAGCTACGACAGTGGGAATAAAAAGAAAAATATTTTCATGCCGTTTCTTGATTGCTGGATAATATTTGTGGGCCATATTATGTCTTAAGTGTTCATAGATGCATTTATTAGTATCGTTTATTATCATTTTATCCAGTTCTCTCAAATAATCATTTGATTTAAGTCTATAAAAACACCTATAAAATCTTCTTCTATTAGTTGATCCTTTTTCATTTGATAGTGGTGGTAAAAATATGCCAATAATTTCTGTATAAACTAAACAGCCCAATGCAGTTAAAAAATTCGTTCCGGCACCTATTGATTTTCTCAAATCGGCAATCATCCAACCGATAATTCTGTCATTGTAAAAATCTTTAGCTTCTTGTATTTTTTCTTCGTCTGGCATATTTAAACCTCTATATCTATTAAATTTTTCTCAGTAAATAAAAATCAAACTTTCTCTTCTACTATCAGGTATAGACAACTGCCATCACCATACATTTTCTTATTGCTTTGATTAAACTCATGCTTCAAATTTATCTTCATGTTTTCAAGTGAATATAATCGCCAGTGAGTTGTAAAATAGCGTCCATGTTTTTTTACAATTTGAAAAGTTATCATTAAATGAGGCGCATTTTTGGTGATTTTAAAATTCTTGGATGGAGAAAAATAAAATGATCGTTGGGTTGTATTAATATTTTTTAAATTATAAGTTTTACACTCAAGATAAATTGGATGATTATGATATTCAAAAATTATATCAGGATATCCAGCAGATACCCTCTTCCCATTTTGATTTTTAGGAACTTCAGGTTTAACATTAAATTTATTTAGACTTTCTTTAACAAAAAGTTCTATTTTATTTCCTACTTCATTTGGTCTTTTTGCTTGAATGCCCTTTGTATTTATATTTTCGCTAGCATATCTAAAAACCTTTTTAAGTAAATTAGTTAATTGGGGATCTTTTTTAAATGGAAGAACTGAATATCCAGATATTGACTTAATTATCACTCTAAAAGATAAATCCTTCATTGGAATTAACATTCTTTTTACAAAATTTTCTAAATCTTTAATATAGTTTTTGTCCATAATTATCCTTTCTTGAAAATTAAAATATATTCTTTTTGCATAACATTATATAAACCATAAATAATCTTTTCTATTTTTTTCACTGTTTTAAATCCATTTTTTTCACAACATTTTACAACATTTTGTGTTGTATCAATTTCTTGTCCTTGAAAAGTCACGTTTCCAATAATAACTACACAATATTTCCCTCTTTTCATTACTCTATACATTTCACTGTATGCTTTTTCCATATCTTTGTCGTATAATTTAAATTTGTTTAATCCTGTGCCGCGGACACCAATAAAATCTTCTTTAATTTGGTTTAAATCGTAACCAAGAGCTTGCAAAGAATGAGCATCATTGGCAACATAATTCAGCGCTATGGAGTAGGGTGGCGAAGTAATAATTCCATCAACAGATTCATTTTTTAGCTTAATTTTTCTAGTGTCGCCTTGAATAATTTTAGTTTTACCTAATTTAAGTTTAAGCTGTTGCTTGACTTTATAATAATCTTCAACTGAAGCCAACATTTTTAATGCATCATTTATATGAGAAGTTTCAAAGTTTTTGCCCCTTCTTGATCGATCGCTATGCGCCATCATCTCGGCAACCTTATAAAAATTTTTTACTCTTTCATCGGCGGTTTCTTTTCCATCTTTCTTATAAAGATAGAATTTTTGATATTTTTTTATTTCATCAAGAACATCGATTGATTCTGTTTTGACTTTTGAAATAAGTACACATAAAGGAGAAATATCTATTCCGATACCATTTATACCTAATAATTGAGCTTCTAAAATTGCTGTACCGCTACCAACAAATGGATCAAGTAATAGTTCTCCTTTTTTAATATTAATAATATTAAGCAGAGCTCTAATCATTTGGGGATGAAATTTTCCTTTATAGGGATATATCCAATGAGTTAAAAATTGATTAACTGATTTGGTTTGATTAAATTTTTGAAGGAAATAATAATCAGTAAAAGCTTCATTTACAGTTTTGAAATAAGCTAATCTTGTTGTTAGTTCTTTTAGACTATCATGATTGGTAATTTCAAATTCTCTAAAATCATTTGTAACTTTTAATTTTTGGGAAAAGGACTGTAATTCCAATCTAGCTAAGGCTAATTCATAAATAAACTGAATATTATCTAAAAGTTTTAGTTTGTTTATTTTTTTCATTATAGATTATAAATTCCTTACTTCAATTTTACCTTAAATTTCTAATTTTGTCTTTAATCTCTGAAAACTTCATTTTACTTCCGATAGCTTAGGATAGCTTAATTTAACATATAATTCGTTTAATGATGGTAATTTTATACCACCAATATCTAACCCTTCGGTTTCTAAAATTTCTTTTGGAAAATCGTGATGGTGCATACGACATCTTTTAGGATTGGATAAACCATCTGTAATCGTCTTCCACAATTCTTTTTTGCCATGACTTAAATAGTAAATTATATTAGGATCACAATCTGAACAATGAAAATAAACTATTTCAAATGATTTACCATTTTTCTGATAAGCTGTTTTATGATAAAAATGACTAATTTTTTGGTAACCTTCTTGAATCAAAGAATCGCTTTTTTCAATATTATTTTTATCTTCTTGCATGCAGTAAAAATCAATGTCATGTTTATTGTCTTCCCAACTACCTTTTATTTCGCTATAATTCCCTTCATAAATTTTTTGTAGCAGACCACCACCTAACCAATATGGAATCTTTAATTCTTCAAAAAACTCTTTAAAATCTCCCAATGAATCAATTAAATCTTGGGGTATTTTTTCTTTATCGACTTTCATAATTTCCTTTTAAAAAATCATTAAAAATATGAAAATTATTAGTAGGATAATTCCTAATACGAATGCAATTATTTGTGATAACGCCTGCCAGGGATTTAGAGAATATTTTTCTTCGATATTTTGCCAAAGATACTCAGGATATTCCGTGCCACTATCTTTTCCAGTATCCATAATATATTTTGCTAATTTAATTGATTTCTCTTGATAATTTTCTCCTGCTTTATTAAAAAATTTATTACCCTCAATTAATGCCCAGGATCCAAAAAAGATTGAGATAATTTCAAAAATAATGCTTATTCCGAAAATTATTTTTTCTCCAATAAGCAAATTTCCAATCCCTCTTATCTGTATCCAGATAACCCCAAAACCTAAAATAAATGTTGATAACGAAATTAAATTTATTACAATTTTAGAGTATAAATTTCTAGCTTCTTTAAGATATTCCTCACCGCACTTCATCCATCTTTTTGATGTCTTTCGATAATCTAATTTCATCCTTCCTTTCGCTTAAAATCTCCGCCTTCAATAAATTTGCGACGAGACAGACAGAATTTTCCCGATTGCGATCGGGATTTCGCCCAGCTCAATATTTTATTTCTCCTTTTTGTTTTGCCTCTTTGTAAGCTTCGTTGTAGCATTTGCTACATTCCCAGTATTCTGATTTGGTTATTTTGCCAATTGGTTCGGCGATATGAGCTTTTAAGCCGTCGCCAAGATCCATTGTCTCGCTAGTTTCGCGATAACTTTCTGTTTTCTCTGTTACACCAAAATAATTCCCGCCGGTATATTTTCCATTGGGAAAAACTTTAATTAAAATATCATTGCCGCAGACCGCACATTGTTTTTTTATTTCTCGTGCTCTATCAACTCTTGGTAAATCTTTTATTTTTGTCATAATTATTTCCTATTTTTTAACTATTTCACGTCTTACTATAAAAAACATCAGGAATTGGGCCATCTATTGTATCATCTATAATAATTATTGTTGGTTCTCTATACATATACATATCATCTTTTAGCGCATTGCTTTCTTCTAAAACTGAAATATGGAATCGCAGAAAAATAATATAAAAAATCAAGATTGTTATGATTATTGAGGCTATGAAAGTTTTAAGATCTGGAAGTAATCCCATTTGAACCTCCTATTTTATTTCCTATTTCCTGCTTCAATTATACCATTTTTTGGTTCAAAAAGAAAAAAGCTCATTTTGGAGTTGGTGATAAATTGCTCACAAAACGAGCTATGAAAATAAATTAGGCGAAACATCGTGATGAAACTCGGCGTAGCCGGCAATACAGTCCCTTCAAAAAGAATTCACGAAACCAGTATAGAAAACTATATCCGCCAATTGCTAGTTTCAATGGCCAACAGGCAACTAGATAAGGGGGATGGGAGATGTGTAGTAGATCTTGCACAAGCCCGCCGCGACTTCTATCAGGATAGGCAAAGCGCCAAATCGGACCGTATTTCCGCACCCACCTTTTGTTTTGCTCATCCCAGATTTCATTATGACCAAATGCCCAGCGACGGTAAACTCCTGATCAGTAGTTTCTACCATTTTTATCTTTCCAGATATATTCCCATGAAATGCCGAGTCGATGTGTCCGATGCCAACAATAGCTAATGTGAAGCGGGCCAATTTGAATATCCCAGTTGGAAAACAATACCCTTAATCCCCGGAATCTGAGTGTCAAACAGAAGATATTGCCCAGCATCAAACCGGTTGTCAAAGTACTCACTCCTTTATTGCGGTTTTGGATGGTGTTGAGATAATTTTATCATATTCAAAAGTAAAAATCAAGAATTTTTGAGAACTAAAAAATTATATTTATTTTTTAATTATGTTATTTGTTGGAACAGTATAAAGATATTTAAAATCATAATTTTCATATTGAAAACAAGTTGAATATTCTCCATTAAGAAAAAATTGGCAATTATAAACGTCATCTACTGGAAATTTATACTTTATATTTGTTGATTTATCCAAAATATAAGTGTGTTCCCATTTGTAATTTTTATTTTCTGTAATTGGTTCGTGGATATAATCATAAGGAGACCAAGAGCCGGTGGCAAAAAGTTCATCTTCTGGGATGTCAATTTTCATCTTTCCGGTTTTAATATTATAGTAAGTAAGGTTCTCGTTTTGGTCATAAATACGAATGGGATTTTGATTTGGATCTGAATAAATTTCATCTGAAGATGTTTTAATCTTTGATAGCGCCATTGAGCTTTGTTGTGCGCGAAATATAAAAAAAGGTGAAATGACCACTGCAAGTAAAAATAAAATTTTTAAAATTAGAGATGGTAATCTATCTTTTTGATATGGTTGTGTTAATGTTTTTTCATATTTTCTTGTTTTAATACCTACAATTATCACTAAGGTAATACCGATAAAGGTTAGAATTATTGTGATTAAAAGAGATATTAGCGATAAAGCCCACAACTCGCCCCCCGGCGATCTTAAATAAAAAACAAATGCCGCTATCCCTAAAGAAAGTATAGAATAACCGAGGGTGGATAATAGAATTAAACGAATAGGACGAAATGCAAATCTTTTAAAAATTAAAAAATAACCACTGATAAATAAGGGCGCTGATAAAAATCCTAACTCGCGAAAGTTTAATATTTTAGAAGAAAATATTACTGATCCCAGTAAGGGTTGAAAGTATATTAAAGAATTATATAAAGGGATAATTGATAAAAGTATTAAAATAATGCCAATTATCAGTCGGGCGTTGATGTGTTTTGTTGGTGGTGAAAAATTATTATTCATATCCTTCCTTTATTAATTCGCTTTGATTTTAACGTATTGGGAACTAAAAATCAATTATTAATTTGGCTCTTGACAAGAAAAAGACGGGCATGGTAAAATGAAATTGTCTTGATGCATCTTTACAATGTAGATTTCGGATCAAATCCAAAAAGAAAAGAAGTGGTTAGACAAATTATATTTCCCGATTCGAAATTTACATCCATGTCGTACTAACCCTACAGTAAAGGAGGTGCTGATTGTGTACTGTCCAGTTCATGGTCCAGGTTGTAGTGGCAACTGTCCCGCGATGCATCACGAAGCGAGCAGACTATTTGATCCATCTCCAATTGGAGTAGCTCCCATTGTCTCGCAGACAAGTCAAGAGACAGTATTCCAGGGCGCTGGGAACAGCCACCTCAGCCACGTGTCAGGAGAAGGCTTTCATGTCACCACCCAAATTCCTGGGCTCAATCAAGACACGGGTGTGTCCATCCACGACAGAATCAAAGACATGAAGTTTTAACAACCAAAGAACAACTCAGGTAAGAGGCGATTTCCCCCTAGGGGGACTTCCTGAGTGTTCTCACTCACCCTTCAAACGCCTCTTTTTTAATTAAAAATCAATAAAAAAGAGCCACCAGAAATTGTTGGTGGCCCATAGGCCGATTGTATTAAGGAGAACCAGCCGGCTCAATCGGCAGGATTTTATCTGTATCTCCATAAAGAGAGAGTCCAATGACTCTGCCCTGGTTGAAATCAATTGCTAAACGGGTAAAAATTCCGCAGGTTACTCCTCCAAATAATTGCTCGTATCCCGAGAAGAAAGTTATCGCTGCAGAAGGATTATAAAACTGTCCGATTTTGACTGGGGCTATTCTATCTAGCCAAGCTTCAATGGTAACTGTTGGTTCTTCTCCCTTTGGACATAAGAGTATTTTATTTGTTTCAACTATTGCGCCTTCGTTCCATTTAATCCAATGATTAGTCTGATCTGGCATAGTATCTTGCCAAATAGTTGCTGCCAAATCTTGCTTTACGAATCGTCCCCAACCTATTGGTTGTGTCGGATTAGCTACGGTAATGATCATATCATCGCAGATAGGAAAAATTTCGGAAACAGTCATACTATCTGGCTGATTTTCATTTTGAGGATGAACAAAGCTTAACTCGACAGTACCAGATGACCTTATTGAAATTACTCTGGCTACTCCAAGTCTAGTTAGCACATAATCTCTTTCTACCCATTCTACAATTTTCTTAACAGAATTTTCTAAATCAGCTACTGATTGTACGAGTGGATCGGTCAAAGTGTCCGCCTCCTTTTATGGTTTTTGTTAAGATGCACAGGGTTCTTTTAATTTTACCTTAAAATAAACTAAAAAGCAATGCTTGCAAAACGAATAATCAACAATCAGTAATTAGCAATATCTAAAATCAAAAATTTTGAGAACTTATTTATTTTCTGATTTTTTTTATCCACAGATTAGGTATTGACAAGATTTATGGCTTTGATATGATAAAAATATCACGAGAGAGAAACGAGCTTGTGACTATGTGTTACAAGTGACGTCTCTCATTTTTTATACTCAAGTTTTTCTTTCTCGTGCTCAATAAATGTTTTATATTCCTGAAACCCTTTCAACAAACTGGATTCTAATTTTGAATTAGGAATAATTATTCGAAGCAATTTTTTCTGTTTATCTAAATACTCATGCAGACAATAAAAATCACCATCTCCGGAAACAATGACTGCTTTGTCGTATTTTGGATATTCTATGGCTGCAGAGTATAAAACTAACTCAGCGTCAATGTTCCCTTTTGGTTTGCCAAGTTCATCCTTTGTAGTTGGCTTAAATATTATGTTATAACCATGGGAAGTTAATCTTTTATACATTGGTTCATTTTGGGAAATATGTCCGATAAACAAAAAAGCCCTGGAAACATGAAATTTATCTGATAAATAAATTCTAAATTTTTTAAAGTCGAGTTTCCAGCCTTTATAAATTCTTTTGCCTTTTTTATTGTAAATATCTTTTCTTGTTCCTAAATTAAGATTTTGGCTATCTATAAAGGCATAAACTACTGGGTATTTCTTTTTCATAATTTTAATTCCAATATTATCTCTTTTTCCATTGAGGGGCGCGGCGGGCGCGTTTGAGGCCTGGTTTCATGCGCTCTTTTTCCCGGGCATCTTGGGTTAAAAAGCCTGATTTTTTCAAAGTAGTTTTTAGATCTGGTTTGTAGGAAATTATAGCTCTTGATAATCCCAATCTGATAGCTTGGCTTTGAGCGTTTTTGCCACCACCTTTAATTAAAATCGAAATATCAAGTTTTTTTTCATAGCCTGTTAATTTTAGCGGATTTAAAATAAGTTCTATCAAAAATTTAGACTCAAAATATTCTTCGGCTTTTTTCTCATTAACAATCATGTCGCCTTTTCCTGGAATGATTCTTACTCTGGCTGTGGCTGATTTTCGACGACCAGTGCCATAATAATATCTTCCCTTGCTCGCTTTTTGAAATTTTTTTAATTTGATAAGTGGCATAAAAATCCTCCGGATTTTTAGAAATTAGAACGGCCTTCGGCCTTTAGAAAGTAGAAAGTTGAAATTCTACTACTCTTCTATTTCTCTACTCTTCTAATTACTTAGCTTAATTGGTTTTTGGCCTTTGTGGGAATGTTCTGGGCCTTTGTAAATTTTTAATCTTAAAATTCTTTTTCTTCTGGTTTTATTTTTTGGCAGCATTCCCCAAACTGCTTTTTTTATAATTTCGGTTGGCTTTTCTTCTAACATTTTTTTGTAGCTCATCTTTCTTAAACCGCCCATAAAACCAGTATAATGGGTGTATTCTTTTTGCTCTGTTTTTCTGCCAGTGACTTTAATCTTTTCGCAATTTATGACAATGACAAAATAGCCTGAGTCTTTGGCTGGATCATAATCTGGTTTGTGTTTGCCGATCAAGACTTTGGCAATCTGGGTTGCTAATCTTCCCAAAATCTTATCTTCTGCATCAACGATGTACCATTGTCTTTTAATTTGTTTTTTCATATTTCCTCAAATGGTCTACTAATTACGAATAATTACAAATGTACAAATAATAAAATATTATTTCTGCGTTGTTCTTTTTCTCCAAACTTTTTTGGTCGCATCAGTCATCCGTTTTCCAAGCCGAGTATCAGAAACTCTCTCGAGCCAACCTTTTTTCTTCTCCTCAACTGGGGCGGTTTTTTTCTTGGGCTTTTCCCCGATTTTCCTTCCGATTTCTCCTTTTTTATTTGGAGATCGGAATCCCGACTTAGTCGGGGCTTTTCTATATTTTTTGGGAGATTCCTTAATTTTTATTCTTGTCTTTGTTGTCTTTGTTGTCTTTTTTTCTTCTTTTGCCTTTTCTATTTTTTTGGGCAAAATCAATTCTATCTGGACCATTTCAGCCGCATCACCGGCTCTAAAACCCAATCGAGCTGTTCTGATAAAACCTGATTTTCTTTTGCCAAATCTTTCTGGCAGATCTTCTTGAATCTTTTTGGCAGCGTTTTTGTCTAGAAAAAATTGATATAATTTCCTAACAGCTGCCGAATCTTTTCTCTTCCCCAGCAAAATCATTTTTTCCACCAAGGGTTTAGCAGCTTTAGCCTTGGCTCGAGTAGTTTTTACTTTTTCATATAATACAATAGAAGTGACTAAATTTCTTAGCATTGCTTTTCTATGGGCTTTTCTTCGAGAAAATTTTTGCTGGGCTTTCATATTATAATCCTATTTTATAAACCCCAATTCTTTAATTTTTTATTAATCTCTTCAACACCTTTGTTGCCCAATCCTGACATTTGATCTAAAGTGTCTTGAGACAATCGGGTTAAACCGGCAACAGTCTTTACTTTATTATTGACCAAGGCATTGGTTGTTCTGGTGGAAAAACCGGCTTCTTGGATTTTTTTAGATTTAATACCTTTTGATTCTTTTGCTGATACTTTTGTTTCTGTTTTTGCAACTTTTTCTTTTTTAGATTTTTTTGTTCTGGTTTTAAAGGCTTTAATCAATTTAAGTTGGCCAATTAAAATGCCAGCCGCTTTTTTGAAAGCCTCTTCGGGTAAAATTGTCCCATCAGTAGTAATATCAATTGTTAGCTTGTCATAGTTAGTCATTTTTCCAACACGAACAGGTTCGATTGAATAATTTACTTTTTGTACTGGAGAATAAATCGCATCAATGGCAATTGTCCCTGAAGGATACTTCTCTTTTTCTCTTACTTCGACTGGAACATAACCCAATCCCCTACTGACTCTTAATTCCATAGAGAGCTTGGCGGTTTTGCCTAAAGTAGCAATGGGTTGTTTGGGGTTGATGATTTCAATAGAAGCTGGGGTCTCAATATCTGCTGCAGTTGCCTCTTTTGGCCCTTTGATATTTAGTTTTAATTTTGCCTCATCGCCTTCATGAATTTTTAATCTAATTTGCTTTAAATTCAAAATTATTTGAATCAGGTCCTCTTTGACCTCAGGCAGAGTAGAAAATTCATGAGTAGTTCCTTCAACTTTGACCGTATAAATTGCCGCGCCCTCTAAAGAAGAATACAAAATTCGACGCAACGAATTTCCAACGGTTACGCCATAGCCCGGAAATAAAGGGCTAATTTCAAAAGATGCTGAATTTTCGACTTGTTTTGTTTTTTTAATTGTAGGCAACGTAATTCCTTCTTGCATTGAACCTCCATAAATTTAGATTTTTATCTTGCGAAATATTCTAAAATTAAATGTTCGTCAATTGAGGTATCGATTTCTGATCTCTCTGGTTCTTCCAAAAATTGACCGGTAAATTTTGCTGGATCTAATTTTAGCCAACTTGGTATTTTAACTTTTTTCAATGATTCTTTTATATCTGAAAATGGTGATTTTTTCTGGCTTTGTATTTTTACTTTAATTTCATCTTTGGATTTAACTTGAAAAGAAGGAGAGGTGACTTTTTTGCCATTAACTAAAATATGTTTATCTCTGATTACAGTCCTTGCCTGTCTTCTGGAAACTACAAATCCTAATCGAAAAATAACATTGTCTAATCTCAGTTCCAAAAAACGCATTAAAGCCAAATCTGTCATACCCCTTTTTGCCTGGGCTTTTTGATAATATTTACGAAATTGACGATTGGAAATACCGTATGTTAAAGCTGCTTTTTGTTTTTCGCGCAGCTGCTTGGCATACTCGGTTGGTCTTTTGGGGACTTGACCATGCTGTCCTGGCGGATAATTTCTTCTGGTCAAAGGACATTTTGGAGAAAGACATTTTTCTCCCTTTAAAAATAGTTTTTGGCCAGCTCTTCTACATTTTTTACAAACTTTATCTGTTTTTAACATATTTATTTCTCCAAGGGGACTCCGCCCTATTATTTTCTATACTCTTCTTGGACGTTTGGGACGGCAACCATTATGGGGCAAGGGAGTGATATCAGAAATTAAATTAATATTTGCGCCCGATGCAACCAAAGCTCTGGTAGCTGAATCTCGTCCCTGACCAACACCTGAAACGAAAATCTGCAATTCAGACATACCTAATCCTCTAATTTTATCTGCCATTGCCTTGCCAACTAAAGAAGCTGTATAAGGGGTTGATTTTTTTGTTCCCTTAAAACCCAAAGCCCCGGCTGAAACCCAGCCTATTGTATTGCCGGAATCATCGGTTAGGGTCATAATAACATTATTAAATGAAGACTGAATATAAACTTTGCCTTTTTCAACCTTTTGAAAAACTTTCTTTTTTCCCGATTTTAATCGGGATTTCGCCCCGATAGAATCGGGGTTTCGCTTCTGCTTAACTTTGCTCAACTTTTTTTTCTTGGTGATTTTTTCTTTTGTCTTTTTCGCTTTAGCCATCTAACCTCACTTCGTTCGCAAATTCGAAACAAATTATAATTTTCAAAATACAAATGTTCAAAACGAGTTTCGGATTTCGTGCTTCGGATTTCGAATTTTAATTAATTATGTTTTTTCAATACCTCTTTTTCTACCTGATCCAACAGTAACTCTTCTTCCTCTTTTTGTACGGGCATTGGTTTTTGTTCTTTGCCCTCTGACAGGCAGATTTTTGGAATGTCTCTCGCCCCTATAACTGCCAATGTCTTTTAATCTTCTCACATTCTGAGAATTTTCCACCCGCAAATTACCTTCGACTTTGTAATTTTTTTCAATATTTTCTCTGATTTTATCTAATTCTTCTTCACTTAATTTCGAAGCTTTAGTGTCAGGGTTAATTTTGGCTGATTTTAGAATCTCACCAGCTGAAGATTTTCCAATACCAAAAATATAAGTCAAAGCGATTTGAATTCTTTTGTTGTCAGGAATATTTATTCCAACTATCCTAGCCATAGTAGCTCCTTTATCCTTGCCTTTGCTTATGCTTAGGATTTGAGCATATAACTCTTAAAATCCTTTTACGTTTGACTATTTTACATTTTGAACACATTTTTTTGATTGATGCTCTAACTTTCATGGAAAATCCTTCGGATTTTTGTTATTAATTGTTATTTGCTTTGCCCCGATTGCGATCGGGACTTCGCGTTATTAATAGTTGTTTGTTGTATTTTTTATTATTAATAGCAACTTAACAACTATCAATAACTACTTAATCACTATTCCTATAACCTTTTGGTAATCCGGCCTTTAGACAAATCATAGGGGGTCAGCTCGACTAAAACTCTATCCCCAGGCAAAACCCGAATAAAATTGACCCGCATCCTGCCAGACAAATGAGCCAAGATCGTATGTCCATTTTCTAACTCAACCTTAAAAGTGGTCGCTGGCAGAGCCTCGATGACCTGTCCCTCGATTTCAATTGTCTCTTTTCCTTTTGTTTCCTTTTGTCTTTTTTTGTTGTTTTTAGCCATTTTTAACCTTTTTGATCTGTTAATATTTTAACATAAAAGAATAATTTTTGCAAGAGTTAGGCGGTTAAAATCAAACACCCATCTTCGGTGATCACTATTGTATGCTCAAAATGGGCGGCGAATCCCTTATCTGTAGTGGAAATTGTCCAGCCATCGTCTTTGGTTCTTACTTCGGCTTTTCCCTCTACAGCCATTGGCTCAATGGCCAGGGTCATACCTGATTTGATCTCCGGCCCCTGACCTGCTTTCCCAAAATTGGGAACTGATGGAGTCTCATGCAAATCTTGCCCAATACCGTGTCCGGTACATTCTTTAACAGGTTCAAATCCAGCTCCTGTGATTATTTTTTCGATAGTATGACTAATATCTGAAATATGATTTTTGGGTTTAGCTTTTAGCATCGCTTCTGCTAGGGCTTTTTTGGTCACTTGAATTAATTTTAAATGTTTGGGTTTTGGCTTTCCAACCGGAACTGTAGTAGCTGTATCTGTATGATAGCCTTTATATTTTAAACCAATATCAATCGAGATAATATCTCCTGATTTTAGAATCCTCTTTTTGGGAATTCCATGAACAATTTCATCATTAATCGATATGCAAATGGCGGCTGGAAAATCCCGATATTTATAAAATGAAGCCTCTCCTCCTGCTTGAGCGATTAATTTTTTGGCCAATTTTTCTAAAAATTGGGAAGTTTGTCCTGGTTTAACTTCGGCAATCAACTGATCTAAAATATTTTTTAAGATTGTCCCGCCTGTTTGCATTATCTGGATTTGACTTTTATTTTTTAAGGTAATCATTTAATTTCTCCTGCCCGCAATGTTTCGCATAAGCGATGCAGGCGGGCCAGGATTTGGTGAAAAACTTGTTTGATCTCAGGTTCACCATCAACTTCAATCAGTCTATTTTGTTTGCGATAATAATCAATTATTTTTTCTGTCTGGTTGAAATAAATTTCAAGTCTTTTTTGAGTCACTTTGGGTTTATCATCTGAACGCTGGATGATTTTTGTTTGGCATTTGGGACAAATGCCTTCTTTGTAACCGGCTGATTTTGGATAGAAGTTATCTTTGCATTTTGGGCAAATTCGACGAGAAGCAATTCGGGCTATGGCTGTCTTTCTCGCGATTTTCAAATATATTACAATTGGTTTTTTAATTTGAAATTTTTTCAAAAATTCTTCTAATAATTGAGTCTGCTGGAAATCTCTTGGAAAACCATCAAAAATAATTCTATCTTTTTTTGTTTCTTTTAATCTTTGGAAAATTAAATCTCCAATAATTTCATTAGGAACTAATTCTCCTTTTTCAACATAACCTTGAATTTTTTTCGCTATTGAGGTTTTTTCTTTAGTTTTTTCGCGGACTAATTCTCCTGGGGCTATAATTGTCATATCGAATTTTTCAGCCAGCAAATTAGCCTGTGTACCTTTACCGCAACCTTGTGGTCCTAAGATAATTAAATTAAATTTTTCTTGCATTAAAAACTCCTCTTTATATCCTTGAAACAGATTCAATTGCCCAAATACCATCTGAGCCTTTTTTGACTGGTTGGATTAATTTTGCCTGATATACTTTGGTATCATGAATTATTTCTACTGATGCTATGCCTTCGGCGGTATTTTTAGATTTTAATTCAAAACGATCATTTTTAGAAATACTATAAGTCGGGGGGATTTCCTCTTTAGCAACAGATATTGGATCTAAATACCATAAAGATTGACCGCTATCAACTTTGGCCTGATTTTCGGCAGCTTTGGCTTGATCAATATTAAAAGATTTGGATTCTAATGAAGTTGAAGCTGCGCCGGGAATTTTTAAAACTTGACCTTCCACAATTACGCTATCTTTAGACAAACCATTAGCTTCGGCGATTTTAGTCCAGGGAATGTTGAATTTCAAACCAATGGTAAATAAAGTCTCTCCAGCCTGAACCGTATGGGTTATTTCTGCTTCCTCGCTTTCAGTAGTATCTTCTTTTTCAGTATCTTCTTCTGGTTCTTGGGTCTGTTCTTCGGGCGCTTCTTGGGGCTGAGTTTTATTTTTACCCAAATAATATCCGGTTCCCAAACCTGCACCAGAGCCGATAATAAAAATTAAAACGAAAAGGAAAATCATCAAAGCTAAACCTCGGGGACCTTTTTTTAATTTTTTCTCAATTCTTTCTTTCATGTTTCCCCCTAAAACCTCAATATTTATAACTTCTCATTAGCAATTGTGATTTTATCTGGCGCATAGTATCTAAAATAACTGAAACTAAAATCAAAATACCAGTGCCACCGATCACTAAAGTAGGGATCTTGGTAATTGCCTGGACTACAAAAGGCAAAACCGCAATTAAGGCTAAGAATAAACCGCCAGACAAATTAATTCGATATAAAAGCTGGGTTAAAAAATTCTTTGTTTCTCTGCCAGGCCTGATTCCTGGAATAAATCCACCCTGCTTTTGCAAATTCTCAGAAACTCGCTTAGGATTAAATATGATTGCCGTATAAAAATAATTAAAAGCAATCACCAAAACAAAATATAAAATACCATAAACCCAATCATTGGTAAAAAAGTTAGACATTTTGGTAGCAAAAGCAGCTAGGCTGACGGATTTTGCTCCCTCTAAAAATTTAGCTATTGTACCAGGCAACAAAATTATCGATAAAGCAAAAATGATGGGAATAACTCCGCCCTGGTTCACTCTTAAGGGCAAGTAATTATCAACCCCGCCAAAGGATCTATTTCCCCTGATTCTTCTGGCATAAGTAACCGGGATTTTTCTCTCACCTTCTGAGACTATAATAATAAAAGCTACCACAGCTATTGCGATTAAGATAAATATTACCAAACCAAATAATTTTTCCCATTCAATCCCCCCAACAAAAAGCAATTTAGCTGTATCCCTAATCATAGTTGGGATTCCGGAAACAATACCCAAAACAATAATTAAAGAAACGCCATTCCCCAAACCATTTTCAGAAATCAGCTCGCCAAGCCACATCAAAAATACTGTACCTGCAGCTACTGTTATTAAAGCAGGAATTAAATCAAATCCTGCCAAACCTCCAGGAAGAATTGGTTGCTGTCCACTGGTGCTTTGGGTTAAAATAAAAATCATTCCATAAGACTGGATTAAAGCCAGAGGTACGGTTAAATATCTTGTATATTGATTGATTTTTTGTTGACCCTGCTCGCCTTCTTTTTGCAATTCTTCTAATTGGGGGATAACCATTGTCAACAATTGCATCACAATAGAAGCGGTAATATAAGGAGCTACTCCCATTAAGATAATAGAAAAATTTTGCATCGTGCCGCCGGAGAACATATTCAATAAACCAAAAAGTTGATTTTGGCTAAAAAATTCTCTCAAGGCTGTCAAATCCACTCCCGGTAAAGGAATATGGGCCAAAATTCTGACCAAAACCAGCAAAGCAATAGTATAAAGAGCTTTATTTTTCAAATCTTTGTTTGTCAAAAATTGTCTGAGTTGGGACAAAACTGACATTATTTACTCTTTTCTTTTTTTATTTTGCTTTTTGATCCCGATTTTTTTTCCGATTTTTTTCCCGATTGCGATCGGGATTTCGCCCCGATAGAATCGGGATTTCGCTTTTGCTCAACTTCGTTCAACTTTTTCGGAGATCGGAATTTCGTTTTACTCAATTTTTTGATTTTTTCTTCGGCTGTTTTGCTGAAAATCACATTTTCAAAAACCAAAGATTTTTCTAAATTCCCATCTGCTAATATTTTCACTTTGGCTGTCTCTGATTTTATTAATCTTTTTCTGACCAAAGTTTTAGGAGAAACTATTTCATCTTTTTTGAAATTTGCATTAATTTTGTCTAAATTAATAATTTGGATGGGTTCTTTTCTTCTGAAAAATCCTCTTTTTTTGGGTAGTCTCATTTTTAAAGGTGTTTGTCCGCCCTCAAAACCTACTGGTATACTTTTGCCTGATCTTGATTTTTGTCCTTTGGTGCCCCGGCCGGCAGTTTTACCTTTACCTGCAGCGATACCTCGACCGACGCGCTTTTTTTTCTTTTTAGGTTTTAAGGGTTTTAACTGATCCTGTCTCATTTTGCTCCTTTATCCTGAGCAAATTCGAGAGGTTTGCTCGATGAATTTACGAAGGGTTTGCCCAATTTCTCCAAAGCCATTATGGTTGCCTTTAAATTATTCATCTTGCTGGAAGAACCTAAAATTTTGGCAGAAATATTTTTAATACCGGCTAAATTAGCGATGACCCTAATTGGCCCGCCAGCAATAATTCCAGTACCTTTTGGGGCTGGCTTTAATAAAACTTTGGCTGATCCGAAAGTTTGTAAAATTTCATGAGGGATAGTCTCATTTTTAATCGGAACTGAAATTAGATTTTTCTTAGCAACCTTGACTGCTTTTTGAACTGCTGTTGCTACATCATTTGCCTTTTCAACGCCTAATCCCACTTTACCAGATTGATTGCCAACAACAACTACTGCCCGAAATCTCAATCTTTTCCCTCCAGCGACAACTCTAGCTACTCTATTTATTTGAACGACCTGATCAGAAAATTCCTCTGTGATTCTTTCCCCTTTAGCTTTTCTCGTCTCTTTCTGTCTACCTGCGGGCATGGTTTTTTTAATTTTAACTTCTGGTAATTTGGGAAGAGTTTTTGGAGTCTTAATCATTTTAACCTCTATTTAGAAAATTAAATCTGCTTTTCTTGCCCCATCAGCTAGGGCTTTTATGCGACCATGAAATTTAAACCCTCCTCTGTCAAAAACAACTTTTTTAATATTTTTATCTTTGGCTTTTTTGGCTATATGTTCCCCAACCATAAAAGCAACTTCTTGCTTTTTTTTCTCAGCTGTCTTTTTAATCTCTAAATCAGAAGCTGCAACCAAGGTCTTGCCTGCATCATCATCGATGATTTGAGCCCAAATATGTAAATTGCTCTTAAAAATAGACAGGCGGGGAATTTGGTCTGTTCCTGAAATTTTAGCCCTGATTCTTCTTTTTCTTTTTGCCCTTTGTTGAACTTTGTCTTTACTCATTTTTAAGCTCCTTCTCCTTCAGTTTTGGCTACCATTTTGCCTGGCTTCTTTTTGATAATCTCTTGGGCATATTTTATTCCTTTGCCTTTATAAGGTTCAGGAGGTTTAATCGCTCTGATTTTGGCTGCTATTTGTCCGACTTTTTCTTTGTCTGAGCCTGAGATTTTGATTTTATTTTTTTCTACTTTAAGTTCTATATCTTTTTGAACTTTAATTTCCACTGGATGAGAAAAACCGAGATTTAAAATTAATTTATCACCAGCCAATTCTGCCCTAAAACCAACCCCGATTAATTCCAAAACTTTTTTAAAACCATCTTTGACACCTATAACCATATTTTGAATTTTGGCTCTGGTTAAGCCAAAAAGACTTTTTGAAAATTTATCATCTCTTTTGGGAATAATCTTTAATAAATTATCTTTAATTTCAATATCACAATCCAATCTTAATTTATATTCCAATTCGCCCTTAGGACCTGTTACTTTAACAGTTTCATTGTCATAGGTTACTTTTACATCTTCGGGAATTGTTATTGGTTTTCTGCCTAATTTTGACATTTTTCTCCCTCTACCATATTCTGCAAATTACTTCTCCGCCAACGCCAGCTTTTCTGGCTCCTTTGTCTGTCATCACTCCCCTTGGCGTTGATAAAATCAAAAAACCAAAGCCCTTGGTTAATCTTCCCATTTCTTTTCGACCAACATAAAATCTTCGACCTGGTTTTGAAACCCG
>SDBU01002010.1_pt1 | contig 27791 bp, 29 predicted proteins | sample 2277071 | NCBI WGS metagenome assembly SDBU01 (sample SAMN10397929, study PRJNA504765) | marine sediment metagenome | isolation source: marine sediment core GS08_GC12, 126 cmbsf | place: Arctic Ocean: Gakkel Ridge, Loki's castle | collected 2008 | reverse complement strand
TTTTTGAATATTGTGGTTATTAATATTCTATAGGAAAGATCACATGCATGACCAATTTATTTTAAGTCAAGGTGTAAACACTACTCGAAATTAGTACAAATTAACTATTCTTTTTAAAACTTTCTTCTTTTATAGCATATACATGATATCCAAAGTTCAGCAATTCATTAGAACCACAATCCTTTTTGGAAAAGCGTCCCAACATAGACAGGCATAATTTCATAGCTAAAAATTCACGAAGATTACATTTACTTCCCTCGGCATACCGTTTCGCTACCCAGGAAATACGCCTTATTTCCTGGCTTAAATATTCAAAGAAATTACCATTTGCTTGCAGGTCGACAATTTTAAATCCATTTGCCGGTAAATGTTTTTCATAAAAATAATGATTAAAGCCCGTATAAAAGTGATAAGGGGCAAAATGGGTCAAACTACAAAAAGGAGCAGTTAATATCAAATGTCCGCCTGGTTTTAGTAATCGTGCAAACTCCTGAATTGCTTTAATCGGCTCAGGCAGATGCTCAAAGACCTCCACACACATAATAGCATCGAAAGAAGCATCAAGTTCTGGAATTTTTAAGATGTCAGATATAATATCAAGACTGGATTGATCCCAATTACCCACCTGTAGACCAGCACTATTGCCTTTACCATTATACTGAGCAAAATCTTGAGCTACGTAATTCAAGTGGGTACAAAAGCGCTTGTATTGCTGCTCTCCTGCACCTGCATCGAGAATGCGAGACCCAGCAGGAATTTGTTTTAATGTCTTTTTCAACCACACTTCACGATTGAATAGATTTCGAGTGCCTACAGTAGTCATTTTAATCTCCTTTTTAATATTGTCTTAATATCCTTTATAAAAAAGAACCGCTTACTAACAAAGGTATTTATTTTGATATCTTTCCAACAAACGTCACTTATATTTTTTACCTTTTTAATTTTAAATGGCGCGTTCCACTCAAATCCCTCAAATAGCTCTTGCTTTAAACTTTTAATAAGACAAGCATGCCCAGCTTTTAGTGATTCATAGAAAAACCTATTTATCTCTGAGAATTCTGATAGTGGCGTCATAGATTTAGGCATATAGAATAATATTCCTTGATTAAATTTCAAAAATGTTAAATGTTCTGGAAAGTTATAAATATAATCATAATATATTAATGGATATTCTATATAACCTTTACTTCCAACTCTAAAGATTTCCTTAAGAAAACTCTCTATGTCAGAAATATGTTCAAGCACATGAGAACAAATTACATAATCAAATTCTTTGTCTTGAAACGGAAAAATTTCTCCATCATAATAAACTATTTTTTTGTTAGTTTGAAGCTCTGAAGTGTATCCTCTCTGTGCTTCAGCCTCCTCCAAGTTCTCAAATTTCTTTTCCAACAATATATCAGATCTCGGATGTGGACTACCTCCAGGACCTATTTCCAGCACTCGGTCAGCAATCCGAATACTTCTAATCCTTTCTGAAAAAAATATTTATCCTCCATTCAACAATTTAGTATAGTGTTAAACATGGTTTTTAAAAATTTTTTTGATGTTTTGTTTTAGTCGATGAGGCAAGATGCGGCGCATTAAATTAATTATAATCTTTTTAAATTTTGGGACCCTGTCTTGATTGAGATATCTTCTTAGATCAAGGCCATCTGGTAGCACATTACCAAAGCCATCTCTATACCGATGAATTATTTTTCCTTTTGTAATTTGTTTCTCAAATTTCTCAATATCGTTTTGGTATCGATAAACCCACATTCGCATCTGTCCATTTGCCAGTTGTCTTTGACCTCCAGCATCATGGTGAATTCTCCCATAATTAGCTACTACAGGAATAAAATATGGTAAGTAACCTAAGGTATTAAATTTATAACTGAAAGAAAGAAATTCAAGCTCTTTACCGACTCTTTTTGGATCAAAAAATGGAAAACAATCATCCATAACATTTTTTCTCACACAAAAATTTCCTTCCGTAAGCCAAAAATGCGTCTTCAACCAATAGTAAATAAAATCCTTGCCTTGGGGAGGGGGGCAATCAAAAAAGTAATCATATGCAATGCGACCCAATGCTCCAGCCTCTGACATGTATTGTGGCAAACCCCACACTAAAGCGATTTCTGAGTGATTATCCAGAATATCCACACATTTCTTGAACCAATTCCTGTCTAAATAACCATCCGATATACCACAAAACATAATATATTCGCCATTAGCCATTGCTAAACCTTTTCTAAAAGCTTCATCAGGTCCACTATCTTCTTCCGATATACATCGTATATGGGGATATCGTCGAATCACATCCAGTGTTTCATCCGTAGATACACCGTCAACGACAATATGTTCCCAGTGAGGGTAGGATTGTGCCAGTATGGATTCAATGGTCTCTTTGGCAAATCTTCCCGTATTTTTGGATGGACTGATGATTGAAATTTTAGGTTTATCTTGCATTGTTCTCCCTTCTAGAGATTCGGCTTTATTAAGATTTTATCAATCGACGCCAGACTTTAACAGTTCCCTTCTTAAAAACGCTCCACCGGTATTTCTTCCAATAATTTAAAACCTTATCAAAAACTAAAAGCCACACATATGGTAGTTTAGCTTTAACATACCTGTATATATTAAAAAATAAGAAAATTCCGCGATTGAAACCGCCTGAAAATAATTCACCTGATCCATTTCTGTAGTGGTGAGTTATTTTTTTTCTAATTAGTTTTCTCTTATATTGCTCAATATCCTCACTGTATGCTTTCACCCGTTTTCGCAAACTTGAATCTGTGCTTTGCCTTCGTATCTTAGTATCGTTCTGCCCCATAAAATAATTCGCCACTATAGGAAAAAAATAAGGCAGATAACCTGAGGTATTAAATCTATAATTAAAAGCAATCCAAGCTTCACGTTCATCGCTTGCTTTAGAATCATGGAACGAAAAACATTCTTCCAAAACCTTTTTCCTCACACAAAAGTTTCCTTCGGGAAATAGGATCTTTTTCTTAAGCCAATAATAGATAAATTCTTTTCCCTGTGATGGAGAGTTCTCAAAAAAATGAGCATCAGCTACCCGTCCAAGTGCACCATCCTCTAATAGATATTGGGATAGCCCCCATACTAAAGAAATATCTTGATTATTTTCCAAAACTTCTACACAGGTATTAAACCAATCATGGTTTAAATATCCATTTCCAATACGACAATGAAATATATATTTTCCCCTTGCTATTGAAATACCCTTTTTGAACGCTTGTAGATGATTGCAATTCTTTTCTAAAAACCATCGGATATGTGGAAATTGTTGCTCCAAGCCCCGGGTTTTATCATCGGCCTCATTATAGACAATAATATGTTCGTGGTTTGAGTAAGACTGATTGGATATACTCTCAACTGTTTCTTTTACAAGCTCTCCCCTATTCACAAATGGTAAAATGGCAGATACTTTTGGAACACGCAAATCCGACTTTTTATTGAATTTTTTATCTGTGAGAAGATACTCGAAAGCATCATCGTATGATACCTTGGGGAAGGGGGTGTAAAAGCTGTTTTCAGAGCAATTTAAAATATCAATAGGGACAAGGTTGTAAGTTTTGTAGATATTTCTTATTGCTATCGGAGCGATCGAGTTAAAGTATCTATTAGTATCATTAATAAGGTTTTCTGGTGGGCTAACTATATATTCACCCGTAGCACTTCCTCTATGACCAGAATCCTCCTGACGATAATACCATTCCTTAACATTTTTTACACATCCACCATCGGCACCGAAGAGTACTATTCTTGATGCTTTGCCGATTACTGCCATTTGAATCAATAACAGCAAAGAATTACTGACAATAAAATGTAAAGGGTGATCACTATTCGGAACTGTTCTTCCCCAACTCAAATCGAAAAAGATGAGCTTTCTGTCGTATTTACTGAGGAATTGATTCAGGTCAAAATCACGATCCATCAGTTCAAATGTATTACGCCAGAATGAAGATACAAACATGTTATCCTCATCTCTATTTAAGAAATCAACGATGTCTTTCATGGCTCTTGGTATACCTTCGCGGCTGCTACACATAACTATAGACAAGTGTTTACCAATTTGCTCTAAAATCGGCGTTTCTTGCACAGTAAAGCTGTTCAAACCAAGATAGCAGATATCGGCATGGTGTAGCTTACTAATTCTCTTTTCAAGTTCCTTAATAGAAGGACCTGCAGCAAGTATTGCGACTGGTCTCCCATTAACAATTCTTCGAAGATATTCAATTCTTTTTTCTGAATTTGGTAAATACTCTTTTGATAAAAAATTCATGTTCTAGCAGCTCCATTCAAGATAATCAATTTCAATTTAATGTTCTATTATTTCATGAACCACGCTTAATATCCCGTCGGCACTCCCCAAAAATCGCAATAACTACAAAGTGATATTTTATCTCTTCTTCCTTGAATGTGATACTGCACCCATTCTTTTCTTTTTGGTCCGTTCCAGATTTCTAGTAATGGAGCTACAACAGCATCTCCGATTATTCCCAGTCCCTTGGGATCGAATCTTACACATATGGAGACTTTGCCAAATCTATTGATAGCCATATGATTTAATATTTCCAAGCAAATTCCAATTTCCGGCACAGTCAGGTTTTTGGTATATTTGAAGCTCCCGAGAGGATTATGTAATATCCTGGTAGCGATAATCCCATCTAACTCGCGCCACCGTGTGGAAACCAATCTATAGATAAATCATCATCGTATAAAACCAGCAAAATACAAATTCAACCTACTACTATGATTATTTCTACAATCTCATCCTCAGTTTGTGTCAACCCATTTTTTAACGTTTCAATATCTTGAGATACTTGCTAAGATCGTATCGCATTTTCCAATGGCTGCAAGTTGTTTTTCATAAGCTGCATGTAGCTCGGGCGAATTAAGAAAATGCCATTTTTGATGACCACCGGGTTTCCCATTTGCCAGCCAGTATAGGTGATTGGCCAGCGGATATCTTTGAATCTGTTTGATATAGTCTACCTTTAAGTTGACTTGGGAAAACAGTATTTTTAAAGTTTTTGCCGTAAATATAAACAGGTGACAACTCCAATAGGTGAAATTGGAAAACGGTTCGCACCGGTAAAGGGTCAGTAATGCATCAACGGCATTCGGAACTTCCACAATAATCTGTCCACCAACTGCCAGTATTTCACTTAATTCAACCAATATTGATTTTGGGTCAGGAATATGCTCCAACACATGAAACATGGTTATAATATCGTACCCCCCCCCTCGAACATCGCTAGGAATATCGGAAAGGCTTTGGAAAACTATGAGGTCACGGCTTTTATAATGACTGTTCAGATGTGTTTCCAATTCTATACCATGCACCGTAGCAGCCAGATCCCGTGCCTTTAAAAGAAATCCGCCTGTCCCACATCCAAGGCCAATAGTCGCTGGTTTGGTAACGCTGACTTGAGATATTTAAAACGCGTCATCCCATTCTGTTTCTCTGCTCCAATCTTGAATGCCTAAAATATCTTCTCCGTGCATCCCTGAATTTTCATAAAAGCCATTTTTGATATGATCAAACGATGAAAGGAAAACCAGCCCACAGGAAACACATTCAAAAACCTCCAATTCCGGTCGGTATCGCACACTGCCAGGTCTTACATTGAATTCTGTGTTGTCCCACAAATTAAAAATTTCAAGATATATACCTTTTAAAGTTTCATCTACTTCTTTGCTTCAAAATAATCTTTTTATATTTTGCTGGGCATACAAAATGGTATATTAGTACAGATACATTATGTGGTTTGTGGACATACTTACTCAAATCGCTTCACTCCTCTACTTTTTATACCATTTTATCATATTCTATTAATCGCAGCAGAGTTGCGCGCAGGGAATTGAACCCTAAGCGATTAAATAAGATAAAAATATGTCACACCTTTCTATCTTTTATTCTTAGATATTAATATTTATTATTTATTAAATATTATTTATATGTACCGCCACATAAATATTATTTTTCATTATATAATTTCTACTTATTTAAAAACTATTTTACCATTAATATTCACATACTTAATATTGTGGTTTTACATAAAAAATATTTAATTACGATAAAAGTTGATAAAATTTTTAATTTTTAAATTTATGGTATATTTTTTTAGTGACATTGTACAGACCAATTTACTTTAAGAAACTAATAGTTACTCTCTTGACATTATATGCCGTAGGTTGAAAATCTATAAAACTCCATTTTCTTCAAAAAAGATATCGTATTACAATAATCATTTTCTAATTTATATTCTTTATCACGGTTAGATGATTTGAATACGCTACGGATGGATTCATCCCCAGCAACTAAATCATAATCTGCTTTTTCTAATAGATTTTTTAATGTTGTTAAAGTAAAATAATAAATATGCGCATTTTGAATTTGCCCTAAAAAATTCATATTATAGCTATGGGTAAGATGTTTCACTCCTGGAAGTTCTATATATGAATCTTTATTGATAAATGATTTAAGCTTAACTAATTCATTAATTGGACTTAACAAATGTTCTAATACATACGAATATATAACAATATCAAAATGCAAACTTTCCTTAATGTCATCAATTGTTCCAACAAACAAATTCAATCCATATTTTTCCCTTCCAAATTTTATATATTCTGAACCCAAATCACACCCACATATTTCATTTCCCATTTCTTCAAAATAATATAATATACCCCAGCTCCAGCTCCCACTTTTTAAAATTCTTAAATTATTTATATTAATACTTAAATTATTTTCTAAATAGTGATACATTCTTTTCCCTCTGTAATATTGAAGTCTAAAATATTCTTCTGTTGGAACTCCACTACCTGAATATAACTTTCTATATTCTACATCATAAAACTGATTATTTGATTCTTGTGTCATTCTTGGATTTATTTGAATCAAACCACAATCCTTACAAATTACTAGGGGTATATATAAGCCATATCGGTCCTTTTCTGATAAGATATTAAAATCATTACCACCGCAAATACAACAAGGTACTTCTTCGAAAGAATATATGCTCTCTTCGATTTTCTTTTCTATTTGATCTTTCATTATACTCTGTAATTCGTTTAATTTTAAAACAGATTTTCCGCTATATTTAAACCTTTTAGATAACATATTACTCCTATACCTTTTTATAGTTTTTCAATTCTTCTGATAATTGTTCTTCATTAAATGCTAAATTATTTTCAAATAAATATTTATATTCATTTAAAGCTGTTTTAAAAATAGTTTTATGTCTTCTTATATATTCTAAATGATGTTTTTTTTGGGGGTTCTGAACATATTCAAGTATCCTAATAAATATTTCTTCTTTTTCTGAAAAACAAAAAAAACTATCTCTTTTTACTCTTCTGTCTAATGCACCTTGCACAAATAAACCATTCACTCCGTCAATTTTAGACGCTATATCAATCTGATAACAGAGAAAATTACTTAATTCAAAACGAATTCTTAACTGATTACTAAAATTTAAAATTCGAATGGAGTATTTATTTTTGTATTTAGATGCAAAAATATTCGCCGCCACGCAAATATTTTTAAAGTCTTTTTTGTCACAAATTAAATCTAAATCCTTTGATAGAGGATAATCATGTGGAAAATTTTTTACCATATAAGGAACATCGGTTTTCGTTAATACATAGTGATAATTTTTAATCGATTGTAAAAATGAAAAAATGTCAATATCCTTATCAACAATATTAAGCATATGCTTAGATTGTTCATAATTATCCCCAATATCTAAAATTACATCATAACAATAATTTTCTATTTTCTTTTTGTATTTTTCACGATATTTTTTTTTGATTTTTTCGACTGCTATTGAAATCGGCTTTCCTGATATGCCTTTTATCCGAAATTTTGGATTATCTATTTCAATACATATCATTCGAATTTTTTTGTCATTTGTATTGGCATTCATAAACTGAATTTTTTTTTGTACTTTCCAATCAGCAATATCATCACACGCATATAATCCTTTCACAACGGCACTAAATTCAAAATTATTATCAAAAGCATAATCAGATATTGAAATTATTTTAAATTCAGAACTAATATCTCTTGTAATTTCGTCAAAATAATCTTTTATCGGAGACCACAAAACAACAACAAAAAAGAGGCCAAAGCGTCTAAATAATTTTTCTTTTTTTATATTTATTAAATTTATCTCTCTCTGTGAAAAACCATTAACCCGGAACCAATTGAGTCCGTAAATAGGTGTATTAGCAAGTTGAATTTTAATTGGTACATTCTTTATATTAAAATATAATGCACAAGCTAACCTATGGGAACCATCAAGTAATTGCAAATTTTGATTTACTATAATCGGTGAATCGTCCCTATAGCCTAGACTTTTAAAACTTTTTATCAATTCTTCAAAATTTTTTGAGGTATCATTTTTAGTTCCTCTTTTTTTTTCCATTTTCCTATAAAGATTGAACCCATAATTATTCTTTCCGAAAAAATTCTCTATAAATAAATATCGAACTATTGTATCCATTCTATTAAAAGAATCTTTTCTGTATTGCTTTGAAAGAAAAGTAGATAGATCATAGTATAAGTTCAAATAACCATCTTGTATAATATTATTGAATGAAGATGCAAATATTATATTGCTGGTTGCTCTTCTAAATTTTCTTAATAATTGCCATATATATTGCATTAAATGATAAATATTTTCATTTTTTTTAAAGTTGGATTTTAAAAAATTTTTAAAGGAATTTATTATAATTGCCATCATTATTAATTCTTATATCCTTAATTATAAATATTAGAAATTATTTGAGTAAAATTACTCAGATTATGAAATATTAAATTATTAGTTTAATATATAATCTACTGCTTCACGGAGTGCTCCCTCTCCACCTTCTTTAGAAGTTACATGATCAACAATTTGTTTCACTTGTTCTGTAGCATCCTTTGGAGCAAAACTTAGGCCTACTTTTCTTAATACTGGCAAATCATTAACATCATCACCAATATATGCAATATTTTCGTATTCTATATTATATTTTTCTTTTAACTTTTTAATTATATTTATTTTATCTTTTATGCCAATATAAACTTCTTTGATTTTTAGTTTTTCAGCTCGTCTTAAAACAATTTCACTATTTTCTCTAGTTATAATGACAGGGATTATATTATTTTCTTTAAGAAGTTCAATTCCCATTCCATCTTTTGTATTAAATTTTTTTAATATTTCTCCTTATTTCGAATAATACATGCCTCCATCAGTTAACACACCATCAACATCAATTGCAAAAAGTTTTATATCGTTTTTAGATCTTATTTTGCTTAGAACATATTTATTCATAAGGATCTCAGCCATTTTCCAATCATTTGGCTCATCTAGTTCAATCGATGTAAATTCAGATATTTCATAAGTTGCTATTTTACTAGACAATCTATTTTTATATTATAAAATATTTTCGATTTTGTTAATATAAATGCACCGTTCTCTATTAAGCATCATTTAAAATCTTGCCTTCTTGGTATTTTTTAAAAGTATAATCAATGTGGGTACCACATAAAATAATATATTCTAATCGGTTGTATAGGCTAACGGTTCTTTTATTGAACTTTGTACCACCGCACATATAGCACTTTCCATTAGTGCGGTTTGCGGTTTATCAATATATTCTCTTCCGTTTTCCCTCATCTATCCATTTGACTTTTTCCATCTTTATCAGGCAGTTATTTATCAAGTCCCTGTCGACACTCCCCAAAAATAGCAATAATTACAAAGAGGCACTCTACCCCTTCTGCCTTTAACGTGATACTGCACCCATTCTTTTCTTTTTGGTCCGTTCCAGATGTTTAATAATGGATCTGCAGCAGCATCTCCGATTATTCCCAGACCCTTGGGATCGAATCTTACACATATGGAGACTTTGCCAAGTCTGTTAATAGCCATATGATTCAATATTTCCAAACAGATTCCAATTCCGGCACAGTCGGCTTTTTTGAACCACTTGATTTACACAAACATTACTTACTACTTATTGAGTATTATGTTTGTCTAAAGCCACGAAAATTACTATCTAAATTAATATAGAGATTTTTCATTTGTCTATCATATGAAACCAGTTTGTTTTTAAAATAATTTTCGATTAATACACTATTTGCTTCAAACAAGCTTCGATGAAATTCATCATCGGTCATATCGGTAAAATTAACCGCTAGCAAATCAGAATTTATGTGTTTATTTTCATAAAAATCATCACAATCTCGTAACAATCCTTTCTTTATAGCGTAATAATAAAGGTCACACCCCGGATATGGGGTTACCGGACGGATGGTCCGCATCTGAGCTCCATCATCATATTTTAATAAAAACTCCACTCCCTTTTTTAAAGTTTCTCTGTTTTCACCGATATTACCAAATATAATATTAAATCCGGGGCTTATTCCTACTTCTAACGTTGCCTCAATCCCCTTTACTATTTGTCTGACAGTTAGTGCCTTATTCATGTTTTTCAATATTTGATCATCAATTGCTTCAATACCGTAGTTAATAAAAACACACCCGGCTTTTTTCATCATCTCCAATACATCTTTTCTTGCATAGTTCAATCGCCCACTACAATACCATTTTACATTAATTTTATGCTTTATGAAAGCGTTACATAATTCCATTATTCGATTGTGTGAAGACATAAGAAGATCATCACCAAAAGCAATATATGTAACCCCATAATTTGCCTTCAGAAATCTAATCTCTTCAATAATATTCTCACTACTTCGAGGACGCAAGCCTTTATCCATCCGATAGCAAAAATTACATTTAAACGTACAACCTCTACCGGAAAGCATGGGGATGACAAAATCTACTTTGCTACAATTAGGTTGACGTAACAACCGATAATATTCCATGGGAAATAGCTCGTAAGCTGGAAAAAGAATACCATCTATATCACCAATTAATGACCTGCGCTCATTTATTATAACGTTATCGCCGTCTCTGAATGCGATTCCTTTTATTTGATGAAAAGCTTTTTTGTTTTTTAATGCATCTAACAGTTCAACAATAGTTATTTCTCCTTCACCCATAACTATTGCATCTGCCCCTGTTTTTTTTAAAAAATATTCCGGCTCAGGAGTCGGGCCATGTCCTCCAATAATGTAAAAGGGCCTATTTCGTGATCTATTTATAGCTTCCGATATCTTCAAGGCTTTTTTATACGGATAATACCCTGCTATGAAGCTAAGACCAATAACATCGAATTTTTTAGTATCGATGTAATGCAAAAGATGGCTTTCCGGATAGTGATGCACATCTTGATTATATATTTCAACCTCATACCCTTCCCGTAAAAGAACTGCTGCAATATATGCCAAACCTTGTGGAAAGTGATGCATGTATGAATCATTATCATATACAACTAATAATACGCGCACTATAATCACTACTCCTTTTAACTATTCATTAATTTGTTCATTTGACTTTTCCTGTCTTTTCCAATCTACCAATCATCAAATCCCCGTCGGCACTCCCCAAAAATCGCAATAACTACAAAGTGGTATTTTATCTCTTCTTCCCTGAATGTGATACTGCAACCATTCTTTTCTTTATAATCCGTTCCAGATGTCTAATAATAATATTCTTTTTAAAATTTATTCAAAATAATTTAAAAAACGAAATTAATATTATCCTACAATTCTCAACTAATTTCCTCTTAGTTTTAATCTTATTGGAATTTCACTTTTTGTAATAGTTTTTTTGCCTGAACCAAGCATGGCTCGAACATCTTTTGACCGTTTTTTCAGCATATCCATTGCTAGTACTTCAAGACTAGACTCTTGATCTGTTCCCCACATATTATGTGAAAGAGTAATATGCCTTTCGATAACTTTTGCACCAAGAGCAATTGCCAGCACAGTAGGTTCAAGATCTTTTTCATGACCTGAGTATCCTATAATACAATCAGGATATCGTTCTGTCAAAAAACGAATAACGTTTAAGTTTGCTTCATCATGAGGTGTGGGGTAGCTAGAATTACAATGCATAACAACAGGTGGTTTACCATATTTTTTCGCCAAATTTACAGCTTTATCGATTTCCTCTACAGTTGACATACCGGTTGAAATACAAAGCGGTATTTGAGTTTTCGCTGATTCAATTATTAATTCATCATTTGTAATTTTTGTAGATGGTATTTTTATAAATGGAATATTAAATTGTGTTAGAAAATTCAGACTATCAATATCCCATACAGATGCTGTCCAATCCACTGGTTTTTCTTTACAGTATTTACTAATATATTCATATTCCTTTTCTCCAAATTCAACTTTATATTTATATTCAATATAAGAGATTCTTCCCCATGGAGTATCCCTCATTACAGATTTCTGTTTTTCTGGGACAGCAACATCCGGGTTTCTTTTCTGAAATTTTGCACAGTCCCAATTACAGGCAAATATTGCGTCAATAAGTTTTTTGGCTATTTGCAAATCACCATTATGATTAATTCCAATTTCGCCAATAAAATAAGGCTCTTTAAGATTGTAAAAATCCATCATTACCTCCTATACATAAATTTATATTTTGGGAATTTTAATTAGAATATCATCATCTTTTAATTGCGTTGTAAATAAAATTACTTAATTGGCTACCTTTAAATATTCATCCTTCAAATAATTTACTCAATTATAGTAGGACATTTAAGGTTTAAAAGCAACTTTTTTGGAAGTCTGATTGAGCCAATTCTAACTTTAATAAAAATTTCATTAATCATAATTTATCCTCCATAAAAATATCTAATAATTCTCTAATTACACCATTTCCACCCATTGCTTTTGTAATTATTCTAGCTATTTTTTTTACCTCTACATGTGCATCTGCTGGTGCTATTGGATAACCTACAATTTTCATTGCTTCTAAATCATTTATATCATTGCCTATATATACTACATTAGATAAATTATATTTCATTTTTTTACAATATTTCTTTAATATGTTTTTTTTATCTTTGCAGGAAGCAATAACTTCAAGATGAAGCTTTGCCGCTCTAGCTTTCACAACAGGATTTTTTTCAGTACTAAGAATTAATTGAGGAATACCAAAACTGCGGAAACGTTCAACTCCTAACCCATCGGAACGGTTAACAATAACTGCTTCAGATCCATCCTGAAAGATAATCACACGATTATCCGTCATTACGCCATCAAAATCATAAACAATGAGATCAATATCTTTATAATTAAACTTAATTCTATCAAAATCGGTTTCTATTCCTACCAATACGTTCTACCCCCATCCACAATAAGATTTGCACCTGTTATATAGGAAGATACATCATAAACAAGAAACAACACTACAGTAAAGTTTCAAATTTATCTTTCCAAATATCTCCCCCATGTTTTTCTAAGATAATTCCATTGCCATTGCTTATTTCCATCTAAATCTTCGTACCAACCTTCATTTGTTCTATCAATTTTATAATAGTCTACATATGGCATCATCAGTAAAAATAATCCCTCATTTTTCAATACTCTATATATTTTTTACCTGGCGCATCATTCCATGATTAGTCCCTGTTTAACTTAAATAACTTGTTATAATATTTTTGGGATTCTATTTCTAAGTTACCTCCATGGGTAATCCATTAGCGGTCCATCCACCATCTACATAAATATCTTGCCCAGTAATATATCCAGATGCATCTGAGGCTAAAAATATACAAGGACCAATCAAATCTTTTGGTTCACCCCATCTATTGAGCATAGTATTAGCTCGCCTTGTATTTCGCAACTTCTCATTTGAGTAGCTTTTTTTTGTCATTTCTGTTTTCATATAACCTGGGCCGATATTATTGACTCTTATTCCATTTATTCCCCAATCTCTTGCAAGTGCTTTTGTTAACATTTTTAAACCGCCTTTTGAAGCAACATAAGCAGGATTATTTGGAAATCCCAACTCAGCATTTATACTTGTAATATTAATGATAGAACCTTTTTTATTTTTTAACATATATTCATAAACTATTTGACTACATGTAAAAGCTGCTGTTAAATTTATACTTATTGTTTTATCCCATTGTTCTTGTGGATATAGTTCATCATCTTTTTTAGTATATGTCACTCCTGCAATGTTCATTAAAACATCTATTTCTTTATGTCTATCGAAAATCTCTACACAAATAGATTTGAAAGATGTAAGATCTGTAATATCGCAGTATTTTTTGAATAGATTATTTTCTAAACTACGAGGTATCCGGTTCGGGAAATTTAAATCTACGCAATAAACGTAGGCTTTTCTTTTTGCCATTGCAATAGCCACTTCTCTCCCCAAACCTCTTCCTGCACCAGTTATTATAATTACCTTATTTTTTATAGAAAATAAATTTTCCATTTCATGTATTTTACACATTTAATAATTCTCCTTTCTCTAAATATCTCACGAAAAAGTCTAAATTCTTTCATTTACAGATACAAATTATCAACCCTGCATAACGCCTACTTCGTTTATCATATCACTATCCCATCTTTTAAAGAAATACGCAAAGTGACCATCAGTTTTTTTTGCCTTTCACAGATTTGCTGTATTCCTTAATTTGAGAAATTATATCAACCCCAACATTTTCACTCCATTTATCCAACAGCATTTTTGTAATTTTACCCATTTTGCCTTTACCTATTTTAATACCATTAAACCTTGTTACAGGTAATATGCAAAATGAAGTACCCGTCATAAAGGCCTCATCTGCCATTATGACATCATAAGGTTCTATATTTCTTTCGTAACAGGAAATTCCAATTTGAGGAGCAATTTTTTCTATTATATATTTTCTACTTATTCCTCGGAGTGTATTTCTTGGTTCAGGTGTAAATAACTTGCCATCCTTAACTATAAAAAAATTAGCTCCTGTTCCTTCTGCAATAAAGCCATCAGTATCAAGTAATAATGCCCAATTATCTTCACCTTTATAATTTGATACTTCTATATTTGCCATCATATAATGCAATCTGCTTCTGCTCTTAACTTTTGGTTCTAATAAAAATGCAGGTATCGCTCTTTGGGCTGTAATTACAGCGTTTAAACCTTTATCATACAAATGTGCCATAGAAGAAACTTTCAATCGAAGTGGAAAATCTGCAATTATCACATTTGGTCCTTTATGTACTTCTACAACATCCTGGTATAATGATAACAATCCTCTTGTAACATCTATCATAATTCTATGCTCGTCATCTTTTGCAAAAAGCGGTTCATTTGCCTCCACTGTTTCGTACACGTGTTTTTCCATTTCGTCTATTGACATCTTAATTGGTATCTGAACATATTTTATTGATGCATACAGTCTATCAAGATGTTCATGCAGTTTAAATTGAACTTTATTAAACGATCTCGTCATTTCGAAAACCATATCGCCAAACATAAGCGCGGAGTCAAAAATTGATATTTTTGCTTCTGACTCTGGAATCAATTCACCATTAAACCAGACCATTCGACCATTGCTCATAATTTGTTCCCCCTCTAAATCTCTTGCAACTCAAGAATACGAGATATTTCACTAATAATTTCATATTTTAAACGAAACTTCTTGTCTTTCATTAGAGATTGTCCATATCTATTGTAATTCTCGTTACTTTCATTTAAACTTTCATAGTTACTCTTGTCTATATTATATTTTTTTCGACATTCTACGATTAAGGAAGTCAGTGGGTCTCTATCGAAACCTGTTATCTTAAAGTTGATGTTATACTTACCAGATTTTGCATCGTAGAAATGAACCAAATTATTTTTTTTATAAAACTCCTGATTTAAATCTTGCCAAATAGGTTCGAGTCCAATTACATGTAAAGGTTCATTATAATCAGGATATCTTGAAGCACAAAAACCTTTCTGGCTTATTGAGTAAAAGCCACAACGTTTTAATAAAATTTCCAGCATTTCAAAGTCATATAAATAAACATGGGCATATCCCGAAATAAATTCTGTTAATTGTCTGTTCAGCAATACTGTATCCTGCCCCGGAGAGACCACAAAATTCATAAACATTCCACCGTAGCCAAGATCTGTTCTAATAGTTTCATCTTCTTCCTTGGCCTTTTCAAAAAACTTTTCATCTGTTTCCACATAAGCCTTAGCAATTTTCTTCAGATCAGGTGTTAAGATTCTAAGTATGCCATTTTTCTCCAAAACTCTATTAAATTCTGTAAGAATGCTTTCTAATTTGACATGCGGAATATGTTCAACCATATGACTGTTAAATATTGTTTCACAACTACAATTTTCCAAAGGGATATCAGAAGCATCTCCCATTATTGACGTTTCACTCTTTTCTCGGATCTTATGATCAAGGGTATGCCAACCTTCCTTTACCCAAATAGGACTTGCACCTACATTTAACTTAAATTTTTTCATAGTTTCTTCTTCCTCCTTTTACTCTCAGCGCGATCTCAATCTTAATAACTGAAGAAGTTTTCACAACTTCCACATATTATCAATGGCCCAGCAAAAACACCTTCATCAATGCTTCACACATCTTAAGATCCTCCGTGGAATCAATTTCAAACATCTTCCAGAACTCCATTTCCGTTATCCCAATCTTGCATCCAAACCGGTTGTTGTATTTCCTTAATACCTCGGGTTTAAAGAGGTAAAAAGACCCATTTTCAATATATTGTTTGGATATATCCTGACGGCATTTGCGGTTTTTATAATCGTAATTTATGCTTTTTAACGTTCCATCTGGCGTTCTTTCCCAAAAGAATAAGTCTTCCACTACACTGCAGGAAAACATCGAGTCACATTTCTGCTTCTGAAAATTGCTGAGTCCATGCTCTATATCAGCCGGTTCTCGTAAGGGTGAAGTAACTTGAGGCGCAACGACAATATCAATGCAGTCAACTTTTTTTTCAATATAGTCCAGGGCATGAAGCCATCCTGATTCGGAGGTGGCCGCATCACTGGAAATTTCAGCGGGCCTATGGATAATTTCAGCGCCGCAAGCTTGACTTACAGAAAGAATTTCTTCACTATCAGAACTGACCCATATAGAATTAATTCCTTTTGACTGTTGCAGTTGTTCAATTGTCCATACAATTAGAGGTTTGCCGCAAAAGTCAATGATATTTTTCCCTGGAATGCCTTTGGAACCTCCCCTTGCCAGGATGATTGCAACAACATTTGCCATAACTAAGCTCTCCTTTATTTATGAGATTCAAAGGGAATATGCGCCCTAAGTTTCTTACAATAGGCATCGATTTCATTATATTCCTTTATACCGAATTCAAGACCCTCTTTCTGTGCTCGCTGTGTGGTACCCCAGGGGCTCTCGCGTGGCGAGTCCAGCATTTCCTTTGTATATACCAGGTCAATAGTCCTCTTCTGGAACTTGACAGCATCACCTCCCGCATCCTTTGCCACATCAATCAACTGTTTTGCAATATCCACGGTTCCATTATGATTAATTCCAATTTCCGCAATTATAAATATTGACATAATACGCTCCTTTTACTTTATATTGCATAATTGATCTTCTACTATCTCACATATAATATGCCCAATTGTAATATGGGCTTCTTGTATCCTAGCGGTTGTATTTGATGGAATTTTCAAACACTTGCATATTTTTGAAACAATACCTTTTTTTTCCTATTAAACAATGCTGCGTCAATCTAGCAATTGGACAATTGACCGGTTAATGTTCAGGATATGAACTTAAGAAAATTATATTATATTTGAGTGAAAAATACAAGTTTAGTTAGTTTCCGCAGTCCGATGTAACCGTGACCGTATCCCATCGAAACGCCATTGTAATGGAAAGTTGCCGCGCGCACCTCCAGGGTCCATCCTATCAGAGACTTTAAATACAACTACATCTCGTTCTGAAGCATGATTTAGCCCTACAGTATCAACACCATCGATTCCTCCCCCACCTTTACAGGTGGGAATTTCCCGCTAGGCTAAAATCTACCAACTGCCACCCCTTCTTGAGCTTAATAATCATTTTGACTTCCGAATAATTCTTTCTCAACTAAATAACAGACAATATGCCCAATCATAATATGAGATTCTTGAATGTGAGGCGTATCTTCAGAAGGTATTGCTAACGAATAATCAACATTTTCTTTTAATTTACCACCTGACGCCCCGGTAAATCCAATTGTAACTGCTCCACGACATTTAGCTTCTTTGATGCCCTCAATTACATTTAGCGAATTACCGCTTGTGGTAATTCCAATAACAATATCCTCTGGATTGACTAATGCCTCAACTTGGCGGGCAAAAACTCGATTAAAACTATAATCATTGGCAATTGCAGTCAATTCTGAAGTATTTGTGGTAAGAGCTATTGCTGCAAGCGCTTTTCGTTCAAGATAAAATTTACCTACCAACTCACCAGCAAGATGTTGTGCATCAGCTGCACTTCCTCCATTGCCAAACAATACAACTTTTTTATTCTCTCTATAGGCATTAACTATTACTCTGGTAATTTCATCAATTTTTTTTACCAATTCATTATCTTTTAAAATATTTTGTTTTACTCTTAAGGTTTGATTAATCTTGTCAATAATTAATTTTTCAAACATTTTTAATTACTTCCTTATTCTTAATTATTTACTTATTCTTAATTATTTACTTATCAATTTGTAAGTTCAATAATCCGCTAAATATATAACATGAGTTATTCCTCTATTAATTCTTCGATAAGAATTGTTCAATAGTTTCAATAAAATAATCTAAATCTTTTTTCTCTATATCCTGATGTATCCCTATATGCAACCCATTTCTTCCTATATATTCCGCATTAGGAAATTCTCCTAAACTATAGCCTAAGAACTTAAAACCCGGACATTGGGTAGGCATAGACAAGAAGAGACTTCTGCTATCAATCCCCTTTTTTTCTAAATAAAGCACCAAATCATCTCTGGAAAAATTATTATTTTCTTGTATAATAACAGGGAAGGCATGTGGTCCAATCATCTCATCAGGTCCTTCGTCTATACTTACCAGGAGAGGTTTGAATTTTTTAAATTTACTCATTAGATAAATTAGATTCTGTCTTCTTTTTTGGAGAATTTCCGAATATATTTCAATGTTACCAAGCCCAACAGCTGCTTCTATTTCATTCATCTTGGCTGAGTAGCCAATGCGCTCAAAAATAAATCTTATATCTCCACCATTTTCATTATTAAATCTTTTCTGGCAATAACCCGAGTCAGTATTTAAAACACACTGAACGCACTTACAAGCTCTTCCATGAGACCTCAATGAACGTAAAATTTCAGCAAATTCTGGTTTATTAGTGGTTATCATTCCTCCTTCAATAGTTGTTATCATGTGAGCAATATAAAGACTAAATGCAGCCATATCTCCTAATGTGCCTGTATTTTTACCTTTGTAGACTGTGCCATGTGCTTCGGCTGCATCTTCTATGACATATAAATTGTGCTTCTGTGCAATATTCCTAATTGAATCCATATCTGCAGGTTTCCCCATAAGGTGTACTGCAATTATTGCTCTTGTTTTTTCAGTTATTACATGTTCAATTTTTTTAGGATCTATGTTTAATGTCTCCCTTTCGATATCCACAAAGACCGGTTTAAATCCAGCTTGTAACACAGCATTACCTGTAGCCACAAATGAAAGGGCTGGAACAATAATTTCATCATTACGTTCTGCTCCAAAATCATAAAGCACCGCTAATGCCAGTGTAACTGCATCAGTACCGCTGCTAAGAGCAACGGCTTCTTTTGTGCCAACAAGCTGAGCGAATTTTTTTTCAAATTCCCTTACATATTTTCCACTCGAAACTCTTTTTGATTCTAATATCTCGTTTATGAGTCTCTTTGATTTTTCAGTTATAGACATTGTCCCAAAAGGTATTTTCATCTTCTCTGCTTCCTTTCACTTCAATTTATCTTTAAAATTAAATTAATATCTTAAATTCTACAAATAAATTTCAAAAGTTTTCTCTTTCTTGTATGTAAATATATAAAAGCACTTCATTTTTTCATCATCCCAAAAGATGTTTTGCTTTTTCGTATCTTTCCGGTGTTCCAATATCTGTAACGCTCTCTTGTGTTTCAAATGCATATAAATTCCTTTTAATAATTTGAGGGAAGAAATCCCTTTCTATTGAAAAATTATTTTTTTTCGGCATCAGTGAAAATGCTTCTCTTTGTAAAAGATAAAATCCTGCATTGATAAGATGATTTTTATATCCTTTGGTTTTTTCATTAAACTCAACGATTCGTTGTAAATCATTTATGGTGATAACTCCATAATCATCACAAATATCCTTATTTGTTACTGCAATAGAAATTAACGCATCCCTTTTAAAATGAAAATCAACAAATTCTTTTAAGTTAATTTTACAGAAAGAATCTCCATTTACAACTAAAAACGGGCTACTTTCAATATAATTTTCGGCATTTTTTATTGCTCCGCCTGTACCTAATGGTTTTTCTTCCCTTGAAAATTCAATAATTAAATTATTGTATCTCTGACTATAATATCTCTCTATTACATCTGCCTTATAGCCAGTGCATAATATAAAACGTTTAAATCCATAACTGGCTATAAAATCAATAAGAATATCTAAAAACGGACGATGTTTAATCTTTGCCATCGGTTTAGGAATATCTTTAATAATAGTTTGCAATCGTTTACCAAATCCTCCACAAAGAATCATTACATCTATTTTGCTTGGGTTAAGCATAAATTAATACCTTTTTTTAAGATTGATAAAAAATAATCTGACTACCTAAATTTTCGAATCGAAAAGGAACATATAAAAGGGATTTTAATTTTTCTTTTAATTTGGATTGGTTTTTCGGATCAACAAAAAATAATACAAATCCTCCGCCTCCAGCACCAAGTAATTTTCCTCCAATTGCCCCGGAACTAAGGGCTACATCATAAATATTATCGATATAAGAAGTAGAAATCTTATCAGATAAACTCCTTTTGAGCTTCCAGTTTTCATCCAACAATTTTCCAAATGCAGTTATGTCACCATTTTCATTAAGAATATTAATAGCTTCGTCCACCATTTGATACATTGTTTTTAATTCTTTCGTTTTACGGGGTATATTCTTTATTTGCTCACCTGCAATTTCAGAGGCAGTTCTCGATAAACCACTATAAAACAACATTAAATGATCTTGAAGCAATCCAAGCCTCTCCTTGCTTATAGTAATTGCCCTTACATTAAGATGATTACTACCACCAAATTCTATTTTGTTAAAACCTCCTACAGCAGCTAAAGATTGATCCTGGCAACCAACATTCTCTTTAATCATCTCCTGTTCTATATAAATCGCATCTTTGGCTAATTGAATCTTTGAGGTCATAACTCCTTTAAGAGCATATAGTGCGTGGAGAAGTCCGACTGTAAACGAAGAACTCGAACCTAACCCAGTTCGCGCAGGTAAATCACCATCATGATGTATCTCCACACCTTTCTTAATATTCATAAATCTTAAAGTTTCTCTGACAGATGGATGTTGAATTTCATCAATGTTTTTTACTTGTTCCATCTTAGAGTAAATAATTCTGGATTTATGCTTAAAAAATGGGGGTAGATATCTGCAAGTAATATAACAATATTTATCGATTGTAGTTGCCAGAACTGACCCCCCATTCTCTTCGTACCATTCTCTATAGTCTGTTCCTCCACCAAAGAAAGATATTCGAAATGGTGTTCTACTTATGATCATATAAGCCCCCTCCAGAAATTTATTTTAGGCAAACTTTCGGTGAATTTCATGTTTAAGCATCTCATTAATGTGTTTTACAACTTTAGGGCCAAATTTTTCTCTGACCCTTTTAATATATTTTGGATTCTTGTAATATTCTTTAAAGGCATCATCTCGGAAACGTAAAACTTCCGCAGCTGATAAATGTTTTGTTGGTAATGGTAGTGTGTCTTCTGAGTACTGTGAATATCCATGCCAAGTTTCTGGTAACTTAATACCTTTCTTTAAAGCATCTTCATATAATTGAGACCCCGGATAAGCCATAGTTGTATAGAAATTTATATACTCAAAATTAAACTCCTTTGCCATATTCAATGTTTCCTGCATTGTTTCAAAATCATCATCAGGAAGACCAAAAATGAAGTTTCCAATAATATAAATACCTGCAGCCTTTGTCATTTCAACAGCTTTTTTTATTTTATCTTGTCCAAATTTCCCCTTATTAACACCATCACGAACTTTTTTACTTCCTGACTCAATACCATAAGCAAGCCAATTAATTCCCGCTTGTTTCATCTTAATTAACAATTTCTCGTTTACTGTATCTATCCGTGCATAAGCCCAAATATTTAAATTGTATCCACGTTGGATAATTAAATTACAAAGTTCCATTACATGGTTTTCTCTAAGAACAAATATCTCGTCAAGAATTTTGATATTTTTTACTTTGTAATTTTGAACAAGAAAATCTATCTCTTCTACCACTCTTTTGGGGCTGCGAAAACGAATACCCGGCTGGCCATTATACATTGAACGGATATTACAGTATGTGCAATTGAAGGGACATCCTAAACTTGTATAGATAACAGCATATGGTTGTCTTTGATCGATATTTTCAAAACAATGCCAATTGTGAGCTCTATATTTCTCCATCGGTAAAAGGTCCCAGGCAACAAAAGGTAATTCATCAATGTTCTGGACTAATTTTCCCCATCCATTTGATATTACTTCATTATTTTTTATATACCACAAACCTTTAATATTGTAATTTCTTGTTTCCTTATTCTCCTTCAATACATCTAAAAGTTCAAGGATAGTATAAAGCCCTTCTCCCTGGCAAACAAAATCAGGTCTTTCTTCTCTTAAAGTTCGTTCAGGAAGCGATGATGGGTGAAGACCTCCAAGAATTATTTTGGTATTTGGTGTTATATTTTTTAACGCAGTTAAGAGTTCGCTGGTAGCAGTCATTTTGGGTGTAGAAGCTGCAGAAGGGTTTGAGCCTAAGACAATAATACCCACTAAAAGAGGATTATAGCCTGCAATCTTCTTTGCTGTATATTCGGGAGACCAATTTTCTGCCTCAGAATCTATTATCTTTACTAAATACCCATGCTCCCTAACGAATGCTGCAATTAACCCACACCAAATTGGAGGCTCGATTCCAGAGAGCGAAGAAGCTAAATCACCATATATTTGTCCCCTACCACCGGGATTAACTAATAATAAATCCAATTTTTCTGTCATAAAAATCACCTAAATATTAGAAAATTGATTTCTTTTTATAACCTGGTACCCTTTTATTAATTCCGTAATACCTTGTTGTAATGAATAATCAGGCATAAATCCGGTAAATTCTATTTTTTCATTGCTCACAATATAATCCCTTCTATCAGGGTCTTCCCCTATTTTGGCTTCTGTAAAATAAAAATTTGGAATCTGTTTTTTAATCTCTTCACAAAGTTCCCATTTGCTTAGGTTAGCATTACTTAATCCGACATTGTAAGGCTCATCTTTCATCTTGTTGAAATTATTAAGACAGTGAATAAATGCTTTCGCCACATCACGTACATGTATATAATTTCTTTTGAAATGAGACTCGAAAAGAACGAGACAATGATCAGTAACTGCACGATAAGTAAAATCGTTTACCAGGAGATCAAGCCGCATACGCGGACTAATCCCAAATACAGTAGCAAGTCGCAGAGTGATGCAATTTCCAGCATCTAAAAGCATCTTTTCTGTTTCCACTTTTAAACGACCATAAAGAGAGATTGGATTAAGAGGTGTTTTCTCAGTACAATAAATTCCTTTCTGCCCTACTCCGTACCCGCTATTTGTGGTAGGAAAAATAATCACCTGTTCCTTGCTTCGTAACTCTAATATTGTCTTAACTGCTTCGAAATTTACAGTTTTTGCTGCAATAGTATCTTTCTCACATAACGGTGCGCCTGTCATGCAAGCAAGGGGGAAAATTGCATCTACATTTTTTACATGATTAGCAATGATATTTTTGTTTCTTGCATCTTCACGAACAATAGTTAAATTATTGTCATAGCAACAATTTAATAGTGAAGTTTGATTATATATAAAATTATCTATAACTATTACTTCGTGCCCCTTTTTAAGCAATTCAGGAACCAATACAGATCCAATATATCCGGCACCTCCAGTAACTAATATTTTCATTTTATCTTTCTCCTATTGATTAGAATAAAAATCTGCTGTTTCAATTAATAAAGTAGACTTATTATTTGTTTCTTCTAATGCCTGCTTGTAAGCAGGCATTATATCTTCGCTGTTAATTAACTTTATAACTTCTACATTTTTTAGCATATGTCTAAGTGCTATTGTATAGTCCGAGCAATGTTGTAAGCCTGGATAAAGTGGTTTAGTACTGCCAATTGCTGTCCTAATAATTACTTTAGGCCTAAATTGCCCACAAGACATTTCTTCTATTTTGTCCAAATGATTTACCAATTGATTTATAGCTATTATTAAAAAATCCATTCTTGGATAAATAGAAACAGGTATATATCCCTCTAAGAATAGCCCTATTGACATCCCCATTTGCATATCTTCAATTAATGGAAGCTCTATCTTTCTCGAATTTGGTACCCCCTGTAGTGTTGAAGACATAATACTGCCTGGATACACTATATTCTGTCCTAAAAATATGACTCTTTCATTTTCAGCAAGTAAGTTCATAGCTTCAGTTATTTTATCTTTGTATGTCATTTAAAACACCACCCATACTCCACACCCTTGATGTGGATATACCCTTTTATATTTATACTTTATAATTTTTGGCTTAAACTTACTTTTTCCCCACACTTCCTGGGTAGGTGTATTGACACTAAGCCCATTATCTTCAACAACAAATACAATCGGTAAATCATTTCTTCCAGCATATTTAGTGCATTCATAAAATATCCCCATTTCGGCGCTCATATCACCTACAAATGCCCATACTTTATTTTTTGATCCTTTTCTCTTTAAAGCCATGGCTGCACCGGTAGCAATCGGCAATATTCCACACATTATAGCAGATGTAAAAAATTTATTCTCTTTATTGTTTATATGTATGCTCCTATTTTGTAATATCTCTTTTTTTAGCCATTCTTTATTTACGCCTTTAAGAAGGGCGTGATAATGACTCCTGTGTGTCGAAAATACCCAGTCATCTTTTTTAATATCTTTAAAAATATTTATTAGAGGCTCCTCATTACCGCCGGCCAAGTGAACGGGTGATTTTATCTTTTTATCAAGAAATATATTTTTTATTTCCTCTTCAAATCTTATTAACTCTTCTTTTTTCATTTTTTTTGCTTTTCCTCCTCTATTTGCTTAAACCAAATATAAGTCTTTTTCAATCCTTTTTTTAAATCTGTTTTTGCTGACCAACCTAATTTGTTCATTTTACTTATATCCAATAATTTATAGGGCATACCATCTGGTTTAGTGTCATCAAAAATCAGTTCACCATCAAATTCTGTAATCTCTTTTATTATTGATGATAATTCTTTAATAGAAATATCTTTACCATACCCCACATTAATTATTTCTGATTGATTATAATTATTCATTAAAAATAAGCAAGCATCTGCAAAATCATCGACAAAAAGAAATTCTCTTCTGGGGGTGCCACTTCCCCAAAGTATTACTTCCTTCTTTTTCTCAACCTTCGCTTGGTGAAACTTCCAAATTAATCCTGAAATCACATGGGAAGTTTTTAAATCAAAATTATCATGTGTGCCATAAATATTCGTCGGTACAACAGAGATAAAATTAGTATTATATTGTTTGTTATATGCCTGGCACATTTTTATTCCTGCTATTTTTGCAATCGCGTAAGCCTCATTGGTCGGTTCTAATAGGCCAGTTAATAAATCTTCTTCTTTCATCGGTTGTAAGCAAAATTTGGGATAAATACAAGAACTGCCTAACAAAAGTAATTTTTTCACTTTTGTTTCGCAAGTAAAATGTATTATATTCGTTTGTACTTGGAGATTTGTATAGATAAGTTCAGCAGGATAAGATGTATTTGCTAGTATACCACCTTCCTTAACGGGAGCTAAGAAAACATATTCTGGTACTTCCTGTAAAAAAAACTTACAGACCTCACTCTGATTGGTCAAATTAAGTTGGGAGGATGATATAGTAATAAGGTTATTAAATCCTGTTGTTTTCAGATATCTAACCAAAGCGGTACCGATCATTCCCTCATGTCCTGCAATAAATATCTTGGCATCTTTATTCATTATAGAATTTTTCACCTTCCATTATCTCTTTTTAGGTCTTATATAATCTTCTTTAACTTTAATATTTTTGTTTATTATTTGAATTGCAGTGAATAAATCTCTTGAAATATAATTTGGTTTTACATCCATCTTTGAAATCTTTTTCAATTCATCATTTCCTTGCCCAGTAAGCACTAATATAGTTTTGCAGCCTGCTCTGTAACCTGCTTCCATATCACTTGTTTTGTCCCCTATCAAAAAAGAGTATTTTAAATCCAAGTTTAAATCTCTTTCTGCTTGTCTTAACATCCCCGGTTTAGGTTTTCTACATTCACAATCTATTTTATATTTTTCTATTGTTGCATCGGAATAATGTGGACAATAATATATTGCATCGATATAAGCATTTTTTTCTTTTAGTTTTTTTTTCATTTCTCTATTGTATATCTCTATATCCTTTTCTTGATAATATCCTCTTGCCACTCCAGATTGATTGGAAACTACAATAACCTTAAATCCACTTTCATTCAATAGCCTTATGGCTTCTGCAGATTTCGGAATTAATTCTAATTGATCTATTCTATGCGCATAGTATGGAGGTTCTTTTGTTACCACTCCGTCTCTGTCAAGAAAAACTGCTTTGTTCATTTCACTCCATTCGTCTTTTTTATTTTCTCCCTCTCTTCGCATCCTGTCAGTGTTCTCTGAAAAATATGCTCCAGGTTACAAGATATGTTCAATAAATGAACTTTAGTAAATTATACTATAAAAATGCTTTGATTTCAAAATTTATTTAAAAATATTATAACATATACTTTTTCATAAAGATAAAAATTATACAAGGCGAAAAGTTTACATTTTTAAAATAGACGGACGAGACGCCTGTCTTGCGGGAGGAATGGATATACTAGATACTGTTTTCTCGATACTATAGGCAATGTATGGAAAAACTCTCTGAAGAGGATCTTTCTAAAATATTCCCTAGTATTATATTAGCCATAACAATAAAAATATGAAAAAGGTCAAAGAGATTTTTAAAGTAGTCTCACGAAGGGGGATAATGTTGAATTTAGAAGAAGATAAATTGAAAATTAGTTAGAAAAATTACTTTTATTAGGTTAATTTGACCCAAAAGCCAACTTTATTTTTAAAAAAATAATATTTTGCTCTTAATAATAATCCGGATAACCGTTGTGTTATCTGGATTTTTTTTATTCCATAAATTATTAAATGATGCAAAGAAAAAACAATGAAAAAACAATGAAAAATCATAGAAAAAACTCGATACATGAAATTTCATCTGTGAAATAATTATGTTAGATAGTAAGAACAGTATCGAGTATATAGTATCGAGTATCGAGTTAGGAAAGAGTTAACCAGTTACCCGGTTAGCCGGTTAAAAATGGGATTGCCCCGTCGCTACGCTCCTCGCAATGACGGAGGAAGGGAATGAATTAGTCGTTAGCTAGTCCCCATTTTCCAAGTGTAGGGGTTCGATTTATCGAACCCGCCTGGAATCAGCGGGGCGGATGAATCCGCCCCCTTGTACGATAAGAATATCTGAATTATTAACTAAATATGTTAGCATGATACTAGAAGAGTTT
>SDBU01002009.1_pt1 | contig 27794 bp, 24 predicted proteins | sample 2277071 | NCBI WGS metagenome assembly SDBU01 (sample SAMN10397929, study PRJNA504765) | marine sediment metagenome | isolation source: marine sediment core GS08_GC12, 126 cmbsf | place: Arctic Ocean: Gakkel Ridge, Loki's castle | collected 2008 | reverse complement strand
TTAAGACAGCTCTAGGGCACAGGACAAGTATTATGAAAAAGCTGGGTATCCACAATCGGACTGAGCTTATTAAGTATGCCATACGCAAGCACCTGATAAACCTAGAGGACTAAGCGAGACAGTAGTGGGAGGGGAGTGGAGAGGTGTTGCTATTAAGCATTACGCCCCGCTATCTGAAAGTGCGGGCACTACCTTTAATGATAGTTGGCCCGCTGCTGGGGCTGGTCTATATAGTTTTGCTGCCCGTGATCGGGAGCCATTACCATTGTCCCACTTATGCTGTGGCGAGCGGGACAACTAGTGAGGCAAGCTGTGCGCGGGGACTCTAACAGGCATCCTATATAAAAGACTACTGGAATTAACTTAGAGGTCAAGAGTATGGAGTTTAACATACTATCAGACTCTGTTTCCGAGTTTGCCCAGACTATTAAACGAACCAGCGGGCTAGATATAAATGTGTGCTACCAATGTAAAAAATGCACCAGTGGTTGTCCTGTTTCCTATGCCATGGACTATACACCTACTCAATTGATACATGCTATCCGCAACCACTTGATAACCTTAGATAACTGAGAGGGCAAGGTCGGCGATTGCTGCAATTACCTTGTAAAAAGCAACGGGAAGGAGAGAAAACAGATGAAGATAAGCCAGAGATAACCAAAATAGAGCTACACCAATTTGAATGACAGCTTACTGATACGGGGCGCGACCAGGTCCTTTGCCATCCAGTCTATGAGTCAGTCTTGCCCCCAGCACCTGCTCCATGTGTCCCAGGGCAAAGCTGTGTGCCTTTTCATCAAAAGAGGCCACGCAGTCAACCGGCACCTCAACTTCGTAGTCCCGGTTCCTGGCATCGGCGACGGTGTGCATAACACAGATGTCGGTGCAGACGCCGCAGACGATTATCTTCTGTGATTTGAGAGTCTTTAATTTTTTCTCCAGGGGTGTATCAAAAAAGGCACTGTAGCGTCTCTTGGGGATTGTCTCGCCCGGGTACCTGGCTAGCTCAGGTATGACCTGAGCCCCAGGCGTGCCCGCGATGCAGTGGGGCGGAAACATCCTGAACTCAAGGTCATCGGGGGCATGACAGTCACAGATAAAGAAAATACCTGAACCCTTCTCTATTTCCCGTTCCAAAAGCCCGGTCACACTGGGGATAATGCGGCGGGCTTTATCACCACAATAGAGCGCCTGACCCTCCTCAAGAAAACCCCTGAGCATATCTATAACTAGAACCGCGTTAGTCATCATCTCCCCCCTGTTACCTTACTCCAGATACTCGGCACGATATTGCTCAAAGAGTTCGTCTCTCAGTTCGGCCAGCGCCTGGCTAATCTTCACTGGATAAACCGGGCTACCGGTTAGTTGCTTGTATTCTTCTGGAAGTTTAGCCAGCTGCTCTGTGGCATGCTTCCTGATGAGCACTGTTTCCGGAAAATCGTAAACGAATTCTCCCCTGAGTATTACCGGAACCATCAGAGGTTGAGCATCATCCATCCTCTCGTCCCAGAGCGTTATGATATCTTCCAGATATTTCCCCTCCTTGAAACGGCGCCAGGTTTGCTTCCTCCCCGGCAATGTTGTCTTTTCCCTGCTGCTGGTGAACTTCATCGAGGGAATAGCCTTGCCTGCCTCATCGGTGTTCTCGGCGAACTTGTAAATGCCGTTGAGCACAGAAACTCCTCCTTCCCGGGTGAGCGAATTGTAATTGGCGCCGGTAATAAGTCTTGTCCCGACGCCAAAGCCGGCAACCTGGGCCCCCTGGGAAAGCATGGTGTCTATTTGATACTCATCCAGATTATCGCTGACGAAAATACCAGCACTGTCAAACTCAGCGCCCAGTATTTTCTTTGCCTTCTTGCTCAGTTCCACAGGGTTGCCGCTGTCCAGCCTGACTCCCCTTAGCTCATAACCCTGCTCTTTTAATTCACGCCCCACTCGAATCGAGTTTTTGGCACCTTCTATGGTCTCATAGGTATCAGCCAGGGCGACTATATTATGAGGAAAGCTTTGGGCGTACTGTCTGAATGCCAGGAGTTCTGATTCTCTAAAGGTTCCCTGGCCTCTATATCTCTCTTGAACGAACTTATGCGGCATGGTTCCGACATAGGGCATTCCCCATTTCATGCCGGCGACGACTAAAGAGGTTCCAGAGGCTCCACCTATACAGGCGGCTCTGGCACCGAGAACGGCGGCATCCCTGCCCTGGGCACGTCTGGCTCCGAAATCAATAACGCTCCTGTCCAAGTACTCTGGCGAAAAAACCACCTCACGCCCTTTAGCCGCCCTGGCTATCCTTGAGGTTTTAGTGGCTACCAGGCTTTGGAAATTCACGACATTAAGCAAATAGGTTTCGAACAGTTGCACATCTATTGATGGCCCGGTTACGTTGATTATCGGCTCGTTGGGAAAGACCGGCGTTCCTTCCGGGACTGCATAAACATCACCCCTGAACCTGAAGTTTTCCAGGTAGTCCAAGAAAGCCTCGTCTTCAAAGTCATCACCTGAGGTTTGCCTCAGCCAGCCGCGATACTCTTTATTTAAGCCCCGGTTCAATATCTCCACATAACTGACAAACTGCTCGAGACCAGCCACAAGCACATAGGAACCGAGGTGCGCCGGAATTTCGCGAAAGAAGAAGTTTTCCGTTATTATCTGATTCATGTTGAAATCGAAATTACATTTCCCGGAGGTTAATTCGTAGTAATCGAGAAAAAGAAACAGCTCTTCTTCTTTTAACAGTCCCGATTCTGGCTTTCTCATACCCTCACCTCACAATCGATTGCATGCCCAATATTAAGCCTTTCCCATTGTATTCAATGATACCGCAGGCAAGTTCCAGGCTTCAACCCGCTCTCAGGCGTCTGTTCCGGGAGGCCAGGTTCAAGCCTTCTTAATTGCCAAAGAACCAGCAGAGAAAAGCCGGGAGCCTTGACAAGAATAAGTCGGCTACTTAAAGTGTCCATTAGTAATTAGTGCTAAAATTACCGACGGCGCATATTACTGGTGATTAAAGGCTTTATTAGGTTAGAATAGGAGATTAGAGATGAGCAGTAGAGGGCAAAGTAAGTGGCAGATTATTGCCGACCCGGCAGAATGCCGGGGGTGTCTTACCTGTCAACTGGTCTGTTCCCTAAGGTTTTACCAGACTCTAAGTCCGGCGATGTCCATGATAAGAATTGGAAAGCCCGTCAAACAAGGCGCTGGATATATGACCGCAGTATCCTTCACTGACGACTGCGACCAATGTGGCCTCTGTGTGAAGTACTGTTCTTATGGAGCCTTATCCCGAAAGAAGAAGCAAGAAACCTAGAAGGCTTACGCAGGGGATTTTGAATTTTGGGAGGTAGTAAAGATGTATGGGCGCGGAGTGATTCTCAGGGTTGACCTTACAAGCGAGAAGATATCAAGGGAACCGATGTCTTCTGAGTTATGTCAAAAGTATCTGGGTGGCGAAGGTGTTAATGCCCGATTATTATGGGAGCATTTCCTCAAGGTAGACCCGAAAATAGACCCACTGAGCCCTGATAACATCCTCGTAGTTGGCATGGGACCGTTAGGGGCGACCGGATTAGGTCTGGGCAGCAAGACGAAATGGACCTTTAAGTCCCCGGCGACCAACATCTATGGGGATACCTCCAGTGGTGGTCTCTTCGGCTCTCATCTGCGCTGGGCCGGCTACGACCATATAGTCATTACCGGCAGGGCAAAACGTCCAGTCTATTTGTGGATTCATGATGACATCGTGGAGATAAGGGATGCCAGCCATCTCTGGGGCAAGACCGTTAGAGAAACCGACGATATGCTCAAGGAAGAGCTGGGAAATGACGAGGTAGAAACAGCCGGCATCGGTCAAGCCGGCGAAAATCTGGTCAATTACGCCTCGATAATCGCAAGTAGAGAACGAATTGCCGGGAGATGCGGCGGCGGTTGTGTACTTGGGTCAAAAAACCTAAAAGCCATAGCTGCCCTCGGAACAAAGGGCATCGAGGTTAACGATCCTACGGGCTTTCTTCGTTCAATCAAAGAGGTAATGGACGGATTATATCAAGACCCCAAGATGAGAGAGAAGTGGAAAAAATATGGCACACTGGCGCTGGTAAGGTCGATGCACGATATGGGTTATGTCTCCTACCGAAATGCCCAGGGCAACCTTGCCTCTGATGAAGTGGTAGCCAGAATGGACGAACAGTGGTACGTTCAAAATCTACAAGTCCGCAACTTTATACCCTGCTCAGCCGGCTGCGCTTCAGCCTGCGGCAACTGGTGTCTAATTAAGGGTGACGAAAGTGAGGCTGCCGCCAAATATGCTGGTGAATATGGAGTCAGGCCAGAGTATGGCAATTGGGCTACCTTTGCCGGTGGCTGCAGCATCAAGGACTTGCCGGCAGTAGTACACCTGACTGGGAAATGCACCCAATACGGTATGGACACCTTTGAGATCGGTATGGGCATTGCCCTCCTGATGGAACTGTGGGAAAGAGGCATCATCACTGCACAGGATACCAACGAGTGGATGGGTGAGCCACTTTCTCTCGACTGGGGAAACTGGGAAACCGTAGACAGGTTGATTGACGCTGTAGCTTTAAAAAAGAATATGCTGGGGGAGATACTCAAAGGCAATGTTTATCAGACGGCGGTGAAAATCGAGCAGTTAAAGGGAGTCCCGGTATTAAAGTACGCCATCTATGGCAAGGGAGGAGCGGCACACGAACAGACAGTCAGGGGTTGGCCCGCAATGGCAATAGCCCTGGCGGTATGCCCCATCGGGGCTCATCACACCAAGGGGCTGGGCGTTAGCCCCGGTACCGCCCGGCTCTTTCTGAATGAACTCGAGGCAGCCGAAACCCTGAAGCTCACCTTGAAAGGCGCCGCTCACGCCCTGGCTGAAAACCTCTCTCCGCTAGCCAATTCCCTTGGAACCTGCTGGTTTCTGGTTGGAGGACGCCGCTGGGACCCATCGGCAATCCCCACTGAAATGCTCACTAGAGCCTTGAGGGCAGTAACCGGAATCGAGACCACGCCTCAAGAACTGTATATTGGAGGGGAGCGGCTGGTTAATCTGGTGAAAGCCTTTAACTCCAGGCTTGGCTTGCGTAGAAAGGACGATATGCTATGTGAGCGATGGTCTAAAGAGCTGCAACCGGAAGGGATTAGCAAGGGATGGAAAGCCGACGATTATATTGAAAAACTCAAGGATGAGTACTATGAATATCACGGCTGGGATAAAGTCACCTCACTTCAGCGACGGGAGAAGCTGGAAGAACTGGGCATGGAGGATGTAATCAAGGTTCTGGAGAAAGAGGGGGGGCTGGCTTAAAGAGGTGTCAGATTCCTGCCCCCCAGAAGGCTGGGCTATTTTAACTATTCAACCTGTCTTTTAATGCAATTTATTTCCCTCATACCTGGTTTAACTCATGTATCAAGTAAGTTAGGCTTCTTTGCCCGGACGGGTAGCACTTGAGTAAAAGGTACTTATAGCAGTAAAATGATTGGGTGGATGTTACCAGCCAGCCCCACCTAAAATTAACCATCGTTTGAGCTGCTCAGCCAAATCAACCCCGGGAGGCAAGGACTCTAGGAAAGGGAATCAATATGCTTGAAGACAAGATTATCTCTCGGCTGAAGAGAATTATCGGTAACGAGGGTGTGCTGACCGCTAAAGAGGACCTCAATGCCTATTCCTATGATGCTACCTCGATCTGGACTCACATGCCTGAGGTAGTAGTGCTGCCGACCACTACCGAGCAAGTGTCGGAGGTTCTAAAGCTGGCAAATGAAAAACGGATTCCAGTTACACCCAGGGGAGCCGGCACCAGTCTTAGTGGTGGCCCGGTGCCTATCAAGGGTGGAATTGTGCTCTGCTCCACCAGAATGAACAGACTCCTGGAGATAAACAAGGGCAACCTAACGGCTACCGTCGAAGCGGGCCTGGTTCTTCAGGAATTTAATGTCGCCCTTGACAAAGAGGGCTTATTCTACCCACCCGACCCCCAAAGTTTCCTGGGTTGCACCTTGGGGGGTACTGTCGCTGAGAATGCCGGCGGCCCCTACTGCGTTAAGTACGGCGTAACCAAGCAATATATTCTGGGGCTGAAGGTGGTTTTAGCTAGCGGCCACGTCGTCGAGGTTGGCGGCAGGACACTGAAGAACCGGACGGGATATGAGCTAGCAACACTCTTTGCTGGTTCCGAAGGAACACTGGGAGTTATTACCGAGATAACACTCAGGTTGTTGCCAATGCCGCCCGCAAACAGAACTATTGCCGTTATTTTCGACGACATGACCGTGGCTGGTGCGGCAATAGCTAAGATTTTCTCAAGTGGGGTGATACCGGCCAAGCTTGAGTTTGTCGACAATTTTCTAATTCGAAGGATTGAAGAGACAACGCCGATGGGGCTACCCACCGACGCTAAGGCTCTGCTGCTCGTGCAAACTGACGGCTCTCCGGCAACTGTAGAAGCAGATACCCGGCAAATCGCCAGCATTCTGAAGAAGAACGGTGCCAGGGAAGTCAGGGTAGCTAAAGATGCCACTGAAGCGGACAAATACTGGAACTCAAGGAAAGCCGCCCAGGCTGTTATCTACAGTGCCACCCCATCAGTTATGGTTGAAGATATAACTGTACCCAGGGACAAGCTGGCCAATTTAATTCAGAAAATAGAGGACATAGCCGAAAAATATGATTTGACTATCCCAATCGTCGGCCACATCGGAGATGGTAATCTCCACCCAAATATATTGACTGACATAAACGATAAGGAGAATTTTGCCAGAGCTAACAAGGCAATGGACGAAATATTTTATGCAGCACTAGCTCTAGGCGGCGTCATCTCTGGAGAACACGGTATTGGTTTGGAGAAGAAACACTTTCTTAAACATGCCCTAGACCCGGTGGCAATCGAAATAATGAAGGGGATAAAGAAAATTCTGGACCCGAACAATATTCTTAATCCCGGCAAAATATGGGAGGAAGACAGTTCAACACAGGACGCAAACGAAGACCAAAGTAGAATTTGAAGAGATTAAGAAGTTTGAGCCTGACCTGGAGCAGTGCACCAGATGTGGCTTCTGCACCTTCTGGTGCCCGGTGTATAAAGAGGAGCGGCTAGAGACGGCCGTGGCTCGGGGCAAGAATATGATGATAAAGAGCCTCTTGGCCGGTGACCTTGAATATAGCCAAGGGTTTGCCGACCGACTGAGCAAATGCACTCTGTGCATGGCCTGTGCCTTAAATTGCCCGGTTAAAATCCATGTCTCAGACGTGATCGTGGCTGCCAGAGCAGATACAGTCAAAGCCAGAGGCTTGAGTTTCCCCTCTAACATTATTTACCGCTGGCTGTTACCGCATCGCAGACTTTTCGGCAATGTGGTGCGACTTGCCGCCTGGGTTCAGGGTATTTTTCTGCCCAAGAGTCAAGGAACAATCAGGCATTTACCCCTTTTTCTATCGGTTTTAGGTAAAGGCAGAAACATACCCCAAATTGCGCCAAGGTTCCTGCGACAAATGGTTCCGGAGGTAAACAAGCCTCCCACCGGTGTCACCACCAAATTAAGGGCAGGCTACTTTAGCGGCTGTATGACCGACTTTGTTTTTGCTGAGATGGGCAAACATGTAATCAATTTCCTTGCCAGAAACGGGGTAGAAGTGGTGGTGCCCAGAGAACAGGGGTGTTGTGGAGCCGCAGTATTTCTTGGGGCCGGGGATTTCGAGACTGGGAGAAGGTTCGCTGACAGCAACGTAAAAGCCTTTGAGAATATAGATTATGTAATAACGGACTGCGCTACCTGCGCCTCATCTTTAAAGGACTACGCGAAGTTCCTGGCCGATACACCTGAGCGAAAAGAGGCCTACAAGGCGTTCGGGGACAAGGTAAAGGATGTCTCTGAGTTTCTGGTTGACGTCTTAAAACTGCCAGCTTCAGCCTACAGAGCAGCCCCTGAGGTAAGAGGCAAGAAGGTTACCTGGCATGACCCCTGTCATCTCAACCGCCATTTAGGAGTGAAGAACCAGCCGCGACAGATTATCAAATCCATCCCGGATGTGGAATACATCGAAATGCCTCAGGCGGATAGCTGTTGCGGCATGGCCGGGACTTTCAGTATCTATTATTACGAGCTATCCAGGAAGATTGCTGACAGGAAGATAGAATCAATCAGGGCAACTGGCGCTGACATTGTGGTTACCAGTTGCCCCGGATGCGAGATACAATTAATTGATGGCATCATCCGCAATAAACTGTCGGTCAAGGTGATGCATATTACGGAATTGCTGGGCTGAACCTTGTAATTTATGGCTTATTTTTTCAGGTAAGCCGGAACTGGAACATCCCAGTACCCGGTAAATTTGCCTTCGGAATAGGGGTGCTCTCTATTGGTCAAGATTTCTACTATCGCTGGTTTACCTGAGGCAAAAGCACGCTCCAGGGCCGGTTTAACCTCTTCAGCCTTTTGAATTTTCTCGCCATAAGCACCAAACGCCTTGGCAATGGCGGTGAAATCAGGGGAATAAAGCTCTCCATCTTTATTAACGAACTCCGTTACCAACCCTCTATCTTTACCATAGATATCAAATTGAATGTCTCTTATCGACAGCCAAGCCATATTATTTAATACCGCATATACTACCGGTATATTATATTGAACAGCCGTCGCCAGTTCCTGAATGGTCATCAGGAAGTCGCCCTCACCCAGAACACCGATAACCTGCCTTTCCCCAGCGGCAAGTTTCACGCCCAGCGCCGCCGGTACGGTAAATCCCATCGTTGAGAACCCGCCAGAGGTTATTAACGTCCTTGGCTCATAGAAAGGAACTTCCTGAAATATTTGCATTTGAGAATGACCGGAGGAGGTTACTACTACCGCGTCTCGGGGAAGGAAATCTCGCAGTTCCTTCAAAAATCTGCCCGTAGTAACAGGTTCACGGCTTGACTGCCACGACTCTTTCATCTCTTCAAACCATGCCTCTTTAAGACAGCCAATCTCGGCAACATAATCTTCCCTCTTTAGAGGTTTGCTTGAATCTTTTAACCCTTCTATTATTTGCTTTAATACCGCTTTGGCGTCGCCAACGATACCAAGCTCAACCGGATAGTTTTTACCAATTTCTCCGGAGTCAATATCAACTTGAATCAGTTTCGTTGGGGGTATTGAGAAACTCGCTCCTTTCTTATAGGAAGAGGTGGTTAAATCAGCGAACCTACAGCCAACAGCCAGTATCACATCGGCTGAAGATGCGAGTTTATTGCCACACCTGGTGCCTACGGCACCGGCATGCCAGCCATAGAGGAAATGGTCTTCCGGGAAAGAACCTTTACCCATCATGGTGGTGATAACCGCCGACTGGAGGAATTCGGCCAGTTCCTTTAATTCCGCAGAGGCTCCAGAAGTGATAACGCCGCCTCCAGCCAGAATTACTGGTCTTTTCGCCCCAAGCAGGAGATTTACCGCTTTCTCGATGTCAGCTGGATTGCCGAAACTTACGCTTTCGGCTCTCCCCTTCGCCTTTCCCAATTCGACCTCAGCCGATTCCGCCTGAATATCCATCGGTAAACTGATGAGAACCGGACCCCTCCTCCCGGAAAGCATCTGGCTAAAGGCTCTATCCAAGATTCCGGGTAATTGGTCAACCCTGGTTGCCTGCCACCATCTCTTAACTATTGGCTCAAGCACCTTGGGAAAATTGGCATCGTGAGTCCTCTCTATTTCCTGGAGAACCCCGGTGCCAAACATATAAGTGTGTGTTTCTCCGCTGATTACCAATACTGGTGTTGAATCTACATAACAGGTAGCAACACCGACGGCGGTATTAACTGCCCCAGGGCCGATGGAGGTGAAAACTGCCAGAGGTTTGCCGGAAAAACGGTAATAACCATCGGCAAGATGGACCGCAGACTGTTCATGTCTTACCTGTAAGACCTTTATTTTATCCTCTCTACCCTTAAAAGCATCAACCAGGCCTAAACAGCCGTGTCCTGGGATCCCGGCAATATAGGGCACCCCTTCTTTAATCAGGTATTCAGCGATAATCTCTCCACCGGTCAATCTCATTTAAAGCCTCCTTCTTTTAATGCTAATCGGCAGCCCTACGGCTAAAATTATGACTTATATGATATGCATTGGGATATCAGTTGTCAACGATTTTAAAATTTTTGGAGAATCTTGAAAACGAACGGAGCAAAGGTTACAATGCCGTTAAGAAAAGAAAGACTAAATTGAACCGGAAAGGAGTTAAATGGAGGTGATAGAGAATTCACCCTTCACCAAGATTTTTCAGGTATGCGCCGTCGTGGGTGACGCCGAGAATACTGCTCAGCAACTTACCTCCCTGGGGCTTGGCCCGTTTACACGGCTACCCTATGACCACAGATTCGCTCAGACGCAATATAGAGGGAAAACCATTGAGGGGGGAGCCATCATAATGGCAAGCGATGTCGGCGGGGTAGAATTTGAGATAATTCAGCCACTGGGTGGCCCATCTGCCTGGACCGAATTTCTGGAGAAAAGAGGGGAAGGGCTGCATCATTTATCCTTTCTCGTTAATGACATTGACAAGGAGGAGGAGAATCTGGTGAGGCAGGGAATGGGTGTCATCCAGAAAGGCAGACATGGTAACGGCGGCTACTCCTACTTTGAGACAGATGCCATCGGCGGTGTCATTTTTGAGGTGCTGCAAAGGACAAAGAAACTCGAGACAGCGAAGGTCAGGGCTGAAGATAACCCCTTAGCCGTACTTCATCAGGCAGGCTCGGTGGTTCGGGATGTGGACCAAACTGTTGATTACTACACCTCCTTGGGACTTGGCCCCTTTAAGAAGATGAAATGGCAAGTTACTGATAGGTGGCTCAGGGGAGTACCGATTGACCCCAAACATAAATTGGTGATAGCCCAAGTGGGGAATGTCGAATTTGAACTCATCCAGCCCGAAGAAAGCCTTAATGTTCAACAGGAGTTTCTAAACCAAAAGGGAGAGGGTCTGCATCATGTTGCCTTCTTCCTCGATGAGAAAATCAACGATGAAATCGAAAAACTGGTCAAAAAGGGCGCCCGAAAAAGCCAGTACGGTCATGGCCCAAGCGATGCCTTTGCCTTCTTTGAGCCCGTCACCGGCATCATACTGGAACTTGTCAGGAGAGGGCCTCAGGACTAATAGTTTGAATGTCGAACGGCCGCTCTGCTTCATCAATATTTTAAAATACGTTCGGAGGTGAAAAGGTGACCGAATCAACCGTCCATCCAGAACTTGCCGCCCACACTGAGAAAATGGCGCAAAAAATCTACCGGATTGGAGACAATATCTACCATGCCGTTGGCTACGGCATTGCCAACTCAACCATGGTTGTCGGCAATGACGGCATCATCATTATTGACACCATGGAAGATCTGGAAACAGGTAAAAAGGTACTGGCTGACTTCCGCCAGATTAGCAATAAACCAATAAAGGCAATCGTCTATACCCACAACCATATCGACCATGTATGTGGCGCCAAAGCCTTCGCCTCTGAGGAAGAAGTTAGATCTGGTAAGGTTGATATTTACGCTCACGAAAAACTGCTCGAAAATGTCATCAATACAGCCAGCATCATCGGCCCCGTTCTCGGTCGCCGCACCTCATACTTCGCTGGAAGCTTTCTGGAAAAAGGGCTTGAGGGTTTCATCAACCTCGGTATCGGACCCTTCCTGGGTATCAAAACGCCGACCTTTATTGTCCCTAACAAAACCTTCAGCGAGACGATAGATGTGGAGGTTGCCGGTATAAAAATGCATCTGCACTATATACCAAGTGAAACTGAAGATGAAATCTGCGTCTGGTTTCCCGATCTCAAGGTGCTTAATACGGCCGAAGCTATCCAGGGCGAATGTTTCCCCAATCTCTATACCATTCGCGGTACCAAATACCGGGACCCCAAAATATGGTTTAAGAGCATTGATGTCATGCGCTCCTTTGGCGCCGAAGTCATGGTGCCCACCCATGGCCGACCGGTTGAGGGTGCCGATAATGTTGAGGAACTCCTCAGGGTGTATCGCGATGCCATCCAGTATGTTCACGACCAGACGATCCGGCTGATGAACAAGGGGCTTACACCGGACGAATTAGTTGAGGCTATCCCAAAGCTCCCGCCACAGATTTCCCATCCGTGGCTGGGAGAATTCTACGGCACGGTCAAGCATTCCGTTCGTGATATTTACCGTGGCAAACTTGGCTGGTTTGGGGGCGACCCAACTTACCTTGACCCGATTTACCCCGTCGAGCGTGCCCATCGCTATGTCGAACTGATGGGTGGTCGAGATAAGGTTCTTGGGGCGGCACAAAAAGCCTTTGACGACAAGGATTACCAATGGGCGGCTGAACTTCTGACCTATCTCATCCGCATCGACCATGCTGACACGGAGGCAAGGAAACTCAAGGCAAAGGCTTTGCGGCAATTTGGTTACCAGCAGATTTCCAGCACCTGGCGCAACTTCGCCCTCACCGCGGCACTCGAGCTTGAAGATAGGCTGCCCAAAGCCAGTGGCGTCAGTTTCAACGCCCCGGATATCGTCAGAGCCTTACCTGCCAGCGTCATCATCGAGTCGATGACGGTCAGGCTCGACCCGGAGAAAAGTGCCAAGGTACACATGACAATGGGCATTAATCTCTCCGACATTAGCGAAAGCTACGGCTTGGAGATACGCCGCGGGGTTTGCCAGTTCCACCAGCTGTTGCCCCAAAAGACCGATGTTACGCTGGTAACAACCAAGACGGTTCTGGATAAGATAGTCTTAAACGAAACGACCTTTGATAGAGGGCTGGCAGACGGCTCAATATCGGTTGATGGTAACCCAAAGCTGGTTGAGCAGTTCTTCGGCTACTTTGACGCCCCAATTAATGCTAGCGATATCATGCTCACCATCAGGTAACAACGTAAAATGTAACAATCAGTTTTTGGGGCCACCAGTGCTACCTTCAGGGCTTACCGTTATGGCCCCGATTTCGAGAGATTAAAGGGCAAGGACTTCGCCTTCAAAGTAACCGATGTCCATATTGGGCAAGGGGAGAAAAAAATAGTTGACCGTACCAAAGCGCCTGGGTATTAGCAAGCTTAAGCCAAGAGACACCCTCTAAGATGACCACTTGAAGCGGTGGCAGATAGCGAGTATCCGGGAAGGAGGGAAAAATGCCGGGGAGAAGTATTGAGATAGGACAAGAGGTTATGCTCAAGTTACGTGTCAGCGAGAAGGATGTTCACTACGCCGGTGGCCTGGTCAATGGCGCCTGGGTACTCGGTCTTTTCGGTGACGTCGCCACTGAACTATCAATTAGATATGATGGTGACGAAGGTTTGCTGCGAGCCTACACGAGTGTCGACCTGCTGGCGCCAATTCATGCCGGTGACTTTATTGAAGCCGCGGGTAAAATTATAAAGGCCACTAACACCTCCAGAACGGTGGAACTGGAGGCGAGGAAAACGATATCCGTCCTCAACGACCCGAAACAACCCTCAGCCGCAGAATTACTCAAAGAGCCGGTTACCGTCGCCAGGGCGACCATGATTAGCGTCGTTACCAAGGACTCTCAGAGATACGGGTAACGCGTCTCATCTAGAACTCAGCTTTCACCAGCAAACCGCCGGCATCGAAGGCTTTTAGATTTAAGTCCTTCGCCTTCGGCGGCGCTTTCTTGGTCAGAATTTTCTCGACCTCCATGCTATCGAGAACTGGTGATAGCTGGCAGAGGGCACCAAGCATGACAACATTGGTCAGGAGGCTATCCCAAATTTGCCGGGCACAATCAGTCGCCTTTATCACGCAGCCCTTCTTGCCTGACTTCTTGATAGCCGTCATGATGGCTTCATATGAGGGATAGGTATCGAGCCCCATGGTGCAAAGCACCGTCGGTTCCTGGTAATCATTGAGCAGATAGAAGCCATCATCGCTGAGCATCTTGAAATTTCTCAGCATTTCTACCATCTCAAAACCCACCAGAATATCAACCCTGCCCGCTGGAATCAGAGGGGAATATATACTTGAATCGCTCACCCTTAAGTGTGAGACTACCGAACCGCCTCGCTGAGCCGCCCCGATGGTTTCGACCCCAAGCACTTTATATCCCTTGCCGATGAAATAATCAGCCAGAAGACTTGAGGCAAACAAATTACCCTGCCCGCCGACGCCGGCAATAAGTATATTTAAATTCATACTATGACTTCTCCTCGACATATGATATCGCCTTTAGCTTGCATACCTCCACACACATTCCACAATCAACACAAGTAGCCTGGTCAATTGAAGCCTTGCCGTCACTAAAACGTAGCGCCGGACAACCAAAGTAGGTAATGCAAATCTGACAACCATTGCAAAGCTCAGCATCCAAGCTAACTTTCCGCCGGGTGAAACCGATGTCGCCTGTCCGTCTTCCCAGCAGATAACATGATGCCGAGGCAACAACCACCGAAACACCTTTCTCTTTAACCGCCTTATTTAGAGCTGCCAATGTCTCTGGAATATCATACGGATTTATTATCTGCACGCTGGCTGCTCCAAGCGAGGTAACCAGTTTGGGAATATCTACCGCCACTACCGGCATTCCAGTAACATCGGTGTCGCTACCGGGATGAGGTTGAAAGCCGGTCATGGCGGTCGTTTGGTTGTCACAAATTATTACCACCATATCGGTTCCGTAGTGGATGGCGTTAATTAAGCCGAGAATTCCGTTGTGGAAGAAGGTCGAATCACCAATTATGGCAAAAACCGGCTGGCCCGAGCCGCCGTAAGCAATGCCGGTTGCCACCGGAATGGATGAACCCATGCAGTAGATGGTTGACTGCAGCTCCAGGGGGAGAAAGGAACCGGCATCGTAGCAGCCGATGTCACCAGCTACGACACCGTGAGTCTTACGGGCGACCAATTTCAGGGCATGAAGCAGTCCGCGGTAGGAGCACCCGACACATTGAGTCCGGGTTCGGATTGGTATCTCAAGATCAAGTGAATGGGATTGCGGAAGCGAGTCTTTGATATCAGGGTAAAGCTCAGCCAGTGAAGCGAGCACCACCTCGGTTGACAGCTCCCCCTCCTTGGGCAAAAAACCACTCCGTCCAATAACCTCCGTCTTAATACCGGCGTCATGAAGTAGCTGCTTAATCAGACCTTCCACAACCGGTTCACTATCCTCATAGACGATAATCCTATCCATCTTGCTCGCAAACCCGATGACCTTCTCCCTGGGTAGTGGCAGGGTTCCCAATTTGAGAATTGGGAACTTCTTACTTAAAATACTTTCCGCTTCTTTTAGATAGGCATAACCAATACCGCAGCCGATTAGTCCGAAACGGCCATCACCTTCTTCAATATGATTGAAGGGACTGCTTTCCATCATTTCCTCAAGCTGCGGCTGCTTCTCATTTAGCCATTTATGTCTTAAGACCGGCCGAAGAACACCGCCGGCTCGAGTTTCTCTTACCGCGCTCATAATGAAACGAGACCGGTCATCCTCAAAAGTGTGGGCTTCCCTGGTGACCGGAATCTCCTCAAACTCGATTGGGCTGCGTGCATGGCAAACGCGCATTACCGGTCTTATAACAAAACAAAGCTCAGTTTGCTCAGAGAGTTCAAAGGCAGTTTTGACCATGTCTTTTGCCTCCTGGGGGCACCAGGGGTCAAATACCGGAAGATGTGCATGGATATGGGTTACGATTCGGCTATCCTCCTCGTTCTGTGACGAGTTGCCTCCCGGGTCATCGGCTGAAATCAACACCAGACCGCCACGAACACCGGTAAAGTTAAGATGCATCAGAAAGTCCAAGGCAACATTGGTGCCATTATGCTTCATTACCGCCATTGAACGAGCATGACACAGTGAAGCACCCAGGGCAATTTCAAGGGCAACCTTCTCGTTTACACACCATTCACTACGAATATGGGGGTGTTTGGAAGCGTACTCCAGTATCTCCGAGGCCGGCGTTCCAGGGTATCCGGTAACAACCCTGACCCCAACTTCAACTGCCCCTCTGGCCATAGCCTCGTTGCCCATGAGATACTCAGTTTTAAACATCATAAATCCACCTCTCACTAATAATCTCTGCTTGATAGTACAATTTAAGTATATACCACCTAATTAAAATGCAGGATGAGCCTATAAAAGAGCCGCCATATCCAGCGGGTATCTGCCATAGGTCCTGGTTGTGTCCACCATAGCCCGGTAGTTCTCAGGTTTTACCCCGGAGTGAAGGCTGTTGGAGGACATCATGATGTAGCCGCCTCCCGGACCTGCCTTGCGAATTGCCTCCTTTACCTCCTGAATTACCTCTTCCACCGGAGCTTGTGTCAGGGTGTAGCCGCAGTTTATGTTACCGGCAATACAGAGGTTTTTGCCGTATTTATGTTTCACCTCCCCGATGTCCATGCCGGCGTCAGGTTGTATCGGGTTGAGACAATCGATTCCTGATTCAACCACCATATCTATAATCGGCCAGAGATTGCCATCGGAGTGCTTGATGACGTAGCCGCCAGCTTCTTTACACACCCCAACGGCCCTCCTGAAGTAGGGCAGGACAAACTCCCTGAAGTGAACCGGAGACATCATCGGCCCGGATTTAAACGCCCAGTCGTCACCGAACATGATAGCATCGGCTCCGGCTTTAATGGCAAGGCGCGCCACCGTGCAGTAATAGTCGGAGATTATCTTCATGATACCGTGTACCAGCCTGGGGTTAACGACAAAATCCATGAGCAGTTCCGGCAGACCACGCAGTTGGAAGGCCGAGGAAAATTCAGCCCTTGAGTGGTAGCAGATAAACTTCTTGCCCTTGAAGCGTTTAACTGCCTCTTTGAGATCAGCTACCAGAGTCTCATCGTAAGGGTCGGGAGGCATGAATTTCTCTAGGTCCGCTTCTGACTTGATTGGACCCTCAACTGGGGCATAAGCCTCAGCGGTGCGCTTGAAACGAACCCCCCACACATCCACAAAGACCTCTTCGGTAACAAACGAATGTCGTGGGAAATGCCGTCCACCAACACTAATCCCATCCAAGTCCATTTGCTCCACAAAATCAAAAAGGTTACAGTCCGGGCACAAGGCATGAATAACTCTAGGGTCAATAAGCCATTCCATCAGGGGAATCTGATCTGGTTCCCGGCACTCCAGAGCGGCAACGATTCTCTCAAACCCGTTCATATATTAACTCTCCTTATCTTCCTGACCTAGCCCGTTTCCAGCAAATTGATTAATAAGAGCATATCACCTAGAGTTAATTGAGACAATAAAGAGTTATCGAAACCTGATTGTACAAAATAGCGTTCTGTTGGGTACTTAACAAAAAAGGTGAAATTGCTAAGCCATCAACTTGGGACCAGTGTGAATGTCAACCACTGAGGGACTCCCTGAACCTAAGTCAGGGTGTCAAACATTTAACCTCATAACTGATTGATTGAAAATAGAAGCGTGAACAATGTATAATATCACGAACCCAAACACTCATAACCGATGGGGTAGGGTAATTATATAGATGAATCTCATAAAATTAATTGTCAGCACATCATACCGATCATTTGGCATTGTAATGATGTTAATTGGTCTCGGAATGGTTGTTATGGCATTTATTAATTCACCCTTACAATTACAGATAGCAATGTGGATTATTGGATTGGGATTCTTCTCGCTGGGTTTGGTACAGATTAAGCGAGCCCAGAGTGTAAAGACCGAAGAAGAGAGATTTAACAAGATAATAGCTAAGCTTGATGAAATTCAGCAAGAACTTAAAAAGGAAGAGCAAACCAAAGGGACAGGAGTTGCTATTGCTGATGTAATATCTTCTGGTTTGAAATTCTATTCTGAATACATAACCAAGCAAAAGGAGGAAGAAGGTAATGAATAATCATATGGAACCCATGTCAGTTTTTCCACTAACTTCTTTACAACCTCCACATTACATGGCCTCCGTTTGCTAAGGCTTAGGACGGAATCAAAAACTATGAATTCATCAGGATCGCCAAGGGCACTCCTTAATTCCTCCCTTGAAATACGCTTTGTCCGCAAGAACCACAGGAATACTGGTATTGCTCCCCGAGTCATAGTCATATGTCCGGAAGATTGATTGAATATTGCCTTGGTGTTCAGACCCATCATCCAGATTCCAACCAGAACGAGACCAAGACCTGCTCCAATCAGGGCAAATCCGCCTCCCAGATTCTTGTCAGCCAAATCCAATCCTAGTAAAATGATTGGTATTCCGAATAGTATCATTAAGCAAACCAAACCAAAACAGACCTTCGTACACTCCGGAGACTACCTCTGCCCCAGTATCATGGAACAACCATCGAAGTTCGCCAAGGACTACCTGCAATACTTGGACGATAGGAAGGTGCTGCTAGGAAAGCCTGACCAGTTTGGATTTGGACATCTCGACCCCGTTCTGAACACCAAGGCAGCAAAATGGGCGTACAACACAGCATGCCGCGTGGCAAAACAACTCATCGAGTTGGCGCAAGATGATACCACGCCATTCATTAAGGAGAACTTGAACGATTTGCGTCCGAATTTCCAAGAGGTACCATAGTTCAGTTAGCACCAGCAGTCAACAATAGGGCGAATTGTTTAGTTCTCGTAATATCTCAAAAAGAAACTATGAGAGGCTCGTTACTGTTGACGCCCACCGATGCAAAGGAATATAGTTGCAAAAAGTAAGTTATGGAGGATTTTCAAAATGGCTCTTGCCCTCGGAGGTGTTAGGATTTTGGATGTATCTCAGGTGGCGGCGGTACCAATGGCGGCTCGGTTCCTGGCTGATTTTGGAGCCGACGTCGTCCATGTTGAACACCCGTTAAGAGGAGATTCCTGGCGGGATTTCCAGGCTGGCATCGGTAGAGGCATTTATGGGGCACCGTCCGAGATAAACTACAACTGGGAAAACCTAAATCGCAACAAAAGAGGCCTGACTCTTGACTTGTCTCAGGACAGAGGTCGGGAAATCATCTATAAATTATCGGAAAAGGCGGATGTTTTCCTGACTAACCTTCGACCGTATGAATTAAAGAAGTTCAGGCTAGAATATGACAGACTAAGCCAACTAAACCCGAGGCTGATTTACGGCTCACTATCTGGTTACGGCAAAGAGGGACCTGATGCTAATGCTCCCGGTTATGACCAGACCGCCTACGTGGCAAGGGCGGGAATCTCGCACCGACTCAGTCTTCCTGACACACCTCCCTCTGGCTTTTGTCCACACATCGGAGACCTCGTGGCTGCCATAGTCTTGGCTTATGGGATAACATTGGCCTTATACGTGCGTGAAAAAACCGGAATCGGGCAGGAGGTTGACCTGTCTCTACTCCATACCGGTATTTACCACTTCTCAACAGATATAGCCGGAGCCCTTATCACCGGACAGGATTATGAAGATTGGAAACCACGTTCTGAGGAGGATTGGCCCAATCCACTGGCAATGCTCTACCAAACAAAGGATAAAAGATGGTTGCGCATCAACGCAACGAAGCCGGACCGTTACTGGTCAAGGTTTTGCCATGCCATAGGACGGGAAGACTTGGAACATGACCCGAGGTTTGAATTATTCGAGCCTAGAAAAGAAAATCACGTCACCTTATACCATATTCTGAAAGAGGCCTTTCTAAGTAAGACTTTAGACGAGTGGAAACCCAGACTTGAAGGGATACCTTTCGCTCCAATACAGAACTTTATTGAGGTCATTAACGACCCTCAGGCAAGAGCCAACGACGTCTTTGTTTCCTACGACCACCCTGCCTACGGACGCATTGAGGGAATAGCCAACCCGGTCAAGCTCAGCAAGACCCGGGCGACCATAAGAATGCCAGCCCCGGAGTTAGGTGAGCACACCGAGGAAATTCTCAGGGAATACGGCTATACAAGAGGGGAGATTGCGAGATTTAGAGAGCAGGGGATAGTCTAGAAGTCGGCTGCATCACTGATTCAACTAATTACCAGCGGACTGAGGCTTAGGTACCTGGGAGTATCGACAACATACTCTTTAAGAGTTTCTAAGTCCTGAGAGAAGAACAGATGTGAGGGGCAACTCACAATCCGCTACAACCAAAACTCTCTATCGAGGGTAGCCTCTGAGATAAGGCTTGCGCAATCAGACACTCCTTTTCTGGTTTGTTCGGGCACAAACTACTGTTCGTACCGTGGCAAAATTCAACAAACAATCAATACGCCAGTGAAGTTTGCCTCGAGTGTTGGGATGCCTTGTCATCCTATAGTCCTTAGAAATCCCTGCTCACGAGTTATTATCTTTATGAGGAGTTAGGATGTAAAACTTTGGTTTATATCCTGGGGCTGCGCGAATGACAAGGTATAACCCGCTTGATTCAATTTGGCGGAAAGTTTCAAAAAACTCAAATGCAACTCGTTTAGCTCTTCGTCAAACAAGACACGCTTCTTCGATTCCTTTTGGAATGCCAAAGGCAAGATTTGAAATTTGACATTACACTTCGCGTTTGGACACTTTACTGGTCTCTTGTGTTTACGCAGCTTTTCAAGTGATAATGGATAAATTTTCCCACATTCCGGGCACACTTGATTTACATGCAGGTAATTCATTATACTCTCCGAAATATTAATCATGGGTGCCTCCTCAAATAGCAATTATACCACGTAAATTATGTATCTTACTTATACACCCGAGCATTTCGAAGTGAGTCATCTGCTTAAATAGAACTTACGAGGTAAGCATTAGATTAATAATATAGCAAATGCTCAACCAGTTACAAATCTTCAGTATGTAGCATTATCCTGCGTCTTTGCCTAATTTGCTTAACCAATAATAAGGCGGAGAGTGACAAGGCGATACTAACAATAGCGATAGCGTCAAATACACCTGCAATACCGTAGATATCCATGAAGTACCCGGCAACAGGCTGGAGCAAACTCACCCCTTCCATACTAAAGCCGAAGTAGATACCAAGCACAGTAGCTCTTAAGTGTCGGGGTGTATTATCCATCAGGAAGGGTTGCACCGTTGCTTGCCGCATCAACATTGTCATCCCGAAAAGGAAAAGAACTACCACCAGCATGGCACTAAACTGTAATTTGGTAAGCAAGTACAGGATTGGACCGGTAGCCCCTAAAGCCAGCAAAATGGCTTTTCTCCTGCCCCACTTATCAAATAACCATCCACCGAAAAGAGTGCCAATTACGCCTCCTCCCCTAGCTAGTCCCAGCCAGATAGCGGCGGAGGCCGGCGCAATCCCGTGCTTGTCTACCAGATAAAGTGGAATGAATGACATGGCAGAACCGGCTACAAGATGCATCAGAATGGACAGAACCCCTACGACGACAACCGACCGTAAAACTTGCCTGAGGCCGGAAGGTCGCGGCAATGGTTTAATTGGGACATGGCCATGGCTTAATCCGTCACCGGTTGCTCTGCCAACTTGTAAATTCCTCTGTTTCCTAATCCGCGCCAGTATCAGGGCTAGAGCAATAAGAGCCGGAATGCTCAGTAGGATATAAGCAAACCGCCACCCGAGCATACCGGCGATGATTCCACCAAGGATGGGACCGAGGGCAAACCCAATATTACCCCCCACCATATGAAAAGCCAGTGCTTTGCCCTTTTTCCCCTTAAAATACCCGGAGAGCATCGATATTATCGAAGGGTGATAGAGACCAGCAAATATCCCCATAATAATCAGAAGAAATAAAATGCCATAGTAGGACGAACTCAGGCCGATAGACAAGGAGATAAGACCAATGGCACCCAAACCTACTGCCGCCACCATCATTTTATTAAAATGGTCGCCAAGCCAGCCGCCTGGAAATTGGGAGAGGCCGGCGCTGACGGTGAAGGCGGCAACAAGCAGTCCGGACTGAAGATAGGTTAATCCCATATCTTCTCTAATCAGCGGCAACAGGGGAACAATAAGCCCAACCGCCATGTCATGGCTGAAGTGCGTGTAAGAGAAGAAACCAGCCCTGCCTCCACCCCACTGGTCAAGTATCGTTCTGAATTTAGGCAATAGCAGCTATCCTTACTATCCAAAAGGGATGGCATCAACTCGGTTAGACGATGATTTGGCTGGATTTAACCAAAATACTGAGGATTACATCTATAATAATACAGGCAACCCGGGGAAAGCAAATTAAGCATCTGTTACAGCAGATAGTACAATTAAGTGAGCTATTTGGGCAGGCAGATTAGCCGTGCCTCATAGCTACTGTTACAGCTTAAGAATATCTTCAGCAGTTTAGTAAAAGTTATGAGAGGAAACGCTAACCCACCCGGTACCGACTTATGATTTCCTCGTCCAGTTCAATCCCCAGCCCGGGTTCCTCCGGCACCGTGACAAAGCCATCCACAACCCTAATATCTGGGGTAGCCAGCCCTGTTCTTATTGGGGTTTCCTCAACACAGTATTCAAAAATGAAGGCGGATTTTCGAGATGCCAACCAGTGCAGACCAGCCACCAGATTTATTGGGGTTGAATAGAAGTGGTTGACCACCCTGAGACCGCGAGTTTCAGCTATATCGGCAATCTTCCTGCTGAGTGTAAAACCGTTCCTTGCCAGATCAATCTGAGCGATATCAATATTGCCTCGCTCAATCAAGTCCTGCCAGGCATGTATGCCGGCTTCCCCTTCCCCGGCGGCAATTGGAATATTTGATACCTGGCTTAGTTCCCGATAACCATCCAGATTGTCTTGCTCCAGCGGTTCCTCAAGCCAAAGCGGGCGATATGGCTCAAACTGCCGGGCACGTATCCTGGCGGTCTTGGTATCCCAGCAGCAGCCGGCGTCAATGATAATATCGTTCTTGTCGCCGACACCCAGCCGGGCAGCCTCAACCAGTTCCATGTCTATTTTTTCGCTCTCGCCCATAGGTTTCCAGCCAAACTTCACCGCCGTAAAGCCCTGGTCAATCCATCTCTTGGCTTTTTCACGAGTAGCCCTGCCATCAGGCCCAAAAAGGTCGCTGGCATAAGCCCTGATTCGCTTATGAAAGGCTCCACCCAACAACTGGTAGATAGGCTGTCTGAAGTACTTTCCGACAATATCCCACAGGGCTATATCAATCCCGCCTATTGTGTGGATGACCACCGCCCGACGTCCATAATAGAAGCTCTTTTGATACAGTTTTTCATTGATAACCTCGATGTCCAGCGGGTTCATCCCAAGAAGCAGCCGTCCCAACCCTGAGGCATGAGTGCTGCTTAAAGGCGCCTCAACAACCGCCTTAGCAACACGGCTAGACGAATCTACCTCACCGATGCCCGTAATCCCTTCATCGGTATGTATCTTGATAATACACGCATCCTGGGCGCTAGAAGCCTTGTCTTTGATTTCTGATTCTGGCAACCGAACCTCGATTGCCTCTACCTCAGTGATTTTCATCAGGACTTCCTGGTGCCTCCTCTCTCAGCAATAATTGGCCATTCTATAACGACACCACCAGGGGAAATGAGAGTCTTAACTTATTCAGAACCATTATTATATAGTAGTTTTGAGGGGGGTACAAGGACGAAACCATTTGAAAACAGACATTGACTAAAAACACCACAGGGCATAGGATATAGCTCGGTATATTATCCCCCAGCTATCACTGATAAGAAGTTGAGGCGGAGAAATTCAATGGGTTTAACGATTGCATGAAACAGCCTGTCCCGGAATTCTACTCACCAGGTAAAGAATTAAGCAATCTCAAACGATAATATAAAGGGGGTAATTAATGAAGCTAAGTGGTAAAGTGGCGCTGGTAACTGGATCGGGTAAAGGTATTGGTCGGGCAATTGCCCTCACCCTAGCGGAAGAAGGGGCTGATGTAGCCATCAATGCTTTACACCTTGAATCTGCTGAAGGTGCGGCTGATGAGGCAAGGAGGCTGGGCAGGAAGGCGATTGCCATCGAAGCGGATGTGGCTGAGGTTGAGGATATTGATAGAATGGTAGCTAAGACACTCGAGGAGCTGGGCAGGATAGACATCCTGGTCAATGCCGCAGGTATTCTTAACGAGATTGTTCCCACGCTTGAGCAGTCGCTAGAGAATTTTGACCGAGTGGTCAGCACCCACCTTCGCGGCACCTACCTCTGTTGTCGTCAGGCAGGGCGATGGATGATAGAACATGGTGGAGGCAAAATTATTAACATCTCTTCTTTGGCCGGTATGACCGGCTTCCCAATGCGTACCGCTTATGGAGCCGCCAAGGCAGGTATCATCAACCTGACCAAAACCCTGGCTATAGAGTGGGCGAAGCATAACATCAATGTCAATTGCATAGCACCGGGTTTCACTCTGACACCAAGAATGAAATATCTGATCAGCGAAGGCATTATAAATGCCGAATCGCTGAAAAGCCGAATCCCACTGGGGCGACTTGGAGAACCGAGTGAGATGGCACGCCCAGCTTTATTCCTGGCGTCAGATGATGCCAGATATATAACCGGCGTGACCATACCGGTCGATGGCGGCTGGCTTGCCTATGGGTATTACCAGCAATAGGGTTATAAACCTGATACAAGTGTTCTCTGTCTTCACCTTATTACTTAATTTGTTACTTGAGTCATTCTTCTTGACCAGTCTGATATAATGAAACTCGAATAAATTTAAAAGGAGGCAATAATGAAAAAGGTGGGTTTTATTGGCTTGGGTCAAATGGGAAAGGGTATGGCACTAAACTTAAGAAAGAATGGTTTCCCTCTGACAGTCTATGACATCAATCCGGCGGCGGTAGCCGAACTGGTGGCGGCCGGGGCTAAAGAAGCCAAATCGCCGCGCGAGCTTGCCCAGGAGTCGGAGGTTATCGTTACCTGCCTGCCCCTGCCCAAGGATGTCGAGGAGGTTGCTTGCGGGCCAGATGGCATCCTTGAGGGTGCCCAAAAAGGGTCAACCATCATCGATACCAGTACCATCGACCCGGATACAATACAGAGGATAGCAGCCCTGGCGGCTGAGCAGGGTGTTGATGTCATTGATTCTACCATGGCTGGTGGTGGGCCCAGGGGAGCCGCCGTCGGTCAGCAGACCCTGATTACCGGCGCTAAAAAAGAGGTATTTGACCGCTGTTCAGACGTGTTAAATACCCTCGGCAACAATGTCATCCACGTTGGTGATGTGGGCATGGGCAAAGTAATCAAACTATGCTTCAATATGTATGCCATATTGAGTCTTGCCGCGGCCGCAGAGACCTTTACCTTCGGTGTCAAATGTGGGGCAGACCCCAAGGTAATCTTCAATGTGATAAATTCAGCCAAGAAAGGTGATTGGATTCTGGAGACAAATTGTCCCTGGCCAGACGTTGTCCCCAATGCTCCCTCAAGCCGTAACTACGAGATGCCCGGTTTCTTTGTTGACCTGGCGAAAAAAGATATCGGCATTGCCATAGACACCGCCAAGGCAAAGAATATGCCAATGATACTCTCTAACATAGGGCTTGGACTCCTGCAGGCGGCAAGCAACGTAGGGCTGGGCAAGAAAGACCTGGCTTCGATGACGATTGTAATCAGGCGTCTGGCCGGTCTTCTGGGAGATGAAAAGATCTAGCTGAAATCCAAAATAACATTTTCAGTGCATCTGGCTTAATCTGAAATTGGGTTTGCCCATGAAAATATATGGTTTTTGCTGGCAAACTAGCTGCCTGAATTAAGGGGGGGCTTCTAGCCCCCCTTGGCATTTCAAATCTGTAAATACTGTCGCATTAATTGTGATGAAACGACAAAAAGTAGAATCCCATTATCCACGATATTTATATTCCTTCGTAAAATCACAGCTTATTTCAGTAAAGTTAAAAATGCTATAATTACCTAACACTAATCATCCAAAAGACAGGTAGTACGAGCAGCCTTTTCATATTCATATTTGGACGTTTCACCTGAGATAATTGAACTACCATCTTAGAGAAGGGAACAGGAAGGAGATGGCAGGATGCCTAGTGTAGCCGATGATGCTCCCGGGAGAACAAAACTTTTAATGGGTAATGAGGCGATTGCCCGGGGAGCAATGGAGGCAGGGATTGGCGTTGCCACTGCTTATCCTGGCACACCGTCAACCGAGATTATTGAAACGTTAGCCAGGATAGCCGGGAAGCTCAACATATACGTCGAGTGGTCAATAAATGAAAAGGTAGCTGTAGAGGTAGCGGCCGCCGCCTCGTTTGCTGGACTGCGAGCCATAACAGCCATGAAGCAAAACGGGCTGGATGTAGCACTGGATTTTCTGGCTAACTCCAATTTGTCTGGCGTAAACAAAGGGCTAGTTCTGGTGGTCTGTGATGATGCCGGAGGGCTATCCGGCACCAATGAACAGGACACAAGATACCTGTCAAAGATGCTGGATTTACCCCTTCTTGAACCGGCCACCGTTCAGGAAGCCAAGGATATGACCAAGTGGGCCTTTGAACTCTCCGAGGAGATAGCTAATACCGTTATTTTGAGAAGCGTTACCAGGATATCTCACGCCAGGGGTAATATGGTACTGGGCAAACTCCCAAAGGCAGAGAATCGAGCCTATTTTGATACCACACGAGAGCCTTACGAGGGTATGCGCGCCGGTGCTCCACAATACCACAAAAAACTCCACGAAAACCTGGCCAAAGCCAGGCAAATCTACGAGTCGTCACCCTTTAACTGGTATGTCGGGCCACAAAACCCCGAGCTATTAATTATCACCTGCGGCAGTGGCTGGCTTTACACAACAGAGGCGATTAAACTACTCTCGGCAGAAAAATCGGCAGGTATTCTTAAGCTGGGTACCACCTGGCCACTGCCACCAGAGCTTATCAAAAAGCACATGTTAGGAACCGAGCAGGTTCTTATCATAGAGGAGGTAGACGCTTTTCTTGAAGGCAATATTAAAGAGCTGTCAGCCGATATAAAGCCCGGAAAGACCTGGACATTTTACGGCAAAGCCTCAGGTCATACCCATCCCTTCGGGGAACTCAATCCCGACACAGTCATCAGGGCGATAGCCGATATCTTGAGCATAGAATATATCACTGGAGAACCGCATTACCGGCAGAAATCGCAGGATAATATCCAAAAATATGTAATTCCCCGGGAACTTCAATTCTGTGCCGGTTGCCCCCACCGAGCCACCTTCTGGGCTCTTAAGAATGCCTTAAAGTTTGATGGCGGTGAGGGTGTGGTGACCGGCGATATTGGGTGTTACACCCTGGGACTGCTCTCAACCGGTTTCTACCAGTTGAACACACAACACAGCATGGGCTCTGGTGCAGGTGTCGCCATAGGATTGGGCAAGCTAAACCAGTTCGGATTTGAGCAACCGGTGCTGGCTACCTGTGGAGATTCTACTTTTTTCCATGCTGCTATCCCGGCCCTTATCAATGGTGTCCATAACCGGTCTGATTTCATCCTGATGGTCTTAGATAACGCTGGTACTGCCATGACCGGCTTCCAGCCTCACCCGGGGACTGAAACGGATGCGGTTGGTGCCCCAGTGCCGCCAATAAATATTGAGCGTCTGTGTCAAGGGCTAGGCGTACCTGTAGTCGTTACTGACCCATACGAGCTTCAGGAAACCACCGACAGGATTCTGGATTTGATAGGTGATGGAGGCAAGCCAAGGGTAATAATTTTCCAGCGTGAGTGCGCTCTGGCAAGAGCCGGAAGAGAGAAACCACTCTACAAGATGCGGGTTGACCCTGATAAATGTATCGGTGAAGACTGTGATTGTGCCAGATTCTGTACCCGCGTCTTTAAATGCCCCGGGCTGGTCTGGGATAAAGACAGGAAAAAATCCGAAGTAGACGAGGCTATCTGTGTTGGTTGTGGCGTTTGCGCTGATATCTGCCCCCGTTCAGCCATCGTAAAGGAGGAATACCGGTGAATGTTT
>SDBU01002008.1_pt1 | contig 27794 bp, 27 predicted proteins | sample 2277071 | NCBI WGS metagenome assembly SDBU01 (sample SAMN10397929, study PRJNA504765) | marine sediment metagenome | isolation source: marine sediment core GS08_GC12, 126 cmbsf | place: Arctic Ocean: Gakkel Ridge, Loki's castle | collected 2008 | reverse complement strand
ATCAATATTTTGAGATTGGGGATACAATCTCTGGCTTTAGCCTAGAAGCCCCATCGCTTCCTAAGACACCAGGACGGTGTGCGGTGGGGAGTGTTCACTCACTTTCAAAATAGGTCGAACGATCTTGTGAGATGCTGGGATGGTAGTTACAACCATAAAAGAATTCAGCTAAGCAATAAGCGTGCCCCCGAGGAGTGAGGGTGTATGGTCGCAGCAGGAAAATCCTCTATGAGGGGGTGGTTTAGTTTCCACCTTCCCGGGGGCGAGCCTGCGTGGGCAATCCAAATGGAGGACTGTACAACTATTAAATAGGCAGCTAGGAGATCTGGCTGCCGTTTTGGTTCATCCTGGTGACACAGTTGGAGACCGAAAATGACGGACATATTCAGCCCAGGATTATTATCCTCGTTAATCCGAATTCGCTTGTATGCTAAGACCCATGGACATTTCAACAAAGAAAAGATAACTCATCAATGCAGATGGTTGTTTGAAACGGAGTCGAAAAATGGCACAGGAGAGGGACGCCTGGCTCGAGGGTACCAGCGGTGATTTGGTTGGCCACGAGTTCAAGTTAATCGAAGAGGAAACAATAGTAGGGCGGAGTGAGGAATCGCAAATACAGATTCTGGACCCCAGGGCATCGCGCAAACATGCTGTGATTCGATTCTCCGCAGGAGACTGCGTGATTGAAGATCTCGGCAGCACAGGGGGCACTTTTGTGAATGGCAAGATCGTCCAATCCGCTGAGCTTAAGGATGGCGATACAATCACTATTGGCGAAGCAAGTTTCCGTTTTCATTACAAACCCGACATAGAATCTGCGCCTACGGTAATGGCTGATGCGGACGCCATCGCGACGGTGATGGAGTCGCCCGAGATGTTGGTTTTGGATGAGGGAGTATCACGGTGCGCGCAATGTGGTGCAGCGTTGCGAGTAGAAGAAAAATTTTGTGGAAAGTGTGGCGCGCCGCGACATGATGATGCGCCGGCACAACCAGATCCCGATGTGCCCGCAGAGACATCTACCGCCGGGGACGGCCCACCAGCCCCAGAGCCGACGCGCCGGGCAAGCGCAATGCCCGAGGTGTCGGCTTCAGCAGCAATACCGCCGGGTCCACCGCCGGCAGATCCACCACCGGCACCCTCAAGCACAGCGCCAAGGGGAATTCCCTGGAAGTGGATCGCCATTGTGGGCGGAGGATTTGTAGTCATGGCGATTGCGATCGCAGCAACGCTCCTCGCGTTCGGGTTCTTCGGTGAAGATGAACCTGGGACCATCGCTGCCCTACCCGATCCTGCTGAAGCTCAACCTACCTCGATCGTTGAACCGACTGAAATGATCGTTCCTACGGTGATGCTCACCCCGCTCATCCCGCCGACGCTTACACCGACGGCTGATATTGTCGAGCTTCCCACCCCACAGCCGACGACGACTTCCATTCCATTGGGCGCCACCCTGGGTGGAGCGAATCAAATCGCCTTCGTTTCAAACCGCGGAGGTCGACCGCAGATCTACTTGATCAACGTCGATGGCAGTGACGAACATCAACTCACCGATCTCGCCGCGGGGGCTTGCCAGCCCGCCTGGTCGCCGGATGGGGCGCACTTGGCGTATACCTCCCCGTGTAACGGCAATAGCGAAGAATATCTGGGCTCTTCGATTTTCGTCATGAATGTGGATCCGCTGGGGGTCCCTTCCGAGCCAAGCCTGCTTATGGCCACTGTGGGAGGCGGGGACTATGACCCGGACTGGTCGTATGATGGTCTTCGACTGGCTTTCACCTCCTGGCGCACTGGGCGTCCGCAGATTTTCACAATCGGTGTCGATGGGAAAGGCTTGCGGAACGTCAACGATGACCTTGCTTTCAACTGGGCTCCGAGTTGGGCGCCTGACGGTTCTCAGATCGCCATCCTCACCGGGCGAGGAGGGCAGGAGGAGATTTGGCTTGTCCCTGATGATGGTGGGGAGGAGAAAAGATATACGCACAGCGATGGCAAAGATATTGCCCGACCCGATTGGTCTCCCGATGGCGCCACGATTCTCTTCGAGAAGGTGGTCGGCAATATCCCGCGACTGATTGCTGCACCCGTCGCGGATGGCGGTGTGCGCGAGATCCAGGTCTGTCAGGAGGGACTGCTCTCTCTCCAACCGATGGGTGAGCCGACATGGTCGCCGGATGGTCAGTGGATCGCTTTCGAGACCTGGCCGGATGGTGTGAATCACAACATCGCTATTATGAGCGTGAGCTGCACTGAGTATCAGGAATTGACAAACGACCCGGCGCTAGATTTTGATGCTACCTGGCGGCCGGAGCAATAAACCGCATCTTGTTAAGAGATCACGTGACCGGATTTAAAATCGGTCAAGTTATGTCGTGACAGAAATGGAGGAGGCGAGCATGCAATGTGAACGTTGTGGGGCAGATATCCCTGATGAAAGTAGTTTTTGTGGGCAGTGCGGAGCGCCGAAACCAGCTCCAGCGACAGTAAGTGGCACCGCTCCGGAGGCACAACCCGTTCAAGATGTTGCACCGGAACCGGCGGTTGTCGAGTCCCCCGCTCAACCGGCAGAGCCATCGGGGAGATCCACAGGCCGCACCTGCCTGTGGATCGGTGTGGGGTGTGCGGGTTTAATTGCGATAATGCTTTGTGTGGGTCTGGCCTTCGCGTATCCGGCGGTGAGGTCTCTGATGCAGGAAATTGATCTTATGGACATTGATCTCATGGATATTGAAACGTTTGCAACGGAACGAGCTGAATTTCTCGAGCTTGAGGGTCTCGAACAAGAATTGCTCGAGCCAGCGGCTACGCAAGAAACCATCGAAGTCGCCGAGCCGGATGTGTGCTTCAATGTATTATGCTTCTCCTACCCGGAGGGTGAGGATTACGGCGCTCATCCGTCCGTTCTCCCCGCCGAACTCGAGATGGAGTGGTTTGCGGTTCCGGAGCACGACGATTTCACCTTCTATGACTACCCTCTAAACGACACTTTTCACAAGGCACATTTTGCAATCTACTCGGTAGCGGAATTCCTGGAGGTTAATCAGGATGCAGAAGAGAGTTTGGCAAATTTGGATACCTTTCTTGCGCTGAAAGCGGAGCATCCTGAGACCGTACCTCTGGTGCTGCCGATCTTCAACGCGGCGCAGATGATCACCGTGCAGGTGGAATATCTCACTTTTGAAGGCGGATCTGGTGTGCGCTTTGTGAGCCAATATGGCCAGGCTGCCTGGCCGGTCAACAACCAGGATATCTTCTACGCATTTCAAGGTTTGACGGACGACGGCAGCTATTTCATTTCGGCGATTCTGCCTGTCACCCATCCCAGCCTGCCCGCGGATGGCGAATCCTACATCGGCGATGGGTACGAGGCATTCATTAACACCTACGAAACTTATCTCATAGATATCGAGAGTCAGCTAGATCTCGAAAACCCGGCAAGTTTCTTCCCGAAGCTCACCGCGCTGGATGAGATGCTGGAGACGATGCAGGTTGAAATGCCCTGATCGAATCCTTGAGTTCAGCATGGATCGATCAGTGATGCTTGTGTGCACAGAAAATGCGTAGCAAATCCAAGGGAGGGTAACCACATGACCTTGCAGGTGATGATCGCGTCCTGGGTCTCAGACTCCATCGCTCCTGACCATCGCCTGGTGGTGATCGAAGTGGCACAGCCCTGAGGTTGATAATCGTTGATTAAGTGGAGCTGCAAACACGGCAGCAGGTGGCATCCTGCCAAAGTTCGCAGAAGTGAGCTGGAGCTATGGGTTTTCACAAGGTAAAAGACGGTCAAATCTATTACGAATATCACAACCCATCAGACCGCGCAGGTACCGGGGTTCTATTCCTGCATGGGCTGGGTTCGTGCAGCGAGGATTGGGGTCTCCAGATCCCAATTGTCCGCGAATGCTATTGGGTTCTGACGCTCGACATGCCCGGGCATGGCCGCTCCAGCCAACCAGCGGGATGGCCGTCCATCGAGGATATGGCGCTTCAGATCGCATCCGTAGTGAAAGAACAGGCCGAGATGCCGGTGCATGTGGTGGGATTGTCGCTTGGCGGAGCGGTGGCAATGCAATTGGCGCTCGCCCACCCTGAAGTCGTCCGCTCGCTAACTTTGGTCAACACGTTTGCGCGACTGCACTCGGGCTCAAACGGGTTTTTCCGGAAGCTGGTGAGGATTTCGTTTGTGATGCTGGGTCGGATGGACCGAGTGGGGCAATGGGTTGCGGCGGGGCTTTTCCCCGAGCCGGAACAAGAGCTTCTGCGCCAGGCTGCAGCCGAGCGCATCGCCTCGAACCCGCGCAGCGCATATTTGCGGGCGATATGGGCAGCCTACCCGTTACGACATCCGCGATCGTCTAAACGAAATCGACACCCCGACGCTCGTCGTCGCTGGGGCAAACGATCAGACTGTATCGATGGAAGCAAAAAGGGAACTGGCCGGCCACATCCCCGGTGCACAACTGGTCGTAATTCCCGATTCCGGCCATGCTACACCGATCGATGCGGCTGAGGCGTTCAACCGAACGCTGCTCGATTTTCTATATAAAGTGGATGGGGGGCAGAAAGGTGCTGTATAAGCCTGCGAACTATTCCCCTAGTTCGTACTCGATGATCTGGATAAAAGCCTCAAGCGGCTGCGCTCCGACCATCGGAATCCCATTGATGAAGAAAGTTGGCGTGCCGGTGATTCCGAGACCTGAGGCGTAGCGAGCATCCGCCTCAACCTCATCACTGTAACGCTCCTCGTCCACACAGGCGAGCAAACCTTCGACGTCCAAATCAAGCTTCTCAGCGTAGGCTGCAAACGCGTCGCGGTCTAAATTCGGGTATTCACCTGAGAAAAGTAGATTGTGGAACTCCCAGAAAGCGCCTTGTTCGTCAGCGCATTCCGCCGCAAGTGCAGCTTCAAAGCCGCCGACGACCGGGAAGTCGCGGTACACAAAGTGAATCTGGCCCGGGTACTCCGCCATCAGGTCATCAAACGTCTCTTGGTGGAATATGCTGCAGTAAGGGCAGCGGAAATCGCTGAACTCGACGATCGTGATCGGCGCGTCCTCGGGACCGAGCGATGGATCGTCGTCCGTGCTGATCTCAAAACGCGTGGGATCTTCGCTTGATCCAGGAGTGATCTCTTCAGCGACGGCTACAGGCGTAGCCGGGTTGGCTGGTGGGATAGTGTCGCGGCCCCAAAACAGATACCCGGCGGCTAGACCGGTAACAAAAGAAATCGGCAGCAGGGCGCTGTAGAAGGAGCGGCGGGTAAATTTAATTGTCCCCGCGTCCTTGGCTTCAGTTTGGCTTTCGTCCTGGATGTTTTTATCTTCTTCAGACATGCGGCGGATTATAGCATAGTGAACCTGAGTTATGAGGACGTTGAACAAGCACGCTCATAAGCCGGGCTCTATCTCCGCAGGCTGAGGTTCGGATTTCTGCCGATAAGGGAGGCCAGCGAGCTGCCCTGATGCGTCTTATGCGGCCTTCTCCGCTTGCCCTCTTCCCCGTTCTTTCGTCCCCTTTTGCCGCTTCCCGAATCCCTGCAGGTCAAGCTGTAAGCCTAGCTTCGCCTTTGAAGATTACTGGGTCAACAGTTTCGCTATGCGTTCCAAGTTGAGGGCAATGGCTTCCAGGAAAATTTACAGCCCGCGGCGTAAAAACCCCACCCAGCGGCACCTGCGTAGCCCGTGCCTATATCTCGCTTCTCGCGTATGAGGTCGCTTATCCTTATGCCACAAAAGAGCTCGACGAATCCTCCAGGGGTAACGCGTAGATCTTCCGTGCCGAGCCGGGAGGGCTTATGAAAATACCCCGCTTTTGGCGGGGTATTTTCCAGTAAAAAACACTACATAATCTACGGAGAGACAACCTGCGCGGGCTGTACCTGGATGTTTTCAAACATGATATGGAAGAAGGGTTGCTCTACGCCATTGGGCAGAATAAACCCGGTCGGAACGGGGCTTTCCTGCGGCCCATCGGGAGTGACTTCGGTGTTGGGCAGGATCAGGTGGAAAACGACCTTGCTGTTGTCAACATCCTGATCGAATCCCAGCCGATACTCTTCGTCGCGGGGATCCCCCGTGATCATGCCGTGGACGATTCGGTTGGAGGCGACCACTTCACCATCGATGGAGAGCTCAGCCACGCCCCAGAAAGCCATGTAAGTGTAGGCCCCCGGCATGAGATTGGTGCCGATGCCGGTCGCTCCGTGCTGGATGAAGTTAGTTGCAACGCCGCCAAAGAAGGGGTGTTCTGGTCCTTTGGGGATGACCTTCAATAGGGTTAAGGCGTATTCTTTGCCATCAGGACCGGTGAAGGTGGCGCTGAAATCGATCTGATCCTGGGAATCAGGCCCATCGACCAGGGTAACATCCACGACGCTCAGGTTAAAACTGCCCTCCACAGGGGCGAAGTTATCCGAGAACGGTGTCGGACCAGCCGTGGTGGTGTAGGCTGTGCCATCTTCAGAAACCAGGCGCATTTCCAGGGGCAGACCTGTGCCCGGCTCGAAACCGAGCGGTTGGTCGGGGGTGCCGAAGATCGCCGGGTCTAGCGCTCGCAGCCCGGGTAGGATCCAACGGACATCTGTGCCAACGCTTGATGCTTCAACCCGGCGGATACCGCCAGCAACCAGCCTGGGCACAAACGGAATTTCCTCAACATCATGCGGAACCTCTACGTCCATAGGCGCCTCTGTTGAAATTTCTTCCACCACAGGCGGCACTTCCGTTGGGGCTGTGGTTGGGGTCACGGCCTGAGCACAAGCGCCGAGAAACAAAGATGCCCCAAACGCGATAGAGATTGTTCGAAACTTTTTCATTGTTCGCTCCAAATCGAATATATAGGATGGGATATTATGAAACACCCAGCGCGCATTGAGTATTTCAATGTATTTGATGGTCTATCTCCCACGATTCTTACCCGATGATCATCGTGGTGAATGCAAAATCACATTCCTTATGCACTTTTTGTTTCCCGGACCCTTTGAGCATTTTGGTCTTGTCAGGGGGTGTGAATTCCGAGTGCTTCCTTTGCTGCATCGGGTCGCTTTTCGACGCCGCCGTCGAAGAGGGGGAGAGTCACCTCGATATGGATATCGGTGCTGCCTTATCCCATCTCGAAAGTGGACTCATGACGGAAGCAAGTGAATGCCACAGACCGATCGCGTCAAACTGCTTGACACAGCGGCCACAACCGTATACATTGTAATAGACCGACCAGTCAGTCTAGATGCCTATAAAGAAAGAAATCGAAGAAACTCGACGGCGACAGATCCTCGACGCCGCGGAAAAAGTTTTCACGACTCGTGGGATCGATAAGGCTCGCATGGACGATATCGTCCAGGAGTCGGGGCTTTCCAAAGGCGCCCTCTACTGGTATTTCAAAAGTAAAGACGCCATCATTCGAGCTGTGCTTGACCGTGTCTTCATCTATGAAATGCGCGAGGCGGAAGCGTTAGTCCTTACGGAAGGCTCGTCGAGCGAACGACTGAAAACCTTCGTTGCCTTGGTAGTGCAGGAATATAAGCGCTTTGAAAAAATACTCCCCCTGGCTTATGAATTTGTGGCCCTGGCGGCGCGAAGCAAAGTCATACGAGAGGTCATCGTCGGCTACTTCAAGCGCTATACCGCTATCCTCGCCGAGATCATCCAGCAGGGTATAGACAGCGGCGAATTTCAACCTTGCGACCCCGAAGGGACGGCAATTTCTGTAATCGCCATGTACGAGGGTCTGGCCATGCTCTGGTTCATCGAACCAGAGCTCGTGAATTGGGACCATATGGGCGCTGCCCCCATAGAAACCATACTGGCAGGATTAATGGTGGAGAAGAGCTGATGGCAACGGTATTCATGCGCTGGCTTGAACGTCGCCCGGCTGATTACGATCGCGGCATCCGCTTGCTCACGCTCGGCCGCCTCGGATCGATGCACCATCTGATCGTGGAAGAACTCGTTCACGAGGGGACACGCGTCCTCGAGATTGGTTGCGGGACCGGCGCCCTGACCATTGCGATGGCGAAGGCTGGAGCGAAGGTGTCGGCGATCGATATCAGCTCCGGGATGCTCGCAGAAGCCGCTAAACGAATCGAAAAGGAAGATGTAGAGGAGCATGTCGATCTCCGCCGCATGGATGCGGTCATGATCGATGAGCTTTTCGACCCGCTATCCTTCGATCTGATTGTCAGCAGCCTGGCGCTCAGCGAGATGACCGAACGGGGGCGGCGTCACATTCTAAAGGCGACGCGAAAGCTGCTCGCTCCCGATGGGAAGCTCGCCGTGCTCGATGAGGTGAGACCTGCTTCGGGGGGATCTCGGCTCCTCTTTACAATCGTGCGCGCTCCGCTGCAGTTCATAACCTGGCTGCTCACTCGCACTACGACCCACCCCCTGGTGGACTTCGAAGTAGTCTTGTCCAATTCTGGTTTCGATTGGGACCTGCTCTCGACTGAGCTGGCTGGCAGCTTGCGCCTCTACCTGGCCACACCCGTGGATCAGGATGAGGCCGATCGCAAGCCAGAGATGTTCCGCGGACGATTGACCGGAGCGCGGACTCTGCGGACAGTCCTGATCGATCTGTGGGCATCCCTTTTCCGGATCCTCCCACCGTATCCGCAGGTGAAACCCGGCGTCTATGCGGTTGGGGAACCTCGTCGAGATTCGCCCTTGCTTGTCACCGGAAATTTTGAACTCACCGTACGGCGGTTGGTTAAAGCGATCGAAGGGGATCTCGACGCCTGGATCCTGGTGGTGGATTCGGGCGGCATTAACGTATGGTGCGCCGCTGGCGGGGGTTTTCTCACGGCTGATAAGATCATCGGCGCGCTGCATATCAGCGGGTTGAGCGAGGTTCTCCAGCACCACGCGATGATCCTCCCGCAGCTATGCGCCAACGGAGTAGAGGGATGGCGCATACGCGAACAGACGGGTTGGGGCGTCCACTGGGGGCCGGCGCGGGCGGTTGACATCCCCGACTATCTCGCCCGCGGCAGGAAAAAAACCGACGACATGCGCTGGGTGCAATTCCCGCTGCGCGACCGGCTGGAGATGACCGCGGTTACGTTGGGTTTTTACGCACTGCTGATCTTGATCCCGATTGCGTTATTCTGGCGCAGTATGTTCTGGCCGACGTTCATCGCCATGGCTGCGCTATCGGTGTTCTATGCCATAACGCTTCCTTGGCTGCCGGGGCGGGACGGTTTGGCCAAAAGTCTGCCGCTGGTCCTGATCGCGATGGCGGGAATGCTCGTCTATTCTACGCTCTGGGACCCGGCATCTATTGATGTTCTGTTCGCACGCGCCATCGGCGTCACGGCGCTTTCTGTTTTTATCGCCGCGGAGCTGCAGGGGATGTCTCCGCTTATGCGCGGTGAACAGGCGAACTGGGGCTGGGAAGCCGTGATCGGGGGGGGCTCGGCTTGGCTTATTGGCTGGTCCCGAACATTATGAGCTGGAGGTAACGTGTGTCTGAAGGGCCAAATTTAGGATCCCTGCTAGCAGAGCATTGGCATCTGGCTCGCAAGCTCCGGAGCCTTGAAATCCGTTTCGCTCCCGAGCGCAGCAAGGGTCTCTGGCAGTGTTATGAGGTGTGTCCTGTGGGCTGTTGGACCCCTGATTATGACGCTCGTTGTGTGATCTTTCACCATGGCGAGCGCTGCATTGCCTGCGGCGCCTGTGTCTTACAATGCCCTGAGAAAGCCATTGAGTTGAGGTGAGGCATGATTGAGAAAGTGGCCGACCGAAAACCGCCGCGTGGTTTACTACGTGCGCTAGCTCGAGCGCCCATTGGACTTTATCGGGTGGGGCTCGGCTGGCTTTTTGGCGGGCGATTTCTCATGCTCACCCATATAGGGCGTGTAACCGGTAACCAGCGTAATGTCGTCCTCGAAGTGGTTCGTCATGATGCGAAAAACGATGCATTTTACGTCGCCTCAGGCTGGGGTGAGAAGTCCGATTGGCTGCTCAATATTCAGAAGGATCCCTATGTCATCGTGCAGTTTAAACGCCGTTCTTTTCCTGCTGTAGCCGAGCGCCTTTCGGTGGAAGATGCAGAACTCGAGATGCTGGATTATGGTCGACGGCATCCGGCAGCTTTAATGCAACTCGCCCGTATCATGGGGTATCGGATAGAGTCTACTGAAGCGGACTATCGGGAGCTTGGGCGGTACGTTCCGCTTATACGCTTACAGGCTGTCTCCGCGGGAAAAAGAGGATGAGGTTATTAATAAACTCGAAATGAAGTCCGGTATTCAAACATCAAGGACCAATCTTGTTGACTCGAACAAGGAGGCACTGAAATGGAAATCTTGATTCTGGTTGTGGTAATGGTAGTAGTAGGTCTATTCATCGGCGCGCTCGCCGGTGTGATCTGGAAGGACAACCGGCCGATAGGCGTGCGTGGGGACTATATTGCTGCTGTGATCGCTGCGGTTGTAACCGGCTTTCTCGACTGGTACGTGATTCCAGCGATGGGTTTCAGCGAAACCCTGAAGTACATTGGCATTGCCATTGAACCCGCATTGGCTGCGTTGGCTGTTTTATGGGTGATTCGAAAAGCGAAGAGTTGACCTCAACGGTGAACTCCAACCAGCCGATCATCATCGAGACTCAGGGCTTGACCCGCGAGTTTGGCAACACGCTGGCGGTTGATTCGCTGGATCTATCGATCCGGCGCGGGGAGCTCTTTGGTCTCGTGGGACCCGATGGCGCAGGGAAGACGACGACACTGCGGCTCCTGACGGGCTTGCTCAAGATCACCTCGGGAAGCGGGAGCCTTGCTGGGTTTGACCTGGCCACACAGCCGGAGGAGATCAAACGCCATATCGGTTATATGGCACAGGAGTTCAGCCTGTACAGCGAGCTCACCGTCCTGGAGAACTTGCATTTTTTCTCAGAGCTCTACGACGTTGCTGCGGATGAATTCGCCATCCGCAGTGAGCGCTTGCTGGAATTCGCAGCTCTGTCTCCTTTTAAAGATCGCCGGGCGAATCACCTCTCCGGTGGTATGCAGAAGAAGCTGGCGCTGGCTTGCACCCTGATCCATGAACCCGAAATTCTCATGCTCGATGAACCGACAACTGGTGTCGATCCATCTCGAGGCGAGAGTTCTGGGATATCCTGGCTGAACTTTATCTCGGTGGGACAACCATTGTCGTCAGCACGCCTTATATGGATGAGGCCGACCGCTGTTCTCGGGTGGGTTTGATGTATGAAGGACGCATGGTAGTGTGCGACAACCCAGAGGCGATTCGGGGCCAACTTGAGGGGGAAGTCGTCCAGGTCCGTTCTGATGACTGGCAAGCCGCGAGAATCGTGTTAGAGAAGTTGCCCGGCATTCTCGAAACGCAATCCTATGGGGAGGCGATCCACTTGCTGGTCGACTCAGCAGCGAAGAGAATACCGGAAGTCCGTTTAGCTCTGGAGGAGAATGGCGTGGGAATTATGGAAATCCGACCCGCTCCGCCGCGAATGGAAGAAGCCTTCATCTCCATAATTCGCAAGTTGGCGGCGCATGAAAACGCCCCGGAGAAGCTATAAGATGTCTCTCAGGCATGTTTTAGCTGTTGTACGTAAGGAGATCCAGCACATCCTGCGCGACCGCTCCACCTTTGTGTTGGTCCTGCTTGCCCCCACCGCGATGATGCTGCTGATGGCCTATGCGTTGACGGTGGACATCCAACACGTCCCGATCGCAGTGCTGGACTATGACCGCAGTCCGACTTCTCGTGATTTCGTCCAACAAATCACTGCGGGTGATGACCTCGACCTCTTTGCTCAAGTGAACTCGATGGAAGAGATTGAAGCCCTTCTGATGCGCGGCGACATCAAGGTGGCGTTGGTTCTGGCGCCTGATTTCGCGAGTGATATTAGCTCCCTGCGCGGCATGCCGCTGCAGATTATCATCGATGGCACAGAGCCACAGAGCGGTGCCTTTGCCGTAGACCATGTCGGGTGGCGGGCAGAAGAATTCCTGAACCAGGCTCTCTCGTCTCAGATGGGCGCCTTAGGGGTATCTCAGGGGATTCTGCAGCCTATCGACCTGCGTGTTCGTGCCTGGTACAACCCCAGCTTGAAGCCCCGTGTCGATATGATCCCGGGCTTGATCTCGATGGTGCTGGGATTCCCGGCCCTTTCCGTCGCCCTGACCCTCGCTCATGAGCGCGAGCATGGCACGCTTGAGCAGTTGATGGCTACTCCGATTGGGCGTGCTGAGTTGCTGCTCGGGAAGATGATCCCATATGTGCTTGTAGGTTTGGTGAACGCAATCATCATACCGCTTCTGGCGATGCTCTTATTTCGGATCCCTTTTCATGGAAACTATATCGTTTTCTTCACGCTCTCCGCGGTCTTTTTGTTCGCGATCTTGAGTATGGGGCTCATCATCGGCGTGTTCATGAAAACTCAGCCTGCGGCTTTAGCTCTCTCTTTCCTCTTAATCTTCTTTCCCGGGTTCTTCATGACGGGAATCTTCTTTCCGATCGCCTCAATGCCAGAGGTCATGCGGCTGGAGGCGCTGGCGCTGCCGGGGACGCATTATGCGATCATCACCCGGGGCGTCTTCCTGACCGGCGTGGGCTTGGATGTGCTCTGGCCTTACGGCGTGATGTTGGCCGGGCTAGGTGCCGTATTTCTGACTATCGCCGGACTGTTCTTCCGAAAGAGGTTGGGATAATCGTGCTGGCTACCTGGCGGAAGATATGGTCCTTATCGCTTAAGGAATTCATCCATCTACGCTCTGACTGGTGGATGCCGGCCTTCATGGTTCTCGGCGGAGCACTTGAACTCCTGCTCATTGGATGGGCAACTTCCCGCCCAATCACCAATCTGCCCCTAATGGTCTTAGACCACGACCGCAGTGCTGCCAGCCGTTCATTAGTCGTCAGCCTGGAGAACACCGGGATCTTCACTTTGGAAGAGGAGGTGTACGATATAGCCACTATTGAAATCGCCCTCAGATTGGGTGAGATCAGCGCGGCAGTAATCATCCCCCCCGATTTCTCGAGCGATTTGAGTTCACCCACAGGACGTCCCACCGTGGCGGTTTTGTTGAACGGCGCGGAGAGCACTCCTGCGATGGCTGCTCTGCGCGCCATCGAGGGAGTCACACGAGAGATGGGGGATAAGATACTCGTTGATCGACTCGGGTTGAAAGCGGAGGAATTCGAGGGGTTCATCCCCAGCTTACGTGTATGGTTCAACGAATCATTAAGTGAGGCGCTTTACACCACGCCGGCCGAAATGGGGTTGATGCTGGAATTCACCGTGCTTCTTTTTGCTGCACTCTCCTTCTCCAGGGAGCGAGAACTGGGCACGTTGGAACAATTGCTCGTCATGCCCTTCTCGACACTGGAAATTGTCATCGGTAAATCAATCCCCGTGATTTTAGTGGGCTTCATCGATTTTGTCCTCATGCTCGGGATCACACATTGGGCATTCGGCGTACCCGTGCGCGGTTCACTCTCGTTATTGCTTATGTTGGCTTTTGTGTATCTATTGGTTGAGTTAAGCAAGGGCTTGATGATCTCAGTTATGGCCAAGACGCAGCACCAGGCTTTTCTGTTGGTCCTGATGGTGGGCATGGCCGATTTTATGTTTACGGGCTACGCGGCGCCGGTCGAATCGATGCCGCTGGTGATACAGTGGGTGGCAAATTTCATCCCGGCTCACCATTTTCTGGAGATCGTGCGCGGGATTTTATTGAAAGGGACGGGCATGGAAGTCCTCTGGCCGCATGTGCTGGCCTTGATCGTTCTGGGGTTATTCATCGGCGGCTTTTCGATGCGCTTTGTCCGCCGGTCTTTAAGTTAGGCGAGAAAAGACAAGATGATGGCTGAAAGATCCACGATTGTTGCCGAGAACTTAGTCAAACGCTTCGGTGAGTTCACAGCGGTCGACGAGGTCAGTTTCGATGTTCACCCGGGCGAGATCTTCGGCTTTCTCGGACCCAATGGGTCTGGTAAAACGACGACGATACGCATGATGCTCGGTTTACTGACACCCACGAGTGGAAATGTTGAGGTCCTGGGCGTGCCCGTACTTGAACAGCCCGGGGCGATTCGCAGCCGCGTAGGCTACATGTCGCAGCGCTTCAGTCTGTATAACGACCTGACGGTCTTGCAAAACCTTCGTTTCTACGGCACGGCCTATGGTCTGAGCAAGAAGGGTTTGAGCCAGAGGATCGACCGGGCGCTGCAAATGGCCGGGCTCGAAGGTCGGGAAAATGTACGCACGCATGAACTGTCCGGCGGGTGGCGCCAGCGTTTAGCGTTAGGCGCAGCTATTCTGCACGAACCGGAGGTGCTTTTCTTGGATGAGCCCACTGCCGGTGTAGATCCGCTCTCGAGACGGGATTTCTGGGAACTACTTTATCAGCTTGTCGCCGATGGCGTGACGGTTTTCGTCACGACCCATTATATGGACGAAGCCGAACACTGCCATCGATTGGCTCTTATTCAAAGAGGAAAGATCATCGCCAGCGGCTCGCCGGACGAAATGCGAAATCAAGGTATGCACGGCCAGGTGCTCGAGATAGCACCCTCTGACAGCGCGAGGGCCGTGAGGGTATTACGCGCTGCGAAAACTGACGGGCGGCTGCCCCTCGAATCGGTCGAGCTTTATGGATCGCTCGTGCATGTCATCGCTGAAGGAGTCGAATCGCTGCAGAAGGCGATCGCCCTGGAACTTAAACGGTCAGAAATCGAATCGGGTCGGATGGCGGTTATCGAGCCATCTCTGGAGGATGTGTTTATCGCGAGCATGCGCGATTGAGCGCCGACGAGATGGGCAAGCGCTCGCCTATAAAGATTGCCGGAGGTTTAGATGAGAATATTGCGAAAAAGCTTGACACTTATATTTATGGTCTTCATTGCGTTCACAGTAGGTGCCTGTGATTTAATTACGGACGACAGCGAGGTAGGGCTTTCTGCGTCTGGCATTGTTGAGGTCCGAGAATTCGCCATCGCTTCTAAATTAGGTGGAGCGATAACGGATGTGTATGTCGAGGAAGGGACCTCTGTGGAAGAAGGGGAGCCCCTTTTCAGAATTGATGAGGAGATTCCCAGGGCTCAACGGGAGCTGATCCTCGCTGTGGGGGAGAATGCAATCGCTGCGGCGAGATTGCAGCTCATCACCGCTCAACGAGCGCTTGATGAGCTGTTCGAGGGTTGGTCGCTTGTTGCGGCGCAGGCCGGGCTGGAATTTGCACATGCCCGAGATGCGCTGAAAGATGCAACCTATGTTCACGATGTGCGCCAGGAGGGATATCGCGCCAGTTCAAACACAATCAGAGCTGCGGAAGCGAATCTTGTGTTAGCGAACGAAGAAGTGGATGTTGCCCAGGGGCGTTACAACAATGCCAGCGGTGAAGCGGGGAAGGCACTGGCCCTTTCAAATCTTATCGCGGCGAAACAACAACGGGATTCAATTCAAAGGAATATGAATTGGTACCTGGGTGCCCCAACCGATCTTGAACAAGCATTACTCGATGCCGATGTCGCAATTGCTGAGGCGCGCTTGAGTAATGCAGAGCTTGAGCTAGAAAAATGGAAAGATGGACCCGACCCTGCTGCAGTGGAGCTGGCGGAGGCACAGCTTACATATGCGGAAACACAACTCGCTTTGGCAAAGTCGCAAGCTGGAGTGGAACTCCAGACAATTGACCTGCAATTAGAGGACCTTGTTAGTCGAGCGCCAGTGAATGGTGTTGTTCTAACACGCAGCATCCAACCCGGCGAGATTTTAACGCCAGGAGTCACCGCCATGACGATCGGAGATCTTGATCAGCTCACGATCACAGTCTATGTGCCCGAGGATCGTTACGGGGAGATTCAGCTCGGTGATAAAGCGCAGGTTTCCGTAGACTCGTTCCCCGACGAGGTGTTTGACGCGGTTGTGGTCCGCATCGCCGATCGAGCTGAATTCACACCGCGCAATGTTCAGACGGAGGAAGATCGGCGGACAACGGTCTATGCAGTGGAGTTGGTGGTTGCGGCGCCGCTCGGGAAGCTAAAACCCGGGATGCCGGCGGATGTAGTGTTCGAGTTGGCTGAGTGAAGACGTGAAAGGCGCGGCGAAGGTTTAAATCTGTATTCCGGGTCACGAGAAGTGAGCGGATGAAATTGAGTTTCATTCATTTCTTAAGTATGATGACCGATAGTGTTAAAAATGGCCGTAGGGTTGAGCAGCGATGTACTTTGCCGAGCCCACGAAGACACTCATTGAAGGAGAATAATTAATCTATTGGCTATTAAACTTGACCGAATTACGAGGGAAAACGATGTCTGATCAATCGGGCCAAGAGAACTTTGAGAGGGGTCGTGAAATGGATGAAAAGACGGAAGAGAAACAGCACGAGAAAATGGATGAGAAGACCTGGGAGGAGAAACAACGCAATGATCCTCTCAGCAGGGTAATCTGGGCTGGGATATTGATCTGGGCAGGTGTTGTCCTGCTGGTTAACAACCTCGGCATCCTGAGCGCTGTACCTTTCCTGGGGGGGATGAGCGCCTGGTCGCTCGCCTTCGCCGGGGCTGGTGTAATCATTCTTTTGGAAGTGCTGATCCGATTAATCGTACCGGAATACAGCGGACCCGTAATCGGCAGCCTCATCGTCGCGTTGATCCTGCTCGGGATTGGGCTGGATGATGTGGTCGGTTGGTCCATCATCTGGCCGTCCATTGTGATTGGGTTCGGCGTTGTTATCTTGTTCCGCGCCCTTTTCCGTAAGGGTTGATGCTGGGTCAAGGATAGAATTGAATTACAAACGGCCGAGATTAAAGGTTTTGAACTCGTTCCACCAATAACGCAGAGGGGTCCACCAGCGTTCACGACCGATGCATCGGAAGTACGGCGGCTGCAAGGCAAGAATGAGGTCTCCGATGCGATAGCGGGGGAGAATGGGTGTTGAGACCACCAGGCTGCCTGTCTCACCGGGAGACATTTCATGCAGCATCTTGATCCCGCTTCGAGTCGACACCTCAAAGAAGAATAGATCGTAGTTTGGCACCCAGGCGCGCTTCTCATCGCGCTGCTGCCCGAATATCCCCTCCGTCGTTCCATAAATCTCACGGATGACCACTCGACCGTAAAGAGCAGTGAGTGAGGCTTTGTAGTTGGTGTTAATCCCGGGGACGCTCCCCAGAGTCATAATTTGAGGTTTCCAAACGTCCTTTGGGTAGATACCATGTTTGCGTTTTGTGAATCGACCGAAAAGCACAATTGTTGGCGCCACACCGCCCACGAGTGTGACATTCTCATCTTTACATTTCTGATAAGCCAATTCGAAACGGGCATCCCAATCGCGCTGAGTTTTCCCGCCGCCGAGGGCATCGATTTCATCCTGGGAGGGAACGGAACGGATAGGCGTGCGCTGGGAGACGAATTGGGTGTAGATCCCTGAACTGTACCCGTATTCGACATCGCGGTCCCCGACGCGAACGACGCCCACGTTTGAAGGGAAATTGAGATTGAGATTCACGCCGCTGAAGAGTTCGAACCTCTCGTTCGAAAGCACGTAATTCATCATCGCTCTGCCAGCGCTCACCCGCATCTGGAGGTCGGTGGGGGTCATGGGGATGAATTTTGACTCCCCGGCGGTTGTGCCGCGCGTGATGGCCCAGCCAACAGGTTCCTCGGGGAGAAGCACATCGACATCACCGGCCATGACGCCTTCGATCATCGGTTTGAAATCTTCATAGGTTGCGATGGGAAAAGATTCTCTGTAGGCATCGATAGTTCGGGCGCTTTCCGCGTTGTGTTTCCTGCCATACACGGTTTTTGCGTAATCACGCAGCAGCCGCTGCAGAACGGCTTGCTGGGCTCTGGCGGGGTCAGCGATGGAATCGTGCCATGGTTGAAGCATGGCGTTTAGCATAGCTTTTGGATCTTGGTTTTGCATAGGACATCTCCGATTTAGAAATCGATCCGCAAGTTTATATTGTTATTGGGAATTCGGACACGCCCAGAGCATAGCTCCGGGTAAAGAGCGGAGGAAAACCCACTGATCTATCAATGGTCATGAGGGAAGCTAATCTCTGAGGATCGATATCACGTACAGCAGCCTTCAAGGGTACGATATAATCCCATGACTCCACTATATGAGGTCAACCGCAAGTTAGAAGTTTTTTTCCTCAATATCTGGAGACAAGATATAAGTCTTGGGGAACGTAAGTTTATAGAACTGAAGAGCGTCCTTAACATCAGGAGGGAAGCAAACGATGACAGACGATACGATCAAAGAAGTACTAAAGAGGATTCCTTATGGCTTCTACGCAATCACTACGCGCAGCGGCGATGACGTCAACGCCATGGTCGCCAACTGGGTAATGCAGACTTCTTTTAACCCTCGCCAGCTTGCTCTGGGATTGCAGAAGACAAGCTATACCCATGGCCTGATTGAGAAGGGCGGCGTGTTTGCTGTCAACATCTTCCTCAAAGACGGCGCAGATGCACTCAAGCCGTTTATGAAGGGTCGTTCTAAGAACCCGGAAAAGATGAAGGATGTTCAATATTCGGAAGGACCTGAGACGGGCAGCCCCATCCTGGAAAGCGCGGCTGCTTATCTTGAATGCCGGGTTGTCCGCATCGTCGATACGGGTGGGGATCACGACATCGTCATCGGCGAGGTGGTCGGCGCGGGGGTCTCAAGCCCAGGCGAGGCGGGTGATACGTTGAGCCTCCCTGATTTGGGATGGAGTTACGCCGGTTAATTTCCGCGGCTCGCTGTTATTTTCGCAGTCAACCATTGCGGATTTGGTCTCGGCTTTGTATAATTCCTTTGCTACTAGGGCGGTTAGCTCAGCTGGTTAGAGCGTTGCGTTGACATCGCAAAGGTCGTTGGTTCGAGTCCAATACCGCCCACTCAACAAGTCGCCCACCACGTCGTGTGGGCGTTTTTTTTACTTACGTACAAGATTTCAACAAGGCAAGTCGATGCGAGAAACAATTCGAGGTTGCCCGTATGACTTCGTATGGTTAGATTGTGTGTCAGATTCGCGACAGGGCAGCCTATGATACGGTCGTTACTATCCATAATGCTGCCACATGAACAACGCTAAGATGATCGTCCAAAGTGGAGGATGCTGCAGTCCTCATGCAATTAGAAGCCCCAACTCATTCCAGGGTTAGACCTGTAAAAACCCCCCCTTGTTCTGAAAAGATTGCCGGGCGCGTTCGATGAAGAAATGCATCCGATTGAAGAAGTTAACCTCGCTTACGCCAGCATCAAGGTCTAGGAAGAGCAGATTCAAGTCACGAAACTTTTCCGCCATTCTCTTGGCTACACCCTTGGCTACCACCTGATTGGCAATACATCCGAAAGGCTGTAAACAAAGCACATTATGGATACCATCTCCAATCATCGTCCCAATCTCGCCCGCGATCAACCACCCTTCTCCATATTGATGAGATAGCGACACAATCTTTTTAGCGTTCGCAGCGATTTCCCGGATTGAATGGTGGGTGCGATAATAGCGGAACCGATTCAAGACCTCCCCCGATTTATCCAAAAATGAATTGGTATAAGGCTCTAAAATCTGCGTTAACATCCATAATAGGCTCAGTCGCTTTATATTCGACTTTATCTGCACCCCAGGACTCACGAACCAACCCAGGAAGAATTCCAACAAAGAAGGAACGACCACTTCATGCCCTCTCTCCATCAACCACTGAGTTACATGGTTATTCGAAAAATTATTATATTTAACATATATCTCCCCCACTATGCCGACTTTAGGCAAATCACGATCAACTGTTTCTATGGCGTTGAAGTCTGACACGACATCCTCAAGCGTTTCAAGGATTGATGCCTGGGTTAATGGCAAAGTGCCCTCATAAAGTGGGGCAAAATGCTTGTCTGTTAAAGCAAGCGCCTCGCCAGTATTCACCTCCCTGCAAGCTGTCGCATAATACATATCGGAGATCGCGTCCGTATAAACCGCGCTCATAATTGCTTTATAGATATACTGCCTGTAGTTGAGATCGAAGCCGGGTTGTTCATAAAGCTTTTTGTTGGTTGTTAGTGCAACAATGGGGATGTCTTCATGCCCCGCCGAGATCAAGGCGCGTTTAAAGAGAGATGGATAACACGATGCCCGGCACTGTCCGCCGGTAGCAAACGAGCCCACAGCAATTTCTGATAAATCATGCTTCCCTGATCGCAGTGCCTTAATGATGTCTCCAATGATGATAATCCCCGGATAACAAACTTCGTTGTTACAGTATTTAAGACCGATTTCAACGGATTCGGAGTCTGGAGGAGGTAACCGCTCGATACGATATCCCAAATCCACCAAGGGTCCAGAGACGGTTGGGTCGTTAAAATGTGAAAAGTGAACGGCAAGGATTTTCTTATGGCGGTCGCTTTCGTCGAATATCTTTACCGTTTTGCGGGGAGTAACGACTCTGTCATCGCTGGTGAGATGAATGTTCATCGCTTCAACCATCGACCTGAGTCTCAATTTGGCGGATCCGGTACTTTCAATCTCATCTATGCGGACGACAGTGAGCCCTTTGCCGTAAGCGGCCAAAATGCTCTTGGCTTCATCAATGCTAATCGCATCCGGAGCACATGCAAATGAATTAAGTTGAACGACACTGATATCCTCTTGCTCGGCAGCCCAGTGAGCTGCGAAGAGGTATCTGTTTATATATTCCCATTGGGTTAACAAGTGCGTATTGCTGAGATTGGAATCTGGACCCACCGGCACCGCATCCTCGGTGATGATGTCCACCCCAAGGTTTGTAAGAATGTCAGGTATCTTGTGATTGATGTGTGGATCTAAATGATACGGATGACCCATCATCAGGATGATCGGCCGGTCTTCCGCTCTCGCCTGGTCCAGGATATGAGAAGCAAAGTGGCGAACTTTTTGTTTATATAATTTCTGGGTAGCATGGGCACGTTTCAGTGCTCGGTATATTATCCTCCGGTTTACGCCCAAACCTGCAAGGTACTGGACGCATGCCTTCCTTAATAACCCAACATCGCCGAAAGTGATCGTGGGTTGATCCAAGGGAATGCCATATTTTCCTTCTGGATCAATCGCGCTTCGTACGACATCCGCGTAGCCGGAGACTATCGGGCAGTTGTAATGATTGGCGGCATCAGAAAACTCTTTATTCTCGTAGAAAACCATTGGAAAGAAGATGCGATCCACGCCAGCTTCGATGAGATCAAAGATGTGACCGTGAACGAGTTTCGCCGGGAAGCAGATGTTGTCCGACATCACAGTTCCTGCGCCTTTTTCATAAAGGTCATTGCTTGAGGGGCTTGAGAGGTGCACCTTTAACCCGCATTCGATGAAGAGAGTGTTCCAGAAGGGAAAATTCTCAAACATGTTGAGCACCCTGGGAATCCCGATCGTAAGGAGCGGCACACCTTTAAGGTTGTTTTCGCGGTCGAAAAGAAGTTGGTACTTAAACTCGGGAAGACTGATTCCCGAGCGCTTCTTTTCGCCTTGGTTCGTATATATGCGTTCACAGCGATTTCCTGTATAAAAGACATTCTTGTTCTGGAATATCAGCTTGGTCACTGTGCACTGGTTTTCACACCCACTGCACTGGATCAGCCGTTTCTGATAATCGGCGGCAGCCTCGATGTTTGTAAACTCCCAGCAGGAGGTCGAAGCAGATCCATTGTTCTTATAGCCGTCCCTGGCGGTCAGGGAGGCTCCATAGGCGCCCATAAGTTCTGCAATATCAGGGAAGAGAACCGGCTTACCAAGTAAATTTTCCATTGCTCGGTGGACCGCCGGATTGAGAAATGTGCCTCCCTGAACGACTATATGATCGCCCAAAACGGACGTATCGGTGATCTTGAGGACTTTGTGGAGTGCGTTCTTGATGACCGAATAGGCCAATCCCGCTGAGATATCTTCCACTTTCGCAGCTTCTCGTAAAGCCTGCTTCACCCTCGAGTTCATAAAAACGGTGCAACGCGAACCCAGATCGCATGGATTCTCTGCGGCGCAGGCCATCCGCGAAAACTCGGAAACGTCGTATTCCATTGAGTTGGCGAAAGCTTCGATAAAAGACCCACATCCGGAGGAGCATGCCTCATTGATCTCAATATTCTGGATACTCCCATCGCGGACGAAGATCGCTTTCATATCCTGCCCGCCAATATCAAGAATAAAAGACACCTCCGCATCGAAGGCTTTTGCTCCCCGGAAATGTGCAAGTGTCTCCACCATACCCCCATCAAAACCAAAAGCCGTCCTGATGAGGTCTTCACCATATCCAGTGACCATGGTTTTGATGATTCTTGGGGGTTGATCCAGCTCGGAAAATAATTTCCGCAGTTGGGTTAACCCTATCTGGGTCGCTTTGATTGAATTGCCTTTGTTGTTGGCATAATAATCAAATATCACCCGGCCAAACTCGTCAATGAGAATGATCTTGGTTGTCGTTGACCCAGAATCAACACCTAAGAAGCAAACGCTTCCTTGAACTTCGTGGATATCTACACGGGGAGTCGTTCGCCGCGTCCGGTTTTCTTCCCAGTGCTCCAGTTGAGATGCATCTTTGAAAAGCGATCCGAGCCTCCTCTGCCCCCGTCGAGATTGGCCATTTGTTTGTTTCAATAATTCAATAAGCCCCGCCAGGTAAAACCCTCGCCGGTCGGACTTATCCGCAAGAGCTGCTCCAATAGCCGGGAGCAATTCGGTGTTCTCCGCCTCCAGTACGCAATCCGGGGTAAGCTGGAGCACCTTTATAAAAGCGGTTTTTAATGCAGGCAGAAAAGTGAGTGGACCTCCACTAAACACAAATAACGGGACTGGCGTGCACCCACGGGAAAGCGTAGCCAGGGTTTGGTAAACTAGGGCGTGGAACACAGATGCGGCGATATCCTCACGTGGAATTTCGCGGCTCAATAGGTTTTGCACATCGGTCTTTGCGAAAACTCCGCAACGAGAAGCCATGGGGTATATATTCGTATGTTGTTCCGCAAGGTTATTTAGTTCAAGTACCGATACGTCTAAAAGCGTCGCCATTTCATCGATAAATGCCCCGGTACCGCCAGCGCAAGCCCCATTCATGCGAATGTCCGGAATCCCGTTACTTCCGAAAAAGATCATTTTGGCATCTTCGCCCCCGATATCGATCAACGTCTTGACCGCAGGGTAAAGTTGCTTGATGACCTCAGCGGAAGCGATCACTTCCTGGATAAAAGGGAGTTTATATTGCTCGGTAACCCCCATCCCTGCCGAGCCGGTTACAAGGAGGCTTACCTGAGTGTCTCCAAGAACCTTGCGCGCTTCTTCAAGGGTATTGAGCAAGGTTTCACCGATCTTTGCTTTGTGGCGCTGATACGCGGAGAATCGAAGATCGTTGTTTGGACCAAGAATGGCAACTTTGGCTGTGGTTGAACCAATATCAATTCCCATGCGTAAGGGAACTCGGGTCACTTGAATGGCCTCCCCAGGTCATTGTCCTCCGTAATTACACCCTCCTCTATTCTATATCCAAATCTCGCGATAATGGATGCCGTACCGGCTTTATATTTTATCATTATCGCCAATTTGAAACACTCAATCCGTGCCCATGGAACAAGGTAGCGCCCAGGGGATGCGAAGCGGAGAGTCCCGCGATTATGGTTGACAATCGATTGTGCCTCGTTATAATGAAGTCCAACAGAATACCCTAAACGCATGGACCGGGACGAGTAGTCGGAATCAGATCTGACAGGGAATGGGGATCTTAGCTTGAGAGTCCCCAACAGGGATGGACCGGCGAAAACCACCCGCGAGCGTAAACCGGAAAAGCCAATAATAGGCCGAGTATGGCGAACGGAGCAGCACCGTTAGCGGCTGTCAGAGATGACCCACTATGGGTCAATCTGGGTGGAACCGTGTGAGCTATTGCTCCCGCCCCAGAGGGCGGGATTTTGTGTTAAAAAAGTGGAAGGTTTGAGGAGGTTCGAAATGGCAAAGGGTAAAAAAGCACGTTATGAGGAATCGGAGCTGTATCGCATTCGTCACTCCACGGCGCACATCATGGCGCAGGCCGTGATGGAGATGTTCCCGGGAGAGGCGAAGATCGCCATTGGCCCCCCGATTGAGGACGGCTTTTACTACGACTTCGATCTGCCGCGCCCGCTAACCCCTGAGGATCTCGAGGGAGTCGAAGCGAGAATGAAGGAAATCATCGCCGGCGATTTCGAATTCCAGCGTGAGGTTCTGTCCGCAGAAGATGCTCAAGAACGGTTCGCAGATCAACCGTATAAAATCGAACTCATCGAAGGCCTGGAGGCCGGAGGGATGGATGAATACGGTGAGCCGATTAAAGAGAAACCAGAAATATCCATCTACACGCATGATAACTTCACAGACCTCTGCCGTGGACCGCATGTCGAGAGCACGAAGAAAATTAATCCGAAAGCGGTCAAGCTGCTCAATGTCGCCGGCGCTTATTGGCGTGGAGATGAGAAACGTCCCATGCTGCAGCGCATCTACGGCACGGCGTGGGCGTCAGCGGATGAACTTGATCAGTACCTCTGGAGGCTGGAAGAGGCGAAGAAGCGCGATCACCGCCGCCTGGGAAGGGAACTCGACCTATACAGCGTGAGTGATGCGGTTGGTCCAGGATTGATCCTGTGGCATCCGAAGGGCGGCATGGTGCGCAAGCTCGCCGAGGACTACGCCCGCGATGAACACGAACGGGGAGGGTACGAGTTCGTTTACTCACCCCATATCGGAAAAGCACAGCTATGGGAGACGAGCGGTCATCTCGACTGGTATCAAGACGGGATGTACGCACCGCTGGATATTGAAGGGCAGCAATATTACCTGAAACCGATGAACTGCCCCTTCCACGTCCAAATCTATAAGAGTCGTACGCGCTCGTATCGTGATCTTCCGTTGCGGTACGTCGAGTGGGGGACCGTGTATCGCTACGAGCGGAGCGGTGTCCTTCATGGGCTTATGCGCGTCAGAGGGTTCACACAAGATGACGCGCATCTGTTCTGTCGTCCGGACCAGATGCCGGATGAGATTGACCGTGTTCTCGATTTCAGCTTGAACATCCTGCGCGCGTTCGGCTTCGAAGATTTTCAGGCGTATCTCTCGACACGAAACCCTGAAAAGGCAGCGGGGAGGCCAGAAGATTGGGAAGCACCAACGGAGGCGCTTCGCAATTCACTCGAACGCGTCGGGGTCCCCTATGAGATCGATGAGGGCGAAGCCGTCTTCTACGGACCGAAGATCGATTTAAAGTTAAACGATGCCCTCGGCCGGGAGTGGCAGCTGACTACGATCCAGTTCGACTTCATTCTCCCAGAACGTTTTGATATGGCTTACATTGGCGAGGATGGCCAGGAACATCGACCCTATATGATCCATCGAGCCTTATTTGGATCCATGGAACGGTTCATGGGAGTGTTGATTGAACACTACGCTGGGGCATTCCCCGTCTGGCTGGCGCCGGTCCAGGCGGTGCTAATCCCGATCGCGGACCGGCACGTCGAGTATGCCGAAAGGGTAGCCGATCAATTAAGGGGAGCCAGTGTACGTGTTGATGTCGATCGCCGCAGTGAGCGTATGAACGCTAAGATACGCGACGCCCAGCTCCAGAAGATACCCTATATGCTCGTCGTCGGAGATCGTGAAGCGGAAGCCGGGCAGATTGCCGTGCGTCTGCGATCAGGAGAGGACATAGGTGCGTTGTCGGTTGAATCCTTCCTCGAGCGACTGAAAGCTGAGGTCCTGGAGCATAAGTAGATCTGGCAAACCTACGAGAGTACGTGGATCGATGGAATCGCCCACCGATCCACTTCTGTTATAGCAAGCATCTTACCAGTATTGGCACACTGGGATGCCAGGATTAGTGACATCTGCGCGTTTGGTGGTTATAATTCTAGACCTAAGGTGTCCAATTATGGTGAAACCGAGTTTCGCTACAGTTCTGGGAATTCTAATTAGCCTTCTATTCGTGGGGTTAGTCGCGCTGCCTGCACAGGCTGCATCTCAGGATTACGTCGATAGCGTCGTTGAAACCGATAGCCCGGTGTGTCCTGTCCGCTTCCAACTGAGATTCCCTGAGCGCTGCAGACCGCAGGGTGCACGAGCGGAACTCAACGAACTCGCAAGCAAAGGTCTCCTGCCACAACGACCGCTCCCGCTCGTACGTCTAGATGAGTCCCTGGGTATCCTGCCTTTCTACTATGTGCAATCAAGGCGTGATGATGGAACGCCTCTCTATACCAGCTTGCAGGATGCATTAAAAGGGCAGAATCCATATCGGGTTATTGAGCCCGGTTTTGTCTTTTTCTCCTGGATCGAACGCTATGACCAGGATAATGCTGTAGCTTACATGATCGTTCCCGGAGTCTATGTCCGCGGGGACGGCATGGCGCGTCTTGCCGCGCCGTCCTATAAAGGTTTGGCTTTCTCCCGTACACCGAGTCAGACTTTTGCATGGGTACTCACCCGGACAGAAACAAATCGAGAACCTGGGCTAAACCAACCCAAAACCGGCCGCACGGTCGAACGATTTCAGATGGTCTATGTGTCCGCTTCCCAGGAGGTGGATGGGTGGATGTGGTATCAAATCGGTCCGGATGAGTGGATCGAGCAGCGCAGAATAGCGAAAGTAATTCCCGACGGAACGCGCCCCGAGGGGGTCGAGTCCGATCGCTGGATTTCGATTGACCTCTACGAGCAGACAATGACAGTCTATGAAGAAGGGCAAATGGTGTTTGCAACACTCATCTCCACTGGGCTGGATGGTTGGTGGACCCAACCCGGAGTTTTCCAGGTATATAAAAAACTTGAGGCCGATCCCATGGCGGGATCATTTACCGCTGACCGCTCTGATTATTACTACCTCGAGGACGTTCCCTGGATCTTGTATTTTGATGAGTCGCGAGCCATCCACGGTTCATACTGGCACAATGGCTATGGCTATCCCCGATCCCATGGCTGCGTAAACATGTCGCCCTTCGACGCTCATTGGGTCTTCAACTGGGCGGAGGAAGGCACCTGGGTTTACGTCTATGATCCTTCAGGGCGGACACCCACCGACGCTGAACTTTATGGTGCGGGTGGCGCCTGATGTTGTTGCTCACTTGCCGCGAGGATCAATCGCCCCGCGGCCTCTTGCCCGCAATAATTCCTGTACCGCAACTGCGATCACCAAGTTGATAACCCAATTATCTTGAAGGGAAGTTCGATTACATCACCCATGAATTTGACCAACTGCTTGGTACTAAAGTACTCTGCCCTGCGGATTCCACTGAATCTAAAATTAGAAAAGCACAGCCGGCGTATTCATCATCCCATTATAAGGAGTCACGACCTCTATGTATGCGGACAATGAATTGCTTTTTCCAACGCACGTGATTATAAAATTGCGACATTCGCGCGGGGAAGAATGGTGTGCACTTGTCGAACGCGTTTCCAGTCTTCCTGAAGACAACATTGAAATTTTAGCGTTCTCTTTAATGATGATTCGGATTGACAGATGTTTGACTTGTGAAACTGATTCATACCGCGCAATGCGTGGTTGCAAAGCTTGTTCAAGACAAAGCCTGCGGCGTTACAAAGGCTCAGACCTGGAACTCTTAAGCGTCTATCAGCAGGCGCTTGAGGATGTTCAGCAGTATCTCGAGGTACGAGTTCCCATAGTGATCGAGGAGCCCATCTCGGCTCGAGCAGCTTAATCAGCCGCCAACGCGCGATTCGAACCGGGTTTCGAGTACCCGGTTTTTATGAAGCTCCTGGCAAGAAAACCCCACTGCTTGCGGTGGGGATGAATTGCCCCTTATGTCACTTTTTGATATAGTCATGTTATGCATAAAAGGAC
>SDBU01002007.1_pt1 | contig 27799 bp, 33 predicted proteins | sample 2277071 | NCBI WGS metagenome assembly SDBU01 (sample SAMN10397929, study PRJNA504765) | marine sediment metagenome | isolation source: marine sediment core GS08_GC12, 126 cmbsf | place: Arctic Ocean: Gakkel Ridge, Loki's castle | collected 2008 | reverse complement strand
GCTCATACCGTATCACTCATTAGGGAGTGGGTAAAGCGTTTTCTTGCTCTTTCCGAGCACAAAAAGGGCCTTATCACGCAACTTCTCCAGGCATGAACTTAACTGCTGCCGTTCTTCCTTTGATAGAGTAGACATTATCTCTTGAATTGATTCTCTCCTGAGTGACTGAGCATAGGCTTTCTTTCCCTTTTCTGTCAAGGTGATTCGTACCAAGTTCTTTCTATCAAGGTCCTTGGTTTTTCTTATTAGCCCTTCACCTTCCATCCTGCTAAGGAGGCTAGAAACTGTATGAGGTTCACGGCACAACCTTCGTGAAACCTTGGCAGGTGTTGCCTTACTGTCAAAAGCCTGTATGGCAAACAGAGCCGCAGCCTGCCTGGGTGTTATATCGTATTGAATCAGCTCTCTACCCCTAGCCATATACAATAATGCTCTCGTCTGGGCTAGTAAAGTCCATATTCTGTAATCTTCATCCTCATATAATCGATTGCGCATAAGCTTTCATCCTAAGAATTAAGTCTCGTCTAAAATGGGTAAAAACAGCATGTTTTTACGAGTCAGCTAAAACACCTAACGGCCTATTATTGGTTTCCTACCGTGGGGAGCGACTTCTTTAATAAGATTAAGCAAAGCCTATTAAAATTACCTAATAGGGAAGAATGTATCGAACAATATCGATATGCCATCAATGCTGCGACAGAACACGGCCTCAGGCTCTATTGGGATTATAATTTTTCCCATGGGATTGGATATGAATACGCCATTGAAAGAGACACGTTCAGACTATTTCCCATCAGAGGGTTTGGGCCTGGTGCCTGGAGTCACGAGGGGATTACCAAAACATGTAATCACCCAGGTTTGCAGACCTATTTCAAAGATCCATTAAATAAGTGGGAAACAGAATACACTGTCAATGGCTATATGATGCGTGTGTTAATGTATCCTCAGGGAATGATTTTTGATGAATTCGAGCAATTTTTCAAGAGGGGATGGTCTCCCGAACTGATGAGTAGAAAATTGACAAGATCATTTAAAATGTGGGTTGAGAATAAATTAATTGAAATTGACGACAATGGGATCCGTTTTAAAGAGAAAACATGGGATCAATCAGCAATTTATTTAGCAGAATTTCAAACTAAAACCCTGTATTGCCCTGAAAACGAGTTGCCACTTCTAGCCTAAAGGTCTGGGGTAGTAAGGGTGCAGATATAGAAAGGCAGCTTTGTATGTCAGACAAGAAATCCATTGAGGAAACTGTTAAGGACATTGTTCTGACGGTCACCCGAAAACCAGATATCAACTTCTCATCCACAACCAACTTCAAAGACCCGGAGTTTACAGAGTAGGGGTGGGTTCCAATGGTTAAGCATCATTCAACAATAAGCCATCGGGATTTCCTGAAGATTCTATGCCTGGGAGGTGTTGGACTGGGTGCTGCTGCCGTCTCAGCACCGGTAATCCATGACCTGGATGAACTCATGGCCTCACCCCAAGCTAATTTCAAACGCCTCAAACTGGCCTGCTTCAGGAAGCAAGATCACCATCGACAGCTCACGACTGTCGTACAGCAGTTCGACAGCTTGATAGCCATCACCTTCAGTAAAATTGTTATCCGGGCGGGATTGCCCTACATGCGACTGCATGACCTACGCCATATACATGCCACCATGCTGTTGAAATCGGGAACCCATCCCCGGATAGTACAAGAAAGGCTTGGGCATAGCAGTATCGCCACTACGCTGGATATATATTCTCATACCGTACCGGGTTTACAAAAGGCGGCTGCGGAATGCCTTGATACTATGCTTCCAATACAAGAAGAAAAAGAAAATGTCGGCAAAATGTCGGCAGAAAGGAGGGAAAATGAGAGTAGGCCGTACAGGTCTCGAACCTGTGACACCCTGATTAAAAGATACAGACCTATTATGCTATCTGGTGATGACCAAGGATAATTAGGGTCATTTTGTCCACTGTTTAGCTTTGTTTCTAGCCGTCTAGTGCTGCTTAATATTGTTTAGTGCTAAACAGTTCGTTAGCAAAAATGTTAGCAAGGTTTGTATTCCTTCTACCAGAGGAAAGACCGCAATAGCCCACTCAGTTAGCCTTAAGGATAAGTCAATTCCAGCGTCATTATAGGCTTCCTAGTATCATCAATAATTCAATCCAAGTAAGGTGGTGATAAGCAATGGGTCAAATATTGTTCATAAGCTGTTCATTCACTGTTCACGGTGTGTTCAAAAGACCGGTCATTGGGCGTTCATCGGTTATCTATTTTGTTCATCTAAAAATACTTCAGAGTATAAGAAATATAGCTAATTTAGGAGGAAATAAATAGATGTCTGAGTTATCGATCAATAAAAAGCTTAAAATTATAAAGCTCTATCTCCAGGGTTACTCTTATGACGAAATCGTTAAAAAGGCAGGAGTTGCCAAGGGTACTGTTTACAATGTTATTTCAGATCTTAAAGAAGGATTATTTCCGGAGATATCAACTATCCCCGAGGAAATCGAACAGCTAAGAGACCTAGCTACAGATATAAAACGAAACGGTATATCGCCAATCAAGGCCACTATCGGGCTCTCCGTCCTTGAACGACTTGCTGCTATAGGAATTGAACCAGCAGATATTGAGAAGTGCCATACGCTGCTTCAAGCCCTGTCCCCTCCGGATAGAGATCTGGTAGTAATGGCTAAATCCATTTTTGTGATAGAAGAGGTTAAGCAGAATACTGGCTTGAGCTTGGAGGAGCTCGAGGCTAAGGTTGTATCACTAAGGCAAGAGGTGGAGCAATTAACCCCTGTCGCTGAAGAGATTGAAGCCAGGAAAAAGGAACTTATACAGCTTCAAGGAAACCAGAATAATTTAATAGGGAAAATCAAGGAACTCAGTGGTCAAAATGCTACCCTCTTCGATTCCGTTAACAGCCTCGAGGTCAAGGAGGTTAAATTGCGCAGCCAGGTGACTGAACTGGAAGAGCGCGCCAGCGGTGCGGACAAACAACTAAGTGAGGCCAGAGAAGACCTTAAGGCTCTGGCAAAGATAGGCTTGAGTGTAGAGAGTCTAAGTAAGTTCACTGTGAAACTAAAGGAAATATCGGCTCATCACGATATAAATCCGGAGGATCTTCATCGTCGTCTTCTTAAAGAACTGAAGCAGCTGGATAAAGGTTTAAGCTTGGAATGCTTAATTAAAGAGAATGAAATTCAACTAACCAAATTGAGAAATGAGACAGCTAAAGAGCAGGCTGAAAAAGAAGGGCTACATAACTATCTCAGTCAGTTGATATCAGAAAAAACCAGACTGGAAGCTCAACTGGCTCACAACCGCAAGCAATTAGCTCAGGATATCGACTCCCTCTCTAGTGCCTCAGAAAAGACTATAAGGGAAATCAATGATAGCTTGGAATCAGGGATAGATAATAGTATGAGAGAAGTAAACAAGCTTACAGAGGAAGCGTTAAGAGTAGGTAAAGAAGTTGGCAAACTAGAATCCAACATAGAATCCTTAGGCTGGATAAAACCCTTACTCTCGATGGTACGGGGTGATAATGGGCTGGATGACTATCAGGTTAGAGCTATTGGTCTATCAGTATTAAGGAGTATGTTGTCATGGTTAAATGAGAACTATGGTCAAGATATCAACCTGTATTTACTGATAAATAACATGCAAAGCACAATTGCGGAGCTTGAAAAATGGAAATCATCAACAACTTAAAAGAGCTATTACGCTATGTGCTTCAAGAAACTAGGCAACTTAACGATGCCTTCATGGAATTAGATAGTCGCATTACGGAAGAGTCCGGCCATATTGATAGACTAGATATGATTGCCAGAATCAGTGCACTGAAAGCAAGGTTGGTAAGTGAAATCGATCGTATCAAGCATGAGGAAAGAAGTTCTGAATATATCTTTAATACCAGTAAGGTATACAGCGGTATCCTTGGTTTAGCCATAGGAGGTATCGTCGGGGCTATAACAAAACAGAACCCCTTATTATCAGGATTTAGGTCATTCAACACTGAGTTAGATAAGAAAGAAAGTTTTGGCAATGTAATGATTACCGCAAAGGAAAACGGTGAATTGGAAGATATGAAGGTAATAGCCGTTTCCCGCCTTGCTAGGGAAGCCAAGAAAACCGAGTCAGATATAATATCATCCCTTATAGGTAAGGGTTATTCATTGATGGCACCTGAAAAACTCTGGAAATCTCTAGATCAATTTAAAGAAGAAATTAGTGAAGGAAAATAACTACCAGTCTGACACCAGTCTTTAATAGCTTTATGCTATAGCTGTTTTTAATAAAAGTAACAAAATACTATATTGTATAACTCAGCTCAGTGGCAGAGCAGGGGACTCATAATTCTAAGCTAGGTATGCCGTCCTGTGCCGTTAGCTTCAAAGTAGAACTTTTGTGTCAGCCGCCAAAACCCGGTTTGAAGCTAGAGTGTTGTTTGATGACGTCCTGTCCTTTTTAGTTTGTCGCCTTTTTGTCGCCAACTTTTTAGCTTCGCTTCAGGCGTGAGGCAGTGCCAGTAAAGAGATGTGGCTATGATAGGTAGTGGTCTCTCCAAGGATTACGACGCAGTCGGCCGCTAAACAAATCGATGTTACCTTAAATCAATATACATCTCACCAATTAGACGCTTATCTTTGTCCGGGTAATCAGGCGCACATTTTAAGGTATAAGCCAGCTCTTTCTCATAGGTATTATGGCTGAGTATATTGCCTGATATTAAAAATAGAAAGCAGTCTCTGTCATTAAGCCTTAAGTCATCCTCTAGCTCGGTGATTTTATCGATCTGCTGGTCCCAAAGCCTTTTCCTCGGATCATATTGCATCTCTTCAAGTACTACATTACTTCCGTTATCTTCAAAGTCTTCGGCTATTCGCCATACTTCCTTCATATAGTTGATATCATAATCCTCTATCCCACGATATAAATAGAGAATCCAATAATTAGCCATAGAGCTATTCATTTGAATACTCCCATAACTAGATATTCATATTGAAATTTTATCACATTTAGATCTGGAATTGGGCGCTTGATGAAGTTTTACAGTTGAATAAAGTCTTATTGCACACTACAGCGAATTGTTAATCCAACTATCAATAGAGCAAATTGTAAATAACAATCAGATTGAATGTGCACTATCGGGATGTTAATATTATTCAGTATTAATTTAATTAACAATAATAAATAGAGGTGTGTGTTGAGAATAGGCGTCATCTCTGATACTCATGTTGGGACATTGTCTAACATCCCAGTACAAATTCTAAAAGCTCTAGCTGGGGTAGACCTTATTATTCATGCCGGAGACTTCACCGAATTGGCTGTGTTTGACGGCCTTAAGGCATTAGCAGCAGTTAAAGCGGTCTGTGGTAATATGGACTCAAGCCAACTCAAGGAAATATTGCCACAGAAAGAGATATTTGTGGTTAATGGGAAAAATGTCGGGCTGATTCATGGTTCAGGTGAGCCTTTGGGAATAGCAAGTAGAATAAGAGAACTGTTCAGTGATGTAGACCTTATAATCTATGGCCATTCCCACGTACCTTATAACCAGTACCTTCAGGGAAGCCTTCTATTTAACCCAGGACGAGCAATGGAGTCCTTCGGATTACTGACTATTGACGAAAAGATAAAGGCTGAGATAATAAGGCTCTGACCATACCCGAAGAGTAATGAATGTGTGGCGTCAGCTCCCGAGGCTATAATACCGGTAACTCTAACTTAACAAGTGGTACACCTTATGGGGGCAGGGCACCTGCTCCTTGTAGTATTCGTTAATTTTTTAATAGGGCCGGAAGAAATAAGAGGTCTAGTTGAGACAATGGTGAATAGCTTTACAACTGTAATAGGGGTAGTAATAGCTTTCTATTTTGGGTCGACTGCTTACGTAGAGGCGAAGCGCATTAATAACAAACGGAAAGAATAGGAGGTAGAGTTGATAGCAAAAAGGAAAATGATGCTGGTTAGCCAAGCCAAGCATAGTTAATGCCTTTTTTAATTTTAAATCAGAATTGGTATCTATATATAAACGGAGATAATTTAAAATGAATTTATCAGATGGAACCCATGGTGTGATAATAGTCCACGGTATTGGTGACCAGAAACGTGGCGATACCGTAGCTGAGTTTTCAAAAGCAATCTATAACAGCTTGATTAATTCACCAAAGGATGGCAACAAACGTCCAATGATAAAGTTGGAGGAGCTGGATGTTTTCGGCAATCCTCCTTCGGTGACTTTGGAGATAACCTCTCCTTATAATGATAATGATAAAGCAAAATGGCTATGCCAGGAAGCCTATTGGAATGATGCTTTCCCACCACCAAGTGCCACCCAAGTTTTATGGTGGGGTCTAAATCAGAATCTCCGTTCGCAATTAGGCTCCGTGTTAAAAATTCTGAAGGACCCTACTAATAAAGATTTACCCACTGCAATCGAGCGACAGAAAGAAGAGGCAAAAGCGAAAAGACTTAAGGCTGAGATCGAGCTGCAGAAAGAAGGGGCACTAACGAAAGAACTTAAGACTGCAATCGAGCGACAGAAAGAAGAGGCTCTGGCGAAAAGACTTAAGGAAACCGAAGCAGTTGAACTGGGTAAAACACCGAAGTTTAAGGTTGGAGTGAAGTCGGGTGGAATATCCGCAATTGCGCTAATTGTACTCACTCCTTTAGCGTATCTTCTCCTTTTTATAATCTGGCTCCTTCATTTTGTTCCCAGCATCGGACCACTAGATAAAGTTATCAGCTGGATACGTAAATTAGACCCATTTATCAGCAGTAGCCTCGGCGATATAAAAAGGTATATAGACCATGAAATATGGTCAGCCAATGCCAAGAAGCGCTTGGAAGATATTATTCTCAGCATGCTAAATAACTCGAAGATTAAAGATATCACTATTGTTGCTCATTCGATGGGAGCAGTTTTAGCTTATGATGCCCTTACCGAAGGAGGTCGCATCGCAGTAGCTATTGACAATTCGGGTGGTAGCATAAGTAAGAAGATTACTCTGGTTAGTGTAGGTGCTGCAATTAATCGCGTATTTACCTTGATTTCGCAAGGGGGGAAAAAATATGACCATCTGCAAATTAAAAATCAATTGGCGGAGGTAATTACCAAGGATAAATTTTATTGGCTTGATATTTTCGCCAGAAAGGACCCGGTACCAGCTGGACCTATTACCCTGGATATCATTAAAAATAGGGCTAAAATTGACCCTAAAGAGCAAATGAAAGAGCGAAGGGTGATCAATAAAGATAGCCTAATATTCGACCATAATTCATACTGGGAAAATATAGAACTGGTTATGCCCCGTATCACAAGAGCTATTAACGGTGGTGAAGAAGATCCATGGCCGGAAGCCGGAATCACTGACAAGAAAGTGTCCGAACGTGTCCAAAAAGCTTTTAAATTTGATAATTTGAGCCAAAAAATTATGTTTTTAGTCATGCTCGGTTTGATTATATTTTTATGTTTGAAATTAACTGGGACTATTTAATCTTTGAGATTACTCATTGTGGATTCTGAGCCGGTTTTTTCAGTAGTAAAACTTCTAGTAAAGTTCAAATCTTCATATAATTAGTATCCAACTCACCTTAGTCGTATAGAGAAGGCCCAGCGGTATCCTTCTACAGATGTCCTGCGTAAGATTGCCCAACCTTTAGGGCTTGACGAGAAGGAATTGTTTAATCTAGCCGGCTACCTGCCATCGGAGCAGCCAACATCACCCGACCAAGAAAAGCATAGGCTGCGAGCCGAGCTTGATATTTTACTAAACCGAGTAACAGCCGACATGAGTCGCATCAAGAGAATCATCCAGCAGTTACAAAGCAGATCTTAATAAGAAATTTAGGGTTAGCTATTACCAATATCATCTTCCCCTTCAAATCATAATTACATCGCATATCACCGGTAATCCATTGCTCATTTCTAGATAAGCAAATAAAAGAGCAATTTTGCCAAAAACCTATTGACAATGGAACATATGTTCTACTATAATTGTCTCCCCGCCGGGGGCGATACTATGTCAAAGCTTATCGGTGAACCAATAATAGTCCATCGAAATAAAGACTCTAAATTAACTGCCTTTATATGGAGACGGCGTCTCTATAGAGTTCTTGAGGTCATTGGCTGGTGGCGGGAGCCCTCCAGGTGGTGGAACGGAGAGGCTATGCCGCTCTTTGTGCGTGTCAACGCCAGAAATTCCAGCACCGGCAGTTATGAGCTCTGCCGACTCGGTAACAGGTGGTTCCTCATCAGGGTTTTAGACTAGGGTGATGATATGAACTTTATTCACCTTCACGTACACTCGCAGTACAGCTTTCTCGATGGAGCATCTACCCTGGACGAGCTCCTTGAGAAGGCTAAGGCTTTTAACATGCCTGCTTTGGCCCTTACTGACCACAATAGGCTGACCGGTGCCATCAGGTTTTATGAAAAGGCCAAAGCTCTGGGAATCAAACCGATAATAGGCGCCGAGGTTGACATGGAAGGTGGCTACCACCTCACTCTGTTATGCAAAAACAGAGTTGGTTATTCAAATTTGTGCCGCCTGTTAACCGAGGCCCACTTAACCAATCGTGGAAAGCCGCCAGTTGCTACCAGGGATATATTACACAAATTTAATACCGGCCTTATAGCCCTCTCAGGATGCAGAAAAGGGGAGATACCAACACTGGTAAGCAAGGGCAAGATTGACCAGGCTAAAAAAGCAGCCGACTTCTATAGGGAGGTATATAGCGGAGACTTCTTCATTGAGCTTATTCGATATCCCTCAAGAAATAGTATGGCTGATAGTATCAGGCTAGCTGATTTTGGCCGGGATGAGGGAATACCTGTGGTGGCTAGCAATAATGTCCACTACGCCGAGATGGAGAAATACAAAATCAAGGAACTGCTCAACGCCATTGACCAGAACATCTCCGTCTCTGAGCTAAAAGGTTACCGGACTGTGGAGCAGTACCTAAAATCGCCAAAAGAGATGGGCAGCCTTTTTAAAGACCTCCCGGAAGCAATAACAATGACAGAGGAGATTGCCGCCAGGTGCAATCTGGAATTGGAGCTGGGTAAGCACCATTTTCCCAAGTTTGATCTTCCAAGGGATGAGATCGATTTCAACTGTCTATCAAAGCTGGCTTACGCGGGTGCTTTTAGAGGGTACGGGGCAATAACGCGTCAGATAAGGAATAGGCTAGAGAAAGAACTCGACACAATCAATAAGCTAGGCTTCTGCAGCTACTTCCTGGTTGTCTGGGATATAGTCAGGTGGGCAAAAGAGCATGGTATTAGATGCATGGCCAGGGGCAGTGCTGTGGACAGCCTTGTCGTCTATCTTCTGGACATCAGTAATGTAGATCCAATAGAACACGACCTTCTTTTCGAACGCTTCATGCACCCTTTGAGGCATGAACCACCTGATATAGACCTTGACATCGACCGCAGGCACCGGGATGAGGTCAGGGATTATATCTATCATAAATATGGTACCGATAATGTCGCCTGTGTCGCCACCATAAACACCTACATGGCCCGGGGCGCTATCAGGGATGTCGGCAAAGCTCTGGAGATACCGCAGGAGATAATCGAGGAAGCGTGCAAGGGTATCCATTGGCTATCAGCATCACAGCTATTGGAAAAATCCGATACCCTTCCTGAGCTAAAGGACAACCCCATCTATAGGAAAGCGGAAATGAAGGATTTCTTCGTGTTCTGTAAAGCTATTGACGGCTTTCCCAAACACTTATCTGTGCATCTGGGCGGGCTACTGATAGGTGACGGTAGATTAGCTGACATAGTTCCCCTGGAATGGTCAAGCGGTGGCGACATCATCAGCCAATACGATAAGGACGATATTGAGAGGCTTGGCATTGTCAAGATGGATCTGCTCTCCTTACCAACACTAAGCGTAATTGAAGACACTATAGCCGACATCAGGAAGAATCATAGCATTAACATTGATATAGATAACATTCCCAGGGACGATACGGAAGTCTTTACTATGCTCAGTGAAGGAAAGACCATAGGCACCTTTCAGCTGGAATCACCGGCTCAGAGAGAGATGGCCGGACGGATGTTACCCGATTGTTTTAGCGACATCATAATTTCACTTTCACTGGTGAGGCCCGGACCGCTCAAGTCCAATATGGACAAGCAATATCTACCGAGGCGACACGGCACCGAACCGGTTACCTACATTCATCCGAAACTAAAAGGGGCACTGGCGGAAACACTCGGTGTCATCGTCTACCAGGAACAGGTGCTTAAGGTAGCCCATGATCTGGCCGGTATGAGCTATGCTGAAGCCGATGGTTTCAGGCGAGCAATGACACATAATAGAACGGATGAAGAGATGGAGAAGATGCGGAGTAGCTTTATTTCGTCTTGTGTTAAGAATAGGGTTGGCAGAAGTATAGCGAAGAAGGTATTTGAGCATCTGGCAGCTTTCGCTGCCTACGGTTTTTGCAAGGCACACTCTGTCGCTTATGCCCAGGTTGCCTATCAGACGTTATGGCTTAAATACCACTACCCGGCTGAGTATATGGCTGCTGTTCTATCCAACCAACCAATGGGTTACTATCCTCCCCGAGTCCTGGTGGCTGAAGCCAGAAGGTTCGGCGTTACAATACTACCTTTGGATATCAATAAATCATTTGGTCGCTTCACCGTTGAAGATGGCGCCATCAGAGTCAGCTTGAAGCAGCTCAAGGGGATGTCCGAGGAGGCGGCCGATTCCATACTCTCAGCGAGAGCCAGAGCCGAGTTCACCTCACTTAGAGATTTTATCCTGAGGACCGATGTCAGACAGCCAATAGTGGAGAATCTGGTTAAAGCCGGCGCCCTTGACTCGTTTGGTCGTAGGGATGCGTTGCTGCTGCAGATACCATCTCTACTAAAGCTAAGATACAAGAAAGGCAGTGCTTTAAAAGCTCTATTTCCAGAAGTAGAACCTCATATAGCAACTGATACCGTTTATGATAGAAGAACCAAGATGTTGATTGAGAGAGAGCTCCTCTCCCTCGATTTGTCAGCCCATCCGCTGGACTTCTATGAGAGAAACAAGGAATATACCAGCATAAAAGACCTTAAATCAATAGCTACTGGTAAAACGGTGAAGATCGCCGGCTCTGTAATTCGGTATCAGACGCCACCGACTAGAAATGGGAATCGGGTGGTATATATCATACTTGAGGATGGCACAGGGGTTGCTGATATAACCATGTTTAGCGATGTCCAGGAGAAATGCGGTTCCATTCTTTTCAGAGAAGGCTGGTTGGTTGTTGAGGGGAAGATTCAGCGACGGGGACCAAAATCACTTTCAATCATAGCATCTAACTTACAGAAGCTTGAATGGAGTTAATATCAATCAATATTAAACATTGTAACTGATTACTGCTCAACAATTCGATGATTTGTGCAATCGTATCACCTTTCTTATGTTGATAACATGAAAGTTATTTGTATCAAGCTTAATACCACTTTAATCCTTTATATATTTGACCCTGACAATACTTGCACTTCGTTTTCACATCGTTAGTTAGCCTGCTTTAACAAAGTTCAACAACAAAATTAGCCTCATAATGAACTTTTCAAGTAAAAAATGAACTTTTTGCCTTTTATTGCGTATATCTATATATAGGCAACATATCTCGGCTGTTATTTATTTCGGCGAAATAATATAGAAAGGAGGGATAGGAAGCAGAAGAAAAAAGATCAGCACTTTAAAATCACTAAAATCTAAAAAATATGGAGGTTCAAAGTGTTTAAAAGGAAGACGTTTATTTTCAGTATTGGTCTGGCAATAATACTCTTATTATGTAGCACGATAGGAGTAATGGCTGATTCAGATAAAGACCAAATTAATTTGAGTGGTATGACTCTATCGGAATTTGAAGCAATGTTTCCTATGTCGGCTGAAGAAGAGGCCGCTATTATACATGGAATCCCACAGGTTCCTGTCCTTATTGATGGTGTCCTCTATGAACCGGAAGAGATTGCTCTCTTCAATGGGCAGCGCTTACGCTTCGCTGTGGATTCCGAAGGCGTTCTTAATGCGTTCACCAGTGTTGAAGGAATAGAGCAGTTCATAGCAGAGGAATCCGACCAACCGGCACCACAAGGTACACCCACAATGGGGATAGAGAGTACAGGTTATGGCCGTTTCTATGAGCACTGGTGGTATGGTGGTTCCCGTCTTAAAGTAAGTGGTGGTATAGGCATAGGCAATCTCGGGTCTTGGAACGATGAGATTTCATCGGTAGCAGTCGACGATGGAGTATGGGGGGCTGTCATGTTCGAGCATATTGAATTTGGCGGTGATTCTTTTTGGTGTGACGGGGGTGATTCATACCCCATATTATGGTTGTATGGCTGGAATGATATAGCCTCCAGTCTTGCCGTGTTCCCATAATTACCAGTCATTGTTAAAATGCCTGTTCCCTGTAAAGTAAAGATTTAATGCTACCCTAAGTCATATTGAATGAGGAGTCAAAGCTATTAAGGCTACTCCTCATTCAATTATTATAGCTGTGTATTAGGATAATTAATTAAAAGGTCAACTCATTAATGAACTTTTCATCATTAATTTCGTATAATTATAAGGTAGTGCATCAATCAGAAAAGTGGCAGAGCGGAGACATGAAAGCCTTTGAAGTCCTCTTTCAGCAATACAAAGGTCTGGTACTTAAAACTGCCATGTTAATTATCAATAACTTGGAGGAAGCAGAGGATATCCTACAGGATGTCTTTATGAATGTTTGGGAAGCACGTAATACTTTTGATAGTACAAAGGGGAAATTTACCACCTGGCTTTACAGGATTACCATCAACCAGAGTATTAGCAGATACCGTAAAAAACAACCAGCGGCAATATCTTTTGAGGAAACAAGCCATAATCCAACCAGTATTCATTCTAAATATCTACCCGCAAAATCTTTGGAAATTAATTGGGAATACGAAAGACTGATGAAAGCCGTTGATTTATTGGATAACAGACATCGTATAGTACTCATCCTGAGATATTTTAATGACCTTCCTTATAAAGAAATTGCCAAGGTTCTGGATATTCCAGTAGGTACCGTTAAATCCCGTATATACAATGCGCTTAAATCGTTACGCGGGCAAATGAATACGGCGATTACAGATGTAAATACATGAATTAGGGGAAACTATGAACTGTAAGGATATAGATAAACTCATTGTAGCTTTTCTTGATGGCGAGCTGACAGATAATGAGCAAGCCCTAATTAAAAAACATCTTGCCACCTGCCAATATCACAAAAAGGAGATAGAGGCACTGACTGTTACACGCGATAACCTAAGGCAGGCTATCAAATCCACCGCAACCAGGTATTCTCCTAGGCCGGACGCCTGGGAAAGGCTAAAACAGCAAATTACAATAGCAGAAAAGTCGAAGGCTGCGAAGCAAGGAATAGTAGAATCAATCCTGAAGGCGATCAGTAATTTCGGCAGGAACTGCTTGGTTTTCAGATGGGCAGACTGGAAGGCAGGGCTTATCAGTATATTAGCCATTGCCCTGATAGTGATCTTAGCAGTGACGATGCCATTACTTATTGGGCCGGACAATGAAGCTCTGGCTGTAGAAATTGCCTTAAACAGCCCAGAGGTCCAGGCCGCTCTTGGAATTAGATCGGTCGATCAAGCAGAGGTAGTGGCTATTCTCGATGAAGAAAGCGGTGTTTTCGTCTCTTTAAGAACTGGGGATGATTATCTATTAATTGTTGAGGTAAATCCGGGAATAAAGGAGGTAATTCAATTATACTCACTTGAGCTAACTGCTGAAGTTAAGCAAAGAGCAATAGATATTGCCGTGACTGATTCCAGAATTCAGAACCTGGTGGAACAGGGCGCTAATATGAGCAGCTTCTTCCCAATGTATTATATTGAAATTCAAGAATCTATTAGTTCGGATGGAACTATTTATAAAGAAGGCTCAGTTGAATTCAGGATAGGTATGAGGATTAATTTTAGTGAAGACGAATATGCTGTTTATATCAATCTTACTAAAGGAGAAGTAGATTTTCTTACTCGTATAACAAATTAAATGTCTATCTAACTAAACTTCTCGATAAAAAATGAACTTTTTCTCCTTAGTTGCGTATTTATAATAAACAGCTGGTAAACGTTAATGATGGATATGGTTAAAGACCCCTCCTTTCGCAGGTATCAAATAAGGCTTAATATAGATTTAATAACAGGAGGCGTATTTTTACCAATATCTTACCAGATTGTATGGCGAAAATAATGAAGAATGCGTCTTCAGAGTGTTATTTATATACTAACTAGGAGGTAGCCAAATGCATAGTAAAGACGACTGTAAGGCATGCCAGGAATTAAACGCTATCACTCTCGGTATAGAAATAAGATTTGACTCGCTCTTAGGATATTCCAGACTTGTAACCCAAAAAACTATAGAGGCAGCTCGGAATATTGGTATCCCTAAATCCGCCATCCGGCACTGGAAAGTTGAAAGACGCAAACAAATTAGTACAATTAATCTTAAAACATTAAAAAGCAGGGTGTTAAGGCACTAGGTCAACCGACACTCCGATTTTTTAATTTTACCAGCAAGATATCAATACACTAAATAATGGTAAAGTGAGAGCAACAGATGAAACAAAATGACGTTTTGTTCAATTTTCTCAGATGGGGGTAGGTCACTGACGCGATAGCCGGTCAATGCGCGCCATCTCTTCATCGGAAAGAGAAAAGTTCATTGCACCAGCATTTTGCTGGGCGTGATACACTTTTGAGGCCCCAGGAATTGCCACCACGGTATCCCCGTGAAAGTTTACCAACCAATTTAAAGCTACCTGGGCTGGCGTCACATCGTGAGCAGTAGCTACTTCTTGCAAGGTTACAATCAGCGGGCGGCTCTTCTCGAGCTGGCGGCGTAGTAGTAATCTTCTACCAATCGGTGTTTTGCGCAAGGCATTGGGGTCATAATGAAACTTGCCAGTGAGTAATCCCGATTCCAGCGGAAACCAAGCGATGATTGTAATACCTAACTCCTTAGCCGCATCAAGGATACCATTGCTTTCGATACCGCGGTTGATGAGGCTGTAATGAACCTGATTCGACGCTAGTGGTAAATCGTGCTTTGCCAGAGCCGCGTGAGCCCGTCGCATCTGTTCGGCCGAAAAATTACTCACGCCAACCGAGCGGATTTTCCCTGCCTCAACCAGTTCGGCCATGGCATTCATCTCTGCTTCCGGCGATGAGAATGAATATGGCTGGTGAATCTGGTAGAGGTCGATGGTAAATCCACCGAGGTTTTGCTGGCGATTGCTAATGGTGCGGGAAATATTGTGCGCTGTACGGAAAAAGGGGGACCACTTGGTCGCGACAATTACATCTTCATCTGCTTGACCTGTCGCCTTCAAAGCGTTCGCCAGAGCCCGCTCTGAATGCCCCTTGCCGTACATCTCCGCGGTGTCAAACCAATTAATGCCACCGTCTAGGGCAGCTTGGACAATGTTGTTCATTGTCTCAGCGGGCAGTTTGGGAAACATAAACCTAAACATACCCCGACCAGAGAACTGCATCAAGCCGAGTCCGATAGGTGTGATCCTGATATCCGTTTGACCAAGACACCGCTTCTTATTCATTTCATTTTCAATTGTAGTCATGTTTTTCGTAATGGCCTAATTATACCACTCCGGTGTGCGTTTAAGCAGGAAATCAACAAAGCGATTATAGTCTTCTACTAAGGGTGGTTCTTGCTCAAGCGACTTTCCGATTTGCTCTTTGGATATAACAGTAGTCATATGACAAGTGTATCATGGCTTACTACCCGCTGTTATTATCTATCTTATTGCGTTTAAACCTAAGTTAAGAGCGATGGAAATGGAGGTGAAGCCTTACATAGAAAATGCACCTGAATTTAAATAATCAGATTTTCCTTCATCTCCTCCCCATACTTCTAACCATAAACTAATAACATACGATTTTGGTTTTACCTCTCAATCAAACCCGAATCTGGAACTCATAAGTATTTAACTTATTACACAATACTGACATTTGTGCAATCTCGCTCCAGTATCTGGCGATGTTCTTAACATACGTTGAAAGAAGGATGAAGGTCAATAGGAATGTGGTTCTTGTTTTGGGAGTAAATTAGAAAAATATTACAGCGTATAATTAGGTATGATAATATACTAGCCATAGAATATAAAAGTATAATATATAAAGGAAGTCAACTTGATAAAACTAGAAAAGACACATATAAAACCAGCATCTTTCATACTAGCACGGGTATTTAATGGCAATGCTATTAATGCGTATGCCTTTCCAAATCCAGAGGAGAGAATTGAGAAAATGCCTTATGTTTATCAATTACTTCTCCGCTACAATCTTTTATATGGCAGGGTATTTGTAACCTCACCTCGTTTAGAAGGAGTGGCAGTTTGGGTTCATTCAGATAACTTAGGAATGTCCTCTTGGAGGATACTCGTCTCTGGAGCTATATGGCCAGCAATGAAAATGGGGAGGGAAGCTGGTCGGAAGATGCAAGTATTGGATAATTATGTTGAAAGAAAGCATCGTAAGCTAGTACCAACTAAGCATTGGTATCTATATCTGCTGGGAGTAGACCCACAATACCAAGGAAAGGGATATGCTAGCCAGTTAATGAATGGAATGCTTTCAGAGACTGATAAGAAAGGTTTACCTAGCTTTCTTGAAACACAGGGTAGCCAAAATGTAGCAATGTATCAGCACTTCGGCTTTAAAGTGGTTGATGAATTCACTGTTCCAGACACACAAGTTACACTTGTGGCCATGCTGAGGGAACCTAAAAGAACATAAAAAAAGTGGCAGCGATCAGATTTGAACCAACGACCTTCGGGTTATGAACCCGACGGGCTACTACTGCTCCACCCCTATATTATCTTGTTGCACAAAACTCGGTTTTGTTCAATTCAGAGTCTCACACAAAAAGTCAGAAGGTAAAATTTCAAGAACTAGCACGTTTTTAACCCTCCCCAGCGCGTTAGAAAGAGATTGGAAAAAGAAAAAGCCTCCCATTCGGGAGGCTCTCAAAATATTTGGCAGGTAATCGACGACTAATAATAGATTTCATTCACGACATATACAAATGTGGTGGTTCGAATCCCCATAGATAGGCCTTTCGGAACAGTTTCCCAACTCTTGTTTGAAGAGAGGGGGCTTATTCTTACCTTGCAGCAGTTGATTATCTCTTATTCAAAAATCCGTGAGATAACACCAAAAAGGAGATAAAATTCTATTAAATATCTTGAAATAGGGCCTTACATATTGACAAATATTATACTATAGTATATTATATACTAAGATAACAAAAAACCAAATGAGGTCTTAATCATATGTGCGATGATAAGATGGCGGAACATTCGGATTGTGTTTGCCATACCGATGCTCCGCTCAGAGGACTTCTGCATGTTGCCATTCTTAACCTCATCAAAGACAAATCCGCCCATGGCGGTGAAGTCTACCAGACTCTTAAGGAGAAGTTTAGAATAGATGCACCCAGAGGTATAATCTATGCTTTACTCAGGAGAATGGAAGGAGATAGCCTAATAGTGTCCAACTGGGACATCCAGGAAACCGGGCCGGCAAGAAGAATATATCACATTACGGAGGATGGGCTTGAGTACCTAAAGGGCTTTTTGGAAAGGCTTAGAAGGGCCAGCCAGATGATACACATTCTGTTAGAGGAGAAGAGTTAAACACAAGAAAAATAAAGGAGGGAACAAAATGTATCACGAGACTGAATGTGGTTGCGAACAACATGGTCACGGAGGAGGACCCGGAATGGGTCATGGCGTGAAATGGGGACATCATGGTTACTGGGGCTTGGGTAGAACGCATCATGGCGGCGGTTGCTGCTGTGGCTCTCACCACGGAGGCGGTATGCATCACGAATCTCACTTTGGGCTGTTTGGACACCGGCGCTTCATCAGTAAAGAAGAAATCATTACCCACCTTGAAGAATATCTGAAGCAACTTAAGGCAGAAGCCGCGGGAGTGGAAGAGCATATTGCAGAACTCAAGAAGGAGCATTCGTAATTCAGACTACTGAAAACCAAATTGCGACCCAGTAGGTTGCTCGACGTTCCTGACGTAAAACTTGTGTTCTAGGCTACCTACCAACAGTAATTAGCCGCAGATCTATTGTGATTCATGAGAAGTAGAGCCTCTGGGTAGAAGTCGCAGAACGGTACGGGGCACAAGCAGCCCCGTACCGTTCCTAAACTCAGAAGTGAGTACTCATATGGTTCACGGAGGATAGATTCTGAATATATGCAGTGAGACAAGACATGGTGGGAATCAAGAAGATCACTGGATTGAATAATCTACAGTAGACCATTTTGGCTATTTAACGATTTTCAACAATCTCACCAAAAGGTAACCTCTATGTCACAATTACTCAGATTGTGACATTTATCTCGAGGGAAAAGAAGATCTTTGCACTCATAAGTCCATGTCGATATTCCCAAGAATACACGGGGAATTAGGTATGAGTTAGTGTGATAGAGGAGCAGTAATGCTCCTCTATTTAGTTATGGTTGTTGACATCACTAAGGGACTAGGATAAAGTCATCAAAGACAAGTAAATTGACCATAGCATTATCTTCTTAGGAGAATAAAATGTCCTTGATACCTACTTTTGAGATAGGTGTGTGGAACGCTTGGATACTGATAGTCATCTTCTTGTGTTTTTTCACATCATCACAGTTCTTGGGGGATGTAGGTAAAAAAATAACTCATGGTGAGGAGGAAAAAACATTAAGTAAGTTTACAGCACTAATTGCTATCATATTATGGATATACTCCATCTTTCTACCCCTTAGAATAGGAACAGCCTGGTTGTACACAGGGATTACTATCTACATATTAGGGATGATAATCGGCATTACAGCTATAATCAGCATCGCAAACACCCAACCAGGAAAGCCGTTTATAAAAGGCATGTATCGCTATTCAAGACATCCGTTGTCAGTTAACATGTTTTTAATACTTTTGGGTATTGGAGTGGCCACAGCTTCGTGGCTTTATTTACTGCTTCTAGCCATTCTCATGGTGGTGACGCACTTTATGGTAGCTATCGAAGAGCACTCCTGTATTGAAAAGTTCGGTGACACCTACCGAGAATATATGAACAGAACACCAAGGTGGATAGGAATACCCAAATCCTAAAATGGAGGATTAAAAATTATGAGAGCACATACAAATCAGGAGATAAGGTAGGTTCAGAAAATGGATATACGCAGAGAAAAACACATAAATAAACTAGAGGTTAGAGAGATAAATAAAATCCAATAAGGAGATATAGCAATGATTCAAAAATTGATGCGTAAACTTTGGGAGGTCGAAAGCATTGCTTTTGTTGGTTTTACGCTTCTGTACCCAATCGTGAGGATATTTGCACCCCCTCAAAAGTTTATAGGACCCTACGTTAAAAATGGTCAGGTGGTTGCCGACCTTGGTTGTGCCACAGGTTACTTTGCGTTCGCTTTGGCTGACTCCGTTGGTCCTGAAGGAAAGGTCTACGCAGTTGATTTGAATAAAAAGAACATTCGAGCGTTAGAGAAGAAGGTTGAGAAAGGTGGTTACCGCAACATAGAATCACACGCTACATCTGCCGCCGACTTAAGCTTCATAGAAGACAGTTCTGTTGACTTTATTCTTGCCAGTGGCCTGTTGTGATCTATGGCTGAAGACAGACAGTTGTCTGTAAGTGAAATGAAGCGTATCCTCAAGTCAACAGGGCAGGCGTACCTTAGCCTGGGTGCTGGTCCTCCTTTTGGTTTTGTGGACCAGGAGGAGTGGGAGAAGATACTCAAAGAATTCAGAGTCGAACAAGGGGGTAGTTACAAAGAGAAGTGGGCTGTGGTGTCTGTAAAACACGAGTAGTTTGAAGCATTAAGAGATACAAGTGAACACAGCATGATATATCTTTGTTAGTTTCAGCCCTAAATTAAAAAAGGAGGTTAACTTATGGCAAATGAGAAATCCAAAGAAGAAGCCTATGAAGTCGAAAGTAAAAAGTTTACACGATACCATAATATCCTTGAATGGCCGGCAATGGCATTACTGATTACGGGTATTGTTACCGCCGCTTTAGATGTAAATATAGGTGGCTTCACGCCTATAATATGGCTTGTGTCATCTTTTGGGTTGATCCTTATCATAATCTGTATGGAAGTATCGATGATACGAGCTTTCTTGGAGAGCAGAAAGCAGAAATAGAGTACGGGATTACAATCAGAAAGGTTCGGTAAGGCATCCCTACATTGGAGACAAGGACAAGAACTACTCCTATTTTTATTATGGTTGAACATACATCCCGATGTTTGTCTAGTGATAATAGTGATGTTCCCCTTTCGCGATTTAACAATATAGTATTTTGTTAAGCAGGGTAACAAAAAGGCGTGTTGTTCTTATGCTAGCTATCTCGGCTTTCTAGAAATTCTGAGTTACCTTTTGATAGCATTCCCAGCAAAGGATTTCACAGGAGGTGACGGCATTCCCACCATAACCAAGACGACGATGCATCCCCCAACCCCTCGGGTGTGGTTTGTCCTGCTTATCCCAGAGTAGAGGTTTATTACACCGTACATAAGGGTGGTCATGGTCTAAGCGGGTGCACTGACATTTTCCCTCAGATCTCTGCCATACCTGGTGCGGTACTGTTCCAAACATGCTTTCCATCCTCAGTCAAATCCTAGTTCTGGAGTAGACAAATGTCAATACGACTGAAAATGCTGTTCTTCGATAATCGGTTTTTTATACCAAGCAGCCAAAAAGATAAAAGTCTGTCATAAGCTATTAAACAAAATGGCTGATTGTTACCTAGGCGGGTTGACAGCTATAAGACATTGGCATACTCTATTTATTACCAACCTGGACGAGAGAATTTTAATGTTTTATAAGGGTCAAGGGGGCATGATATGAAGATAAGGGATTTCTTGAAAATCAAAGGTCGCCCAATAGTTACCATTACGCCAAATGAAACAGTCTCTGCAGCTATTCAGATACTGGTCGAAAATGACATAGGAGCATTGCCAGTCTGCAACGACAAGGGCGCGCTACTAGGAATTATTTCCGAAAGAGACATATTAAGAGTATGCCTCCAGCGTAGCGATGCCATTGGCATCATAAAAGTCCAAGATGTAATGACCAAGTATGTAGCTGTAGGAATTCCTGAAGACGACCTAGATTATGCGGCCGGCGTAATGAAACAGAAAAGGATTAGGCACCTACCTATAGTAGTTGGCCAAAAGCTGGAGGGCATGGTCTCAATACGAGATATAATTGACATGCAATTAGAAGAGACGAAGGCGCAGATCCGTTACATAGGCCTATTACCTAGAGGAACTCAATTAGGGAGACGACGCCTAGCCTAACACCTTGTATCTCACTTACCTATGGCCCAGAACTTAGGGCGGAAACTGCAGCTAAAAGCGTCCCTAGAGGGATTCAAGCCCACGACGTCTTGCTTGGGAAGTTAACTAGAGACAAGCTAGCAATTTCTTGCTGGACCAACCGCTTGCCTCCTTTCTGAGCGCTATTCTAGCAAACAGGAGCTGGTGAAATCAAGCCCGTTAGTTGACTAACCATCCAGCGCAGCGAGCCAGGAGCAACATTCCGATGAAATGTTTAATAGGTCATTTTTATTTTTCTAGATTCTAAGAGGGGGTTGGACTTGAACCAACGACCTTCGGGTAGTAGATCTCAAGTTTTAAATTTAATTGAACAATATGCCTCGAACATCACATAAATGTCCAGTTAGTATGACAAATAGTCTCTGCGGTATAATCACAACGATTACTGAATATGTTATTCTTTATCTGTATGAGTTTTATGCTTAAACTAAACTACAAGTTAGTAGAAAGCGATAATGAACTAGAGGAAGCCTTTCAAGTAAGGAAAAGGGTTTTTGTCGAGGAACAAGGTATTTCAGAAGACCTAGAGCTTGACGGCTATGATAGTAAAGCACTGCATATGGTGGTTCAATATGGCGAGAGAATTATCGGCACGGCTAGAGTTCTTTTCCCGACTCCAGGTGTGGCTAAAATAGAGAGAATGGCCATTTTGAAAAACTTTCGCCGAAAAGGCATTGGTAGTAAAATCATTTCATTTCTAAATGGAAGGCTGAAAATTAAAAAAATAAGCAAAGTTATTGCCCATGCTCAATGCTCGGCTGTCCCCTTCTATAAATCATGCGGCTTTGTTGAATCGGGTGTGCCCTTCAATGAAGCTGGTATTCTACATATAAAGATGGAGATCCAACTATAGTTAATTATTATATTAGCCAGTCAACACTCATTAATCCCTCTGGCGTAAAAAAGTCTAAAAAAAAACCTATTACCAAAATAATTGTAGAACAAGCGGGTAAAAGCTGCTATAATCACTACCTGAGCAGACTACTGAAAAAGGAGGTAGAGTATATTATCTAAATTATTATGTATGGATAAACTAGAAATATAAAAGGAGGTTTTTTATGAGAATAAAGTGTTTAATACAAATAATATTATGTTTGATCGTGGTGATAGCGATTGCTTCTTGTGGTGGTGCATCATCAACAGTAACAGAAACTCAAAATGTAACTACAACAGAAACTCAAACTGCGACTAAAACAGAAACTCAAACTACGACTAAAACAGAAACTCAAACTACGACTGTTACTATACAGCCAACACCGCAGATGTATAAAATAGGTATAAGCCAAATAGTAACTCATCCAGCACTTGATGCCACCAGAGAAGGTATTATCGAAGGGCTGGCAGAGAAGGGATATGTAGAGGGTGAGAATATCGAAATTGACTATCAGAACAGTGAAAATGATATGTCACTAGTAGCTACAATTGCCCAGAAGTTTGTCTCAGACCAGGTTGATTTAATTGTAGCTATTGCCACACCCAATGCCCAGGCAGCCATCAGTGCCGCCGAGGGAACAGGAATACCCGTTGTCTTTTCTGCAATTACCGACCCGGTTGGCTCCAATATGGTGATTAACTGGGAATCTCATCCCAATGAGAACGTAACCGGAGTCAGTGACATGATCGTCGTAGAAGACGATGTCAATCTGATACTAGAGATAATACCCGGAGTTGCAAAAATAGGTACTATCTACAACGCTGGTGAGTCAAACTCGGTGTTTCTTGTGGAGAAACTAAATGAAGCATGTGACAAAATAGGCATCGAGGTTGTGGAGAAAACGGTATCCACAAGTGCCGACATTCTGGCCGCTGCCCAATCATTAGTGGGGCAGGTAGACGCTATCTGGATTGGCACTGATAATACTGTGGTCTCTGGGCTTGAGGCGGTAATTAAAGTCTGCGAGGATAATGATATACCACTTTTCCCTGCTGACGATCCATCAATCGAGAGGGGTGGAATAGCTTGCTACGGATTTGATTATTACGATATTGGCATTCAGACTGGTTGGATGATAGCAAGAATACTGGATGGAGATGGTACAGCCAATAATGTCCCCGTAGAAAAAGGGCAGATAATCAACCTCTCTCTTAATCTTGCTGCAGCAGAAAGAATGGGTGTAACTATTCCACAAGCGGTTATAGACAGGGCAGTCAAAACATACTAATAGTTTTTTAGAGAAATAGACCAGCCGGGTTTATATGTGTAAGATACCGGTCTAAGCTTCTACAGTGAGGAAGTAGACTTGGATATTTCGGATATTATCAGGCTATTGCAAGTTTCCTCCTACGAAGGGCTGGCATATGGCCTTGTGGCAATAGGTGTATATATCACCTTTCGCGTGCTCGCTTTTCCCGACCTCACCGTAGACGGCAGCTTTCCACTTGGTGGTGCGGTGGCTGCTGTCTTAATCATAAACGGTGTAAATCCCTGGCTGGCGACAGCAGTTGCGCTTATTGCAGGCATGTGTGCCGGGCTTGTCACCTCATTACTTAATACTGCGCTTAGGATAAACGCTCTACTGGCCGGTATACTTATGATGGTAGCCCTCTATTCTATAAATATAATGATTATGGGAAAATCCAATATCCCTCTACTACGTGAGATTACCGTCTTTGACCAAGCCGCTCAACTGTTTGGAACTGATACCAGTCTTACATTTTCTATTATCTTTATGGTAATACTTGTCATTATCATCCTCGCCATCCTGAACTGGTTTTTGCGCACTGATATTGGGCTGGTGCTGAGGGCAACAGGTGACAATGAGCAAATGGTACGTGGTCTTGGGGGCAACACCAACATGACCACTATACTGGGAGTATCAATTTCTAACGGGCTCGTTGCGCTTGCCGGAGCCATTATAGCTCAGAACCAAGGATTCTCCGATGTGGGTATGGGATTGGGGATGATAGTACTAGGACTGGCATCAGTAATAATCGGAGAGGGAATATTTCGACCCCGGGGTATAACCGGTATTCTACTGGCAGTGGTTGGTGGTGCTTTCGCCTATCGTCTATTTTTGAGCATTGCCCTCAGGCTGGGGTTGCCACCAACAGACCTGAAGCTGATAACAGCAGTTCTGGTAGTTGTAGTTCTAGCAATTCCATTCATACGGAAAAAGCTGCGCCATGAGTGGGTACCGCCGGCAGCCAAAATGTAGAGAGGATCCCCATGGACTCTAATAGTATATTGCAGCTCAAAGAAGTAAATAAGGTGTTTTGCCGAAGCACTATAGATGAAGTTAAAGCACTGGATAATATCAATCTGGATGTTAATGCTGAAGATTTTATTACCGTCATTGGTAGTAATGGTGCCGGAAAAACCACTCTTCTTAATATTATTGCCGGTGTATATCCACCAGAAAGAGGTGGCAAGATCATTATGAATGGTAGAGATGTTGCCAATCTGAGCGAGCATGGACATGCCCAGTATGTCGGAAGAGTCTATCAAAATCCCCATACAGGTACCGCAGCAAAAATGACTATAGCCGAAAATCTGTCACTAGCCATAATGCGGGGGCAGTCACGCGGTATTGGAAAAGCCATAACAAAACAGCGTAAGGAATTATTTCGCAGTGTATTAGTGCCATTGGGATTGGGATTGGAAGATAGGCTAACCGCCTTAGTGGGCACACTTTCCGGCGGACAGAGACAGGCTCTATCTTTAGTGATGGCTACAATGAGCAAACCATCTTTGTTGCTACTTGACGAGCACACAGCCACCCTAGATCCTAAGACAGCCCGTATAGTACTTGAGCTTACAGAAATGATTGTTTCCCGGGAGAAGATGACCGCGGTCATGGTTACACACCATATGGAACTTGCATTACGATATGGTAATAGATTGATAATGATGCACCAGGGCAGGATTATAGTTGACTTAAACCACGAACAGAGACGTAACCTCACTGTCAGCGACCTGGTAGATGCTTTTGGGCAAGCCAGTGGAGAGCAATTCGCTGATGACAGTGTATTGCTTAGTTCGGTTGGTGCTATTACTAAACAAAAACCTAAAGATACTTAGGCATACCTCAGCCTAAGTCAAATTTTTTAGTTTCCTTTCGCAGGATATTTTAAAGCATCGACAAATAACTACACTGCTTCCCATAGAAGCATAAGGTTAACATAGAAACTAAAAAGGGAAACATTATCGCTTCCCTTGGACTCATTTTGGTAGCGGGGGTTGGACTTGAACCAACGACCTTCGGGTCGTGGGACTTATGCCCGCTTTTAGTATTTATAGCATATTTATCAATATTAATTCAATCTTTCCCCTTTATTCTTTTTAGGGCCTCAATGCTAAACATTACAATCGTCGCAATTAAAGCTATTCTCAAGCCCAACTCTAACCATTTTGCTACGTTAGCGCTGGGTAATATCGAAAAATCGAAAGGAAATAAGCTTAATAGTGTAGCGGTAGAAGCTACCCCCAAAAGGCTCAGGAATATTAAAATGCTTTTTCTGAATACATACCTTTCAAAGGCAAGAGAAATGGAATACCTTATTAGTAATAGAACCAGCATCGGATTATGTATCCATAGCCACTTACCGAACTCTGCCGTAATAAGCGGCTCTCGCATGCCATCGTGATAATAGGCTATATAATCGCTAAAGAAATTAAAGAAGGTAACTATACCTAGAAAGCAAGTATAAAGCTGGGAATTATTTTCAATAATATGGCTCAAACCACGGGTCTTGATACAAGTCGGGGTCTTCCCACCAGGGCAAAGTAGGTGGTTCAGGGTTATTCATCGCTATTATCCATATAATCAATATTGCTAGTAGAACTACTATAACAATTACCTGCTCTTTGTATATTTTCATAGTTACTTTTGGTCTACCCTCATAAGTGGCGATGGGGCATCGTTGGCTTACAAGAATTCTAGAAGGTGCGCTATTGTAGTCTAGCCATCCTCCCAGTCACACTCTGAACTACAAACCCAGTGTGTGTCTGCTTGCTTCCAATACCCCATCACCACCGACAATTATACTACTAAAGTAATGGGTGTCAAGGCATTGCCAAGCCCTCTCTTTATGCGTTAGAATTGTTTTGTGAAAATAATCTACGAAGGACTTATTAGCCCAGCAATAAAGGACAACCGAGAATCTAGGAATAGTTGGGATAGGTGGTTGTTGTTCTATAGTGCTGTTGGTGTTATTATTATAGTATTGGCTTGTGTATTTGATGCTTTGGTAAGTATAGCTGGAACTTTTGTGGCGTATCCCTTGGTTAAGGCTATAACAGGCAGAATAGAGTGCGATAAAAATATAGGCAAATTGATGGAAAAGGCAGATGCTGTGGGGAATAGTTATAATACTCAAGAGATATTAGAGTTTCAGGCAAAAAGAGAGCTTGAATCAGAAAGGCAGAGATAAATGGATATAACGAGTATTTTTTTCTTTGGTCGTAAGCCACCTGAGCCTATTAAATGGCAGGATGTAAGGCGGGAAATACTGATTACGGTTGAGCAAGAAAGGAAACTTAATGCTAGGTTAGTAGTTCCAGATGCTAATCTTGATACAGAATTAGAGGTTGATGACCAAGTTACGAATAAAAAGACGGTTGAGATTGCATTTGCAGAGTCTAGAACATCCGTAGCACCTCGATGCGAATCTGTTACAGCCGTTAGTTAAGGAGGTAGTTTATGGGTATTTTGGGTGCAAACAGAAAGTTAATAGCTGACGAATTTCAAGCGATTAGTAAACAGATGGACGCTGAGACTGACATACTGCGCCAAGTGTTTTTTTCTCTGGGACATACGGGGCGGTACAAAGAATATTAAACATAGAATTCGATTTAGAACTGGTACTTACTTATGCAGTACTAGCAGAAGCTTATAGGTTATTAAATATAAGCACAATGAATAGTGTTAAAGGGCAAGAAGTTGTAATTAAGTTGCCCGAAGGACTTATGAAAGCACTAGCCGATTATACTCAGAAGTTAGGGGAATCTATCAGGGATGATTCAGACATAAAAGATGCACTTTCAAATATTGCCAAACTAGCGTACATATCTACCGGTAATGGTTATTATCTATATAAAATGGGCAAGTTGGAGTTATAAATGCCTAAAACAATAGACAATAGACAGAGAATAATCACCAAGCGAGACTTTATGGCTGACCTTAAAAAGGTCTGCAAGCCTAAAGTTTCTCCAAAACAGTCAAAAACATAGGCTTATCATCATTCCTATGGTTAAACCTAAACTGACCTGCCCCCATAAGGTGTACCACTTGTTAAGTTAGAGTTACCGGTATTATAGCCTCAGGAGCCGGAGGTCTATAACCCAAAGAACTATGTGGACGTACCTGATTATATTCCCTCCTCCACTGCTCAATCAATACCCTGGCCTCGGTTAAT
>SDBU01002006.1_pt1 | contig 27804 bp, 25 predicted proteins | sample 2277071 | NCBI WGS metagenome assembly SDBU01 (sample SAMN10397929, study PRJNA504765) | marine sediment metagenome | isolation source: marine sediment core GS08_GC12, 126 cmbsf | place: Arctic Ocean: Gakkel Ridge, Loki's castle | collected 2008 | reverse complement strand
TACTTCAAGAATATCGATTTTCTTAAGAGTGCTAATATCTTTTATCGATACCCTTTGCTTCCTAAGTTCAACAATTTCTTCGATAACTTGAGAGTCCAGTTCTGCTAGTGTCATTTTATTGAGCTCTTTTTCTTTTTGATAATTAAATAAATTTAGGAATATATAAAGAAAAAACTGTGATTGAATTGAATTATAAAATTTATCAAAAGAGACGAAAACTTTTCTTTTAAATACAGACGAAATTTTTTGTTATTCACACGGACGTACCTCCCAAGCCATTCCTTAAGAGCGGGGGACAGAGATATACTTTGAGTCACCGTTTTCTTTTGAGATAGAAATTTTTGGGCCGTCATTTATTAATCACATTGTTAATTTTTGTCAAGATTTAAATAGATTCCAATTCGTGGTATAGTTTTTATATAGGAAGAAACTATAGAAGATGATTTGATTTAAGGTCCACCACCATCCCATTTAAATCCCGACTGGATCGTTTTCAGATTATCAATTAAGTCAGATCTTCTCTTGCTCTCTACTGCAAACAAGAATTTGGGCCATTTCGCCCATTTCGCCCATTTCGCCAGAGAACATTTTATTAGGTGCAATTTTTTGATGTATATAGTTAAGAGTTTCTCATAATATACGTGGCTCAACTCTTCTTTTCCGACAAATTCTACAGGAGGAAAGTTTCTAATCCTGAGATGTCTTAAATTAAATAATACAGAGTGAAAAAACATGGTATTGTCCAATGACGAAAGTTCATTTTTTCCGTCTATATGCCACAACTCAATCAAATCTTGAAGAGAAAGTATATCAGATTCCAAAACCTCAATTTTTTTAATAATCCCATTAAAATATCCCTTTACAAAAAAAGGTATTTCCGGAAATTCATTAAAGCTCATAACATCAATAATTTCTCAAGTAACTTCTTGAATAGTCTTATTTCCCTTAAAAACTGAAGTTACGTTCAAGAACTAGTAAAAAAAGCGAAAATATAAAGATTTATGATATATCCAACTGATATGGGACTTAACTGTTCTAATTTCTGAGTTAGGTCATTGTACTCTTTCAATAAAATTTTTTGATATATAACGATTAGATTTAAATTTGCTCGCGTAATTATTAACTTGATTGACAAGAATTAAAAAAAATTAAAACTATGTTGACTCCTTGTGTTCCCCTGGATTTTAAGAACAGCCGATTCGTATGTTCTGATCAATGTCTTTTGGTTGTGCCCTTGGCACTAACTCTCAGCCTTTAAACTTTCGGCGCCTAGGATTGGTGCTTGACATAAAGGAGTCGGCACTTTTTTAATCTTGTTAATTTTAATTCATTAAATATTAAATAAATTTAAAAAAGTTTGAGGAGCAGTTTTCGAACTTAAATTTTATTTCTCTGACAATATTCTACAAATTCCTGAGCGAAATTAGGAACTGCAAAATAATCATACTTTATAACTTCTAAAGCCTTTTCTTCATCAATTTGATTAATGTTTTTTTTTTTATATTTTTTATATATACGATACAATAAAGATTTTTTTTTAATTTCTCGTATTACTTCTTTTGGAACAGTTTCTTCAAGTATTTTATTTAAAATTTTTTCTTTAATTTTAATCTTATTAAAAAAAACTTGCTTTAAATTAACAAGATTTTCTAAACCCTTAATTTCAGAGATGGAATTTTCAGATAGATCTAAATAGAATAAATTAACAAGATTTTCTAATCCTTTAATTTCCTTAATTTTATTTCCTGCTAAGAGTAAACCTTTTAAATTAGTAAGATTTTCAAGCCCAGTAATTTTCGAAATCTTATTATCGCATAAATCCAAGTATTCTAAGTTAACAAGTTTTTCAATTCCTTTAATTTCAAGAAAATCATTACCATAAAGTTCCAAACTTCTTAATTCAGTAAGTTTTTCCAATCCTTCAATCTTTGATATATCTATTATACCTATTTCAGGTATACTTAATACAAATCCTTTTTCCTCAGATAAGGTTATACCCTCGTCGCACTCCATGCTATTTCTAATATCACCCAAAACTATGTCATCTTTTTCCATCTCAACTCCTATAAGAGTATTAGGAACTTCTCTGGGACTGTTAATTACCACATACTTATTTCCCTGATAATCCCCATAAATCCAATGTATTTCACGCCTAGCATGTTTCATAAAATTTTCCTCGTTTAATTTTTCTTGTTGAAATTTAATACAATTTTTGATATTATGTTCTTTCCCAATCATAAAATTTTCGTACCACAATTGTCGCAAAACATACTGTCTTCTTTATTAGGATTTCCACATTTTATGCAGTATTTTATTCTTTTTGTCATTTTAGATAGTGGTTGTTGCGGATTTTGATGTGGAATCTGTCGAGGATCTGTTTGAAATATTATTGGTCTTCTCTTTTTGTGAGAGGAACGAATTACTAAAATTACTGCGCCAAGTGCTATTGAACCTAAAATTATTCCTATAATTAAAGGTGAATAATTATATTCGATAGAAAAGTATTCACTCCAATCAAAAACGTTTGTCAGATCAGCATCAATTATTTTAATTCTCCAATCATCTCCAGGAGCAATATCGTCAGGGATTTTCCACCTCATCCATCTCAAAGAAGTCGATACTGACTCTGAGACATATCGTAAGGTATCACCTTTATAGATTTCAATGTTAACTGTTGATACTCCTTCTGTACTTGACCACTGGATTGTATAAGTATTGCCTGCCGTCCACTTGGAGTTACTCGTGGGACTTATAACTCTAATAGAGCCAATATTTATAGAAAAATAGTCACTAAAATCATAAACTTGAGGATCGTCATAATCGCTAATTTTAATCCTATAATTAGTCCCTTTGTAATCATTAGAAGACGACACATAAAAGTCATAAGAGCCGTCATTAGTTGTATAACCTGAATAGGAAGTTATTTCTTCAATAAAAGTTGACCCTTTATACAATTCAATTTTAACATCACTAATTGTATTAGTAGATGTTGTCCATCTAATAGTGTAATAATCCCATTCATACAATTTGGTTGAAGATGAAGGATTTGTTACTGTTATTGTTACATTATCCAGATATGTCCAAATTAATTGAGGAGCATCTTCTGGAGACCACGAGGAATATCCTTCCCTGGATGTTATATAAACGTAATCTATCACATAATTCTCGTCATCTATATACACACATATCGAAATACTGGAAGCATTTGCTATAAGATTAGTTACATCAAATCTATAAATTCCATTACCAGATACTAATAGATTACCTATCTTATCTCTTTTAGTTGGTTTATTAGACCATATCATTGTAGTTTCTTCCCAACTATCATTGATTAAACTTACAGTAAAATTCATCGTTTGAGAAACACTCCAGAAATCTAAAGAGATCTCTGCTTTAGTGAAAGTCGCCGGTTTATCAGAAAAATTAAAGTGAAGATAAGCTTCTTTAAAAGGATACTCTACAAGTAAATAATCTTGCCCTCCAAAATTGGATGATGACGTATCAACATATGTGTCTTTATCTGCTATCGTGGAGATTGTTAACTCCTTTTCAACTCCCTTAATAGTAGGTATGAAAAATTGGAGATATATTGTAAAGAAAATTAATGACCCTAATAAAAATCTTATTTTGCCTTTGGATTTCATTTTTAACAAATTGTCTTCGATCTCTATATTGTAATTATTTTAGTTTTTATTTTAATAAAAATACTTTTAATGAGCTTTTGGTAATAATTATCTTTTACAAACTTTAGATTTGGACCTTCTCAAGCTTTTCTTTCTTTAATTCTATTAAAATTGAAAATCTTCGAAATAGCTATATACATGCTGATCCTAGAAGTACATCTGGAATTGGAGAGGAAAACTTGAAGATTTGGGATATTGAATTCTTAATTCACCTTCCTTAAATTTTCATTTTCCAAGTTCTCTTTCTTCCAGCTCTCTTTAGATTAATTTACCTAATCTCATCTAACACTTCTGTAATCTTATTTTCATACAATACTCTTGGTATTTTAGTTATCATTTTTTTTCTTTTTTAGTTAGTTTTGTTATGGGAAGAATTGATTATGATTATATAAAGAAAAAATTATGAGAAAAGCGTATAAGTTTGGTTTCATGTTTTATTAAATTACTCGTAACTTTTCTTAACACAATAATCATTGAAATCGAAATCAGATTTAAAAGTGAGATAATTGAATATTAAAGATATTAACACCGAAATTAAATCAATTAAAAAGAAATTAGATGAAATAGCTAAAATTGAAAATCTTATAATCAATAATGCTACTACATATGAAATCCTATTCGAACTAGATCTTTATAGTGAAAAAGAAAATAAAATGAGAGGTTTGGTGACCGTTCAAGACGTGAAATCTTATCTTATAGATCCTACCGTTAATGTTGAATTAAATAAGAATGGAAACATGCCTATAAACCAATTAGAAAAAGAATATAATTATGAATATAATACAATTATTAAAGCATTACAATCCGACAGAAAAGAATCAACAAATCGAATGGGGTACTTGGAATTTATAAAAAAGAAGCCTAGACCTAAAGAGGTCAAAGATAGATTAGGTTATGAAGAGGATTTGGATGATTTTATAAAGTTCTTAGACAATAAATATGAAGAATGGGAAAATAATAAAGAAGTAAAAACGAAGTAAAATTTTTATTAGAATACATTTTAATAGAAAATAATGTTAAATTTTTTTTATATCTGTGAAGCAAATGACTGAAGATGAGCTGGAGCAATATATTAAAGGTGCTATAAAGAATTAAAACTGTGTCACAATTTTCATGATTCAAAAGATTTGTACCACTGCATCATTAAGATGTTTAGCGGAATGTTTAAATAGAACTTAGAAAATCTTCTAATTAGTAGAAGAATAACAATTAGGTTAAACAACAATTAATTGTTGCCACATTACGGATTTCTTCGGGCAACATCTTATTTTTCCTATTTTTTAGATTCGTATCAAAAAAGAGATTGCTTATTGACAACTAAGTATAAAAATCTAAGTGATTTAAGATTGCCTATTGATTTGAGTCAATTTCAAAAAATCTCAATATACCATTAATGTATAATAATGAAAAAAGATTATAATTGATATAATGGCAAAAAATCCGGCTTTAAATATCCCACTTAAGAAATATTTAGAAGAAGTAAAAGATCAGGTCAATCTTCTTTGGAAACTTCCTACTTTTATTAATTGGCGAGAAGGTCAGAAATTGAAGGCTGAAGACTTGATTGTCATAAATAATTCATTCTTATTAAGAACGGATAAAAAAACCTCAAAAAACGAAAGATATCTTTGTCTAAAGATGAAAGATGATGAGACTTATGAAATTATGATTGTTAGAAAGAAAATAAATACCGATTTCAAGAAAATATCGAGTAAATCCAAAGAATCATATGAACTGACTAATATTGAGGAAGAAATAAATGAGCAGTTTAATGAATTAGGCAAATTAGTTTTTATTCTCATAGGAAAGAAAACTCATGAAGAGATTATTAAGAAAGAAATTTATCACAAATCATTAAAGAAAATTACTTGGGATTTATCCATAAATAAATCTTTCATATTGGATAAGGCTAACCTATCAATCAAAGACCCTTATTCTATCGGATTTCTTCCATCATTATATCAATTTCTATCTGATAATGGAATAGATTCAGCTACTATTGAGAAATTATCAAATAAAATCGAAAAAGGAATAAAATTTCTAAAAAAAAAAGCAAAAACAATATTAGAGATTCCAGAGAATAATGATTTTGAAGATGAAACACTCCTCTCTAACTTCTATAAATCAATAGATTCTGAACTTAAAAATTATGAGGAAATAAAGACGAATATTGTTGGAAATATCAATGAAGTTTTAAGAATTTCCTATAATTTCTTAGGTGACGGGATTATGTTGCTTAAATTAATTGATGATATTTGTGATTTAAAACCTCTCATTCTTTGGGGAACAATTTATTATCATTTTCTTCAAAATCAAAAATTAATGGATATACCCTCACTTGTTCCAGGAAGAAAAGTCGATCTTAAGAGGTATGATGAAATGATAAGGGTCGCAAGAAATAATAGCTTCCATAAAATAACAGATTTTAAAAGGACTCTTCAAATAAAACTTCCCGAAGATGCCATAAAATCCACTACCCTTACAATATTTTCACTTTATTCAGATAAAAGTGGAAATAAGTTAACTTATAAGGACAAAGAAATAGTGGATGTTCTAAAAGACTTTTATAGAACCGAAGAAATAATATTGCCAGATGAATTCTGGGAAAAGAATTATGGGGTTATGAAAGCGACAAATGACATTTTTAAAGCAACAAGTAAAGTTTTGAGGATTCTGGTACAAAAAGAATAAAACAATGAGAAATGCTTTTTTTATAGGATTTGTAGTATACATATTTCACAGGGTAGCTATTCATTTTTTTCCACTCGTTCTGAAAATGTTCTAATATTAGTGTGAAATGGAAGGCAGAGATTCTCATAACTTTTAAATACATAAACGGAAATTTGAATCAAGTTTCTTTTGATGAACCTGTTTGCTCTCTACTTTGCATTGAAAATGATCGATTACCTTGAAAAAAGCTGGACGGAAAAGTTCTGAGCAATGAATTTCTTTAGATTTAAGTTATTTTCAAATCTGATTTTTTTTCCACAAAGCCCATCAAGAATAAATTAAAAATATAGATATAAATGAAGTAGTTGAATGTATATATTACAATAGAATTTCAAAAATTCCTAAAGCTGTATGATACTATATTTTTAATTGAAGAGATGATTACCTTGAATTAAAGTAAATATGATACGAAAAAAGAGAATTATGAATTTAGACAAGACAACTGAATTTATTAATAAAATCAGGAGTGTAAATAAGAAAATTATTGTTGCTGGAGATGGTGCAGCTGGAAGAACAACTTTATTAACTCGATATACAGAGAATTATTTCAATCCCGAGACGAGAATCACAATTGGACTTCAAATTTTTACAAAAAGTCTTAATATTGATAATAAGAACATTAAATTCATTTTTTGGGTTCTTGCTGGTCAGGAAAGATGGAGATTTTTTCAACCTGATTTTTTCAAAGGTGCCGATGGTGCTATTTTGGCTTTCGATTTAACTCGGGCTCGATTATTAAATAATATTGGTGGATGGGTTAATATTTTAAGAAGTTGGAATCAAGACTTGCCAATTATTTTCATAGGAATGAAATACGATTTGAAAGATAGTATTGAAGTTCCTGATGAATATGGGTTGGAACTTGCAGAGGAGTATAAATTTATCGAGTTTATTAAAGTCTCCTGTAAAACGGGAGAAAATGTCCATAAATCATTCCAATCATTATTTAGCCATATACTAAAGATTCCGAGAGAAAAAATACCGATAATAAGATATGTGGACGAAAGAACTAAGAAAATTGAAAGAATGTTGCAAGTTTCTAATCGAATTGAACTTGAAATGATGAGAAGTGCTCTTAATATGGAGAAAAAAGAATTTAATATCAAAGTTTTTGAATGGGCTAAAGAATTCGGCTTTACTATTGATAAAGATATTTTAATTGTTGATAAAGATACAATTTCGGATTACATAACTAATTTAGAAACCATGTTTGAAACTTGGGAAAAATCAAAAACTAAAAAATTAATCTAAGTCATATTAACAAAAGAGAAAGTGAATCAAATTGAGCGATGATAAAAGGGAGAATAACCTTAATGAAAAACCTTATGATCTTCAATTAAAGGAATTCGAGAATAAACCAATATCCGTATATGAAAGTGGAATAGCATTTATTGACAAAATTCAATCAGAATTCCAAGGAAATATTACATATTATTACATTTTTACACTAAAATCTGTAAAAATTGGTCTAAGATTGAAGAAGAAAAGTGATTTTAGAAAAGAACAGATAAAGAACGTAGAAAATTTAAGAGTACGAATAGCTGAAAAGATTTTTAACGATATGAATTTGTTTATAGGTGATAAAGTTAATTTCAACGGGAAATTAGTAGAAGACAATCGAGGATATATTGTTAAAAATGTGAGGAAAGTTACAAAAATACCAAAAGATCAAGTAGATTCTCTTCAATACCATGAAGAAAAAAGAAGGGAAGCAGAGAAAAGAGAAAAAAGATTAGAACTAATAATCCTCAAAAGTCTCCAAGACTTTGCAGAACGTTTTCCCCGAATTCACTTAGAAGAATTAGTGAAAAAGGTAGGTGAGAACGAGAAGAAGCTAATTGAAATCATCGAGAGACTAATCGAAAATAAAAAACTCCCAGCAGTATTCGATCACGATTCTAAAGGTATCGAGTTTCATACTATTGGAGCAGATATTGAAAAATTGTTTGAAACATTTGATAACTGGTCAGAAGGAGAAAAAGAGCTTGATAACTGGTCAGAAGGAGAAAAAGAGAAAAAAATTTAGTAAAATTCCAAATATTTTTATATACATAATTTAGATTTTGTTCCTTTAAGTGTTCCACTTATCATCATATTCAAAAGAGATATCACATTTTATATAAAATAAGATTTAATCTTACTTGGATCGAAATTAAAAATCAGGTTTTAGGAATCCTAATTAGTCATGGTTCAAGGATTTTGTACAAAATGATTTTACTATCCAATTTGGTAGATTCTAAGTAATCTTTGATGGGCTTGAAGCAAATAATCTAAAATTGTAAAATAAAAAGGATTGAGAATTTATGGATAAAACAATAGAATGGTATGATCAAGGAATAACAGCTCTGAAAAAATTGATAAAACAGCATGATATCGAACTCGAACAATTTATAAACGAGATTAATAGTGATATTGAAGAGCAAAAAAGTAAGGTTAGAGTGGAAGAAGCGACTGGGCAAAATAAAAAAAAAGTTTTATCCAAAGAAGTAAACGATATAGATTTTTTAATTAAAAAGTATGAAATTAAGTTAAGGGAATATACATATAGAATGTATACAAAGTTAGGAAAGGTAAGAAAAAGGTTGATTAAAGATCTTGAAACTGAGAAGAGATTAGTAAGAATTAAAAAGAGAAGAGGAATCGCAAAAGAAAAATTTAGACTCAATACATTACTTACTCAAAGACAAAAATTAAAAAAAAAATTAGAAAAACAAGGAGTAAAAGTTCCAGTTCTAAATCTTGAGCAAATAGAAAGCAAGATTAAACAAGAAAAACAAGTAGAAATTGAAAGAAAAAAAAATAGGATTGAACTTGACCTTGAAGAGATTGAAGGTGAAGATAAAGACAAAAGAACCGTTAAGGATAAAGAGATTAAAAAAGCAGATATTGAGAAAATAAAAAAAACGATAAAAGTATCTGATCGTTTAAGGATGTCGATGATGAGGAAAGCTTTAAATCTGGATGAATCCCTCTTTCTTGATAAAATTTTCGATTGGGCAGATTCATTTGGCTTTAGAATAGATGGGGACTATCTTATTATCAAACAAGATACAGTTTCCGATTTCATTGAAGCATTAGATAAAGAATTTTTATTATGGGAGAAAAGAAGAGAAAAGATTTAATTACGTTTTAGATTTTGCTCGAGGAATTAGAACTTAATTTATTACTTGGAAATCGACATTAAGAATCAGGTTTAGAAAATTATATCTTTGGATTCTAAATGTCTCAATGATTATTTCCCCTCACTTATTAATATCTAATTTAATTCTTTTAAAATTTTAAAAGCTTTAACATTTTTAATGTTAACAGGATGGTAAGAAGTACGTTATGATCTGTCATGAACATATGTCGTATCCAGAAGTTAAAAGGACTTTAAGATCAAAATTAATTTCTGGACGTTCAGGGACTAGTAAATTGCCTGTCCATATTAAATAGTTATAGCGTGGATTTTTTTCTGGAAATAATTTAAACTTGTTTAAAAAGATTCTTTTAAAGCCCCATTTTTTTATTGTTAACTAATTCCCTTGTAATTCTAAAGCTCTAATCAAACGTTTGAGCTCGCTTTCTAACTCCAGATTGATCCGCTACTCTCTTAAAGATTATAGTTTCCAATCTCAGTTCTTGCGATAGATTGCTGTAAGTCCTCTATCGGTGTGCATAATTTGTCTTATAAATTTTTTTAATTTCAATAACTAAATTTTTTCCTTTTCTTCTTTTTCCCATTGATCATATTTTTTTAATAAATTATCTATTTCTTTTGTATTTGCTTGTTGATTAAATGCGATAGCATTAGAACTTGAAAAGTATTCAGCATAAATTTCTCGATCGTTAATCATTTTTTTAATAACTTCAACCATTAGGTCTTCGGATTCCACATCACATTTTTCTTTTATCTCTTTTAATTCCAATTTTGAAAATTTAGTTCCTAAATCCAATACCACTCGACGAATTCTATTAGTTAGAATAAGTAGAAGAACGGCAAATTTTTCTTTTAATTTCTCTTCTTTTTCTAATATTCCAAAATGTCCTAAATTAGAAGTTTCGATCTTGTTTTTACTCAATTCGGTTTTGAGATAATTTTTAAAAGCTTCATTATATGATTTCTTTTTTAAATCTTCATTAAAATTGTGAATGTTTTCTCTATATTGGAGGAAAGATGTAAGAGACTCTAACCTACTATTTACTAGGTTTATTAAATTTTTAATATCTTTTTTTTCTTTATCAATTTCACTAAAACCTCTATTATATATAAGCCAATTGGTCATGTGCATATTACTGTATCTCTTTACACTTCTTTTAAAATAAGGATTTTTTTGTCCTAGTAAAATTCCAAGTCTCTTACCTTCTAATTTCATTCCCCACCTCTTTTCCACATCAGAAAAAGCATCAGGAAAAGCAGGCAAAGTTTGCCACAGACGATAAGGCCCCGGATTTTGGTCAATTCTAGGAATAATATCACTAAATTCCATAAAAAAATCGTTAATGAGTTTATATTCTTTTAAAGCATTACTAAATTGCTTATTATCCCAACTTTCAATTGCTTTCAATACAGATTTAAAGAAAACTAATCTATCATCTAATATGGTGTGAAATGGGACTAATAAATGATGATATCTTAACCTTTCATAAGGTAAGCCCGTAGTTGACCTAAACGATTCTTCTCTAGATATTGGATACATGCCCTCCAATTTTGCTCTAAAACGTTCATAGAAATTAAGAATTACATGAATTTCATCTGATTTGAGTTTATTTATATTATTCCACTCAATTGACTCCATTGTGAAAAAATCATCTAAAAATTCGGAAAACTTTGTTATAAGTTCTGTTTTCAATTTAAATAGACTAAAACTCTCCTTCATTGTCAATTTCCTTCCGCATGAATGACATTTAGACTTTACTATATCTCTTTTATACTTCAAATTAGCATTACAATTTAAACATCTCATTCAACTCATACTCCTTTTTTACCTATAGTTCTAGTCTTATTTAGTTATGATTAAATATCCATATTGATATTTAAAACATTCCAAAATGATCAACGTGAACGTTTGATAACAAAATATTCAAATGGGCAAAAAAATTTAACTTTAAGATTGATGGAGATTGTCTTATGAAAAAGTGAGCAGTTCCAAGATTATTACTAAAAACTTTCAAATCTTTCTTAGTTAATTTTTTGGCTCGAAGCACTCTTTTTCACCATTGAAATTAAATTCATTGTAGATCTCCCCTGATTCCTCATCAACATGACATTTTAGGTCGTTTTTATTAAACCAACGACATTTTTTGCAGAAATCAGGTACAAATTCCTTTTTTAATAAATCCCCTTGGTATTGTTTAACACTATTCAAAACCGCTTTTCTTCTAACAGACTCCTCCCATTTCATACTTTTAGTTTGGTTAGATAATAGCTTCCATTTTATTAATAAATAAACTTCTAATATAATAAAAATAATAATAGGGAATAAAAGGGATATTAAAGGCAATCCAACAGCCAGAAGTAGTAAAAGATTTAATACAGAAAAGATCCTGATCTTTGATTTTTTTGATTGTGTTTCTTTAATGTTTAAATCATAAATAGATCTATCAACTTTTTCTTCTTGAACAATTTTTTTAAGTTTAGGATTACATTCCTCACAGACATAAACGTTTTTTGTTGATAGATACTTAATCTCCCACCCATCCCACATTACAGGAGTAAATATATTACCACACTTCACACATATTTTTCTAGGAGAAGACACGTTTAAGATATTTTGTTTTTTTGATGGGGCAATAATTGAATATGAGATATTTTTTACAGGAATAACTTCAATCAAGAGGTTTTTTAAGCTAATTTCAAAATCTTTTTCTGTAGTTTTTATTAAACGACTAATGTGTCTTCCCCCGGGGCTTACATAGTGGTGTCGGGTTCCATTTCTATGAGAGATCTCCCACTTTACAGCAGATCTTTTTGCTTTTTCTATTATATCTGGTTGGAAATCTGTAACACTCCGTTTAACTTCTTCATTTACTCTAAAAGTAGTGTAAGTCCTATCTCCATATTTAGATTTTGAAGTAAATTGGTTATGACCGGTTATTTGAAGAATTAAAGATTTTCTATTTTCCTTTTTGATATCTATTTTAAAAAAATTATGATAGCCTGCTCCTAAAATACGTGGTATTCTTTTTATTTCCTTATTAACAGCGGATTTATCTACTTTTGTCAGGTTATTCATTAAGTCTGAAATCCAATCATCAAAATGTTCTGCTAATCTTAATTTTACTTTACTTGAAGCCTTCTTTTCAAGCATTATGACGTTATCTTTTACATTAAGAAAAACACCTAATTCTTTTGGAAGACTTAAGAGCCATTCATCAATGTCAACTAGTGCCTCAAGTTCAAAGACTTTAATAAATCGGTTCCTTGTTATACTTTTATGCGTAGACAATAGATTAAGAAACTTCTTACCTGTAGAGCCTAATTTTGAATCACTTAAAACACCTAATTCAGTTTTTGGTTTCGATCTAAAAACTTGCTTTCTTAAATCGATTCTTTCTATGATTTTTTCACTTTTTCTACTATCCCATTTTTCGAATTCATTTAATAGGTCATCAATCATTTCTGTGATATTAGATTGAATAATAATATTTTTTCCTCTTATTGTTAAATATGTGTGATATTTTTCTGGCAAATCTAGAATCCATTGTTCTAAATCTAGAGAGTTTCTAAAACCGATTAATTTAGCCATTTTATCTAAATTAATTTCATTATATACATTTAGAATTTTCCTAAATTTTTCGAGATTTTTATCTGTATCCACCATAGTTTTACCATAAACATCTGATTAATCAATAATTATTTTTTACTTATCCCTTCCTTTTCCCATTGGCGATATTGTTCCATCAATTTATCTATTTCATCAATATTTGTCTGTTGATCAAAAGCAACCGATTTACTGCTTTCAAAAAATTTAGCATATATCTCCTTTTTTTCAATCATTTGGTTTATTGTAGATACGATTAAATGTTCTTCTTCTTTACACTCTTCTACGATTTCTATTACCTGTAATCTTCCAAATTGAGTTCCAAGTTTTAAGATAATATTCTTAATTTTATTAATTTTAGTCTGATTAAGTAGTTCTTTTAATTCATTTCTTACATCAAGCCTCTTATTTAAATCGAATATATTTTTAACAATTTCTAAAGTAGCTCTATAATTTTCTATCGCTTCATCGAATTTCTGTTGTTTTATCAATGCGCTTACGGTTTCTATTCTCCCATTTATTATCTCGAAATAATTAGAATCGATATTAACACGCACTTCATTTAATAATTTATTAGTTTCTGTGGAATCTAAAATTTCATTAAACAGTAATTGGATGATCTCTTTATATAAACTAACTGAATCTATATATTTTTTTTGGCTCTTTAATAATAATGCTTCTTCCATCTTTTGATTAATTCTTTTGAGATAAATTGGACTTATATTTTTTTTAATTATATTTTGAACTACTGTCAGTTTTTGTAAATTTTCCTTTCCCTCCTTATCATCTGGGTCAAATTCTAGAAATTTTTCATAGTATTTTCTTGCTTCGTCGAATTTTCCTATTTTAATATATGATTCAGCTAATAATTTAAAGACAATATAACCAACCGTATTCAACTTGATTGCTTTATGAAAGCACCTTATTGCATCTCTAAATTTGTGATTTGATAGAAAACTACTTCCTAAATTAAACCATAATTCAACTGAATCTGGAGCTAATTTAAGGCCTTCCTCAAAATATTTAATTGCTTTAATTAAGTCCTTTTGTTGTAAGAAAATTTTTCCTTTTTTTAATTTCTTTTTAGCGTCTTTGCTCATCATGCAATTTTCGCAACACTAATTCTTTGATTATATGAAAATTGATCCTAAAAGATTATTTTTTTCCTGCACCCTCTTCTTAAATTTTAAAAACATACAATATTTTATTTCTTTTTGTCAAATTCAGTAATTATAATCAGCGCAGGGTTAGTTTTTGATATTTTAATGGATTTTTTGGATTTGATTTATAATTCTAATCTAATCTTACAGAGTTAAATATATTAATTTTTTATTTTTTTATCTAAATCAATTTCATCTATACTCTGAGAATTTCACTAATCATTTCCAATTCATTAGATTTATAATTTTTAAAAATTATTTTTTACTTATACCTTCCTTTTCCCATTGTTGATATTGTTCCATTAATTTATCTATTTCTTTGATATTTGCCTGTTGATCAAAAGCAACCGATTTACTGCTTTCAAAATATTTTGCATAGATCTCGCTACTTTCAATCATTTCTCTTACTGTAGATATGATTAAGCTCTCATCTTCTCCACATTCTTCAGAGATTTCCATTATATGTAATCTTCCGAATTTAGTACATAGGATTAAAATAGTACTTTTAATTTTTGATATTTTAGATTGTTTAATTAGACTTTTTATCTCACTAATTTCATTACTTTTTACCTTGGAATCATACATTTTTTTAGTGAGATTTAGCCCTTTACTATAAGTTTTTATTGATTCCTCGAATTTCATTTGTTTTCTTAATTGATTTCCCTTAATATTAATTTCTTTTATTTTATCTAAATAGCTTAAATCAATTAATTTCTTGATTTCTTTTATTTTTTGATTCTTTTCGGGGGATTTAAATAAATTATTCGTAATTTTAAGCGCCTTTCTAAAAACCTTGATAGCTTCATCATTTAAATTTTGTTTCTTTAGAAGATTTCCTTGTTCTACAATTGGCTTTATCTTTCCAATACTTAGCTCATTCAGTTTTTCTTGAACAGGTTTTATTTTAGATTCAAGAATATTTTGAATTTCTTTAAAGTTTTGGGAAGAGGGTGAAGATTTCAAAATTTTCTGTGCTCTTTCGAAGACGTTTAAGGCGCCAAAAAAATCTCTCTCATTAAACTTATTCCATCCTTTTTCAATTAAGTCTAACGAGTTTCTTTCATTTAATTCTGATTTTGTGTCTCTTTTTTTTCTCTCTATTGAATATTCTATAGAAATTAATTTTAATTTTAGAGTTTTTATTCGCCTTTTTAAAGTATCTTTGGGTATAAAAAATGAAAAACTAAAAGTTGAAACTACAATTACACCCCATGTAATCAATAGTATCCAAAACCATCCGAGATAATCCCAAATAATAACTAAGGGAAAAAGAATAAAAAGGATAATTCCTCCAATTATAAGAGTTAAAAAAAAAACGCGGAATGATGTATCTTGATTTTTTTCTAAAGATTTTTCCTTTTGTTCTAACCTACTTAATCTTCCTTTAGTTGCTTCTAATTGTATATTCTTTTCTGATAAAGTTCTTCTGATAAAATTAGAAGATTCAATTTCTTTGTCGTTATTTACCATATTTTATTCACCTTGTATTTTAAAATTGGAGCTATTATCCTTAATTTCTTTCAATAAATCGTAGAAATAGGTGTTTTTTTTAACCATTCTTTTTCTTTTAATTCTTTTAATCTTTTAATTGCTTAACATTTTTACTCTTTTTTATCATATTCTTTAATTATAACATTTTGTTGGGCAGCCCACCAAACCCAGACTTGTCGTATAAAAAAGTGAGTAATTCCAAGGTTCTCTTTCCATGCGTTGGTATTGGACATATGCTCATGACAGATCATAACATATTTCTTACCCTCCTGTTCCCATATATTCTTTAAAAAGATTTTACCGCAATAATTCACAATCTTTTCTTCAGCGAAGCATCTTGGACACACTTTTGGGTATTCAGAAGTTAAGAGGACTTTAAGATCAAAATTAACTTCTGGACGTTCAGGGACTAGCAAATTACCTGTCCATATTAAATAGTTATAGCGTGGATTTTTTTCTGGAAATAATTTAAACCAAGGTCTATTTTTAGTAGATCTTAGAAAATTGATGTATTGCATTATTTTCTCAATTTCTAATTTAACACGATCCTTCCAAGCAGGATGTTTAGGACCAACAGATATCCATTTTTCTGGAAATTCTTGAATTATCTCATCTAAAATTGATCTTTGCCAACGATTATTTGTAGTACTCAACCAACAATACCTCGATCTATAATATCGAATGTATTACCAAATTTTTCTACGAGTTCCCTAACTGAGCTTAATAAATCAGTAGCAGTTAATACTTGTCCACCCATATTAGCTATACATATATTTTGAGACGATATTCCAAACTTTTTCGAGATCTCGGGTATTACATCCATTAATTTAATATTCGGTGCAATTGGAAAAGGTATTTGCTTTTTTTCTGAGCCAAACTTACTAACAAAATAGATTGTATTTAATTCTGCTGCCATTAACTACGCCTTATATTTTTTGTCTTATACTAATAATTTAATGTCTTGATATTATTTTTTTCGATACAGAACTTAATTATTAAAAAAAATTAAAATATTTTTTTAATTTTCTTATCTGCTTATTAATTTGATCTTCCCATTCAAACTTCTTTGCTAACTTCTTTATATCAATAATGGATAATAAAAGATGTCGTTTAATAGTGTAATTTAATTTCATGTTTTTAAAGTTTTCAAACAAAGAAACCAATTTTAAAATAACTTCATAATTTTCTGAGGATAATTTGTTTCTATTTAATCTTTTTATTTTAAAACATAATAATCTTATATAGAATCCAAAGAAATTAATATAATAGTCGTCAGGTAAGATAATTCTTCCTTTTGTATCATCTATTACACAATTAAATATTTTTTGAACAATATTATTACTCAATAACTCAGTTTTTATGATATTATTAAAGTTTGAAAAAGTTTCACTTTCATTAGCAGAATAAATTGGTATTGTTACTTTTATTTTAAATTTGAAAAGAGAATAATTGTTATATTCTTCCTTAACTTTATTGAATTGTAATTGATTATTGCCATTCTCTTTAAATTTTTCTGGAATTCTTATTTGGATTGACTTACCTTCTATATTGTTAGTTAGATATGGTTTAATTAAATCATCTTTTATATTATTTCTACCATAATCAAAATATTCTAAATCATCCCAGATATTATTTAGATAAGTGCTCAAGCTATTAAATAATTTAATATTTAGTTTTTTCCTTTCATCTTTACCTTTTAGAAGATCATTATTGATTTTAAGATGAAAAACTTCAGTAAAAGAGATATTAAAGAATTTTATAATTTTTGGAGAAGAAAATTTAGCGAATATTTCATTAGTTTTCTTATTCTTACCCCTTTGGTAATAATTAATTTCTTTACCATTAGTAACGATTGAAATACAATTAGGAAATTGATTACTTAAGCTTAAAAGAGTTGCATCATCAGTATGACTATGAAAGATTTCACTTGAAAAAGGATGGGAATGATATATACCAATAGGCCCAATCCCTTGTGGCATTATAGAACTTATTTTTTGAAATTCTTGGGAGTGTGGAACCGCACTTATAAGAGTTTGTTGTTCAAATCGCTTGCATTCAATAATAGCTAAAATTTTAAGGATTTTATCTATTTTATACCCGAGTAACCACCCATATATCTCATTGTCACTGGATAAAGCTTGGTTTTTTATTATATTAATGAAAATTTCAGGTATATGGAAAATTTCTATAGATTTTCACCTTTTATTTTTTGAGTTTCTCTTAACATTTTACATACTTTAAATTGTTATTTCTTCCCAATCTTATTTTCTTCCCAATCTTTATAGGTGCTCATTAGTTTATCGATCTCATCGATATTTGCTTGCTGATCAAACGCAACAGCTTTAGTGCTAGAAAAATATTGGGCATATATTTCTTTATTATCAATCATATCTTTTACAATGTCTTCAATTAATTGTACGTCATCTACATCGCATACTTCCGAAATTTCTGCAATTTGTAATCGGGCAAATTTTATTCCTAACTCTAAAACTGTTTTTTTAATTATATCAATCTTCTCTATTTTTACCTCTTCTCTCTCCAATTTATCTAATTTTTTAATAGCCCAACTATTAATTTCGCTTAAATTATATTTTTTGGAAGCATTTTTAATATCTTTTAACTTCAAAACAGCGTCTGAAAATTTCATTTCTTGTATTAACTTTTCAATAATTGGTCTCTCTCTTTTGTATCTTTTCTCCATACCTCTTTTTTCTACTTCCAACCGTTTTCTTTCTTTTTCTAGCTTTTCCTTTTTTAGCCTTTGGATTTTATTATCCTCTTTAAGATACCAAATCTCTGGAAGAGACGATCGCATTTCTTTTTGCTTTAAGAGAGACTTTTGTTTTGAGAGACTATTTTTAGAATATTTTGGAAGTACTTCTCTGACGGATCTTTTAGTAATAATATTAGCTATAATAATAGAAATAAGTGTTAAAGGAGCAGTAATAGGCAATACATAGATTAAATACATTAATCCAACTTGGTCTCCACTTATTTCTCCAAGTTTTCCAATAACAAGTAAAACTAAATTAGTACCAATTACGACAATGAACAAAGAAACACAAAAGAAACACGGATAAACTTTAGGTTTAATATCAACCATAATAAGGATTTAATAAATCGTTTAAATTAGGGTGTTTTTAACCATTCTTCTTCTTTAAGATATTTTAATAGCTTTATTAAATTTTTAAAATTTTTACTTTTTCTTATCAAATTCATTGATTATTACATTTCACTGTCCATACACTTTTGTTAACTGGAATTTTTTTCCATTTTTCTTTCATTCCTTTTTGTTATTGTCGCAATTTTTACAGAGAGGGGGTGAATTTTAAGATATTCTAAACATTTATTTTTCATCGGATTAATGTGTTATCATTCTAATAATCTAATATTCCCTCTCTTCTTAATAATCAATCATTAAGTGTAATGTGTGTGTTTTTACTTTCACCTTTTATTCCTTGAGTTTATCAATTAAATCGTCTATTTCTCCTCGTGAAATTTTAGGTTTCACTAATTTTTTATTATCTGAGGATTTTATACCACAAATAGGACAATTATCGTCTCGCACAGTTTTGTAGCTCAAAAACTTCCCTGTAATCATGTGATACATAAGATAATCAATCTTTTCCCCAAACTTCAAAAGATATTTTAACATTTCTTGAATTTGAACGCTTGCCAAGATTGCCATAGTAGAGGGTAAAGATGCTACACATGGTTCTCCTCTTTCATCCGGGATATCTATAGCTATACTACTTATACACTTAGCACAAGCTGTCTTGTATGGAATGATAGGATGAATATAACCAGATAATCCGCTTCTGGAAGCTCCTGCGTCTATGTATGGAATTTTGAATAAGACACACTTGGCATTTAAATATTCTCTTGCGGGAATATTATCTAATCCAGTTAAAATGATATCCATCTGTTTAATTTCATATTCAAATTTAGATTCGAATCCTGGGTCCATAATATCATTATTAAAACATTTTATTTCTACATCAGGATTTATTTCTTTCAAGATTTTTGAAGCAACTTCAACTTTTAGTTGCCCAATATGTTCTTCTTTAAACATATGTCTGTTTAAATTAACAATATCTACAGTATCAAAGTCGAATAATGATAATTTCCCTATACCACATCTTACTGCCATTTCCCCCGAAACACAACCAAGGCCTCCAATACCAACAATTCCAATATGAAATTTTCTAAGATCATCCCAATTAACATCATAACCAAATTCTTTAATTGCTTTTAACCTTGTATATCTATCTTGAGTCATTATTAACAAATTTCTTAATATCTTAAAGATTTTGGAATTTTTGAAATTCTATTACAATATATACATTCAACTACTCCATTTATATCTATATTCTTAATTAGGAGATTCCCTCCACATTCTGGACATTGAGCGCTTAAAACTTCAATTTTCTGTTCTAAATCTTGTTGTAATTCAGAAATTCGTGAATCGTATATTTCTAAAGTTTCAGAAATTGTTGATTCATTTTCTCCTGTAACCCATATTATTAATGTTCCTGTATGCCCAGAAGCCATTATTTGTATATCTATTAATTGGATCGAATTTGACTCTTGCTTAGTTAAAAATACGGCTGAAGCAAGGTAGTCCTGTTCCTTCTCATCAAACGATTCTTCTCTAGGATCTTCTATAGAATCTAACCCTCTAAAAACATTGAGAATCGATTTAAATAATTGTCTTGGATTTGTTGCTTTAAACTTGTATTTTTGACCTTTATTTGGATAATTTTTCTGTTTTATCTTTCTTATTAATTTTATCGTTTTCTGATTTATTTGCCTTTCTAAAATATCAACGCGATCCTCTTGGATCAACAATTTTTCTTTCTTAACTTCCGAGAGTTCTTCGTTTGAGTTCTTCCATATAAAAATTTTGGTTCTATCTCCAATATATACAGGTGGATTTGGAAGGGTTGAATTTATAATTCCTACAGTAACAATAGGAGCTCCTCCTTCCCATGGAATTAAGAACGTAACTTCCTGTCCGTAATCTATAAGTTTGTTAATTAATGAAGGCTTGATATTAGAAGTCCAATCACCCTTAGTAATTATAGTGTACTCGTTTGAAACGTTTATATGAACCTCTAAAGCTTCAGCAGGGTTGTATCTTAAAATATAAACTTCATCTCCCTCTCCAAAATTCCCCAAATTCCTATTATCTATAAAGATTTTAGGTTCTTCAGTGTATTCAATAACTTCTATTTTCGATATTACTGAATATTTTTTAGTAGGTAAATTAGAAATTAAAAAAATTGTATCTCCAATATGAAATTCTAATAACCACTCTTTTTTAGCCTGAATAACTAAGCCATCTCTAAGCTGTGGAATTAATTTGTAAGTATTCATTCTTCTTAATTTCCGGCTTTAATTTTTCGATCTCTTTATATTTTTTTTATTTAATTTTTTTTTAAAAGAAGAATCAACCTTTTCTTCATCTCCTTTACCCCACCCTTCAATTTTAGTAGATAATTCGTCAATTTTTTCCTCCATAACGGTAGAGTCAATACCATCTGAATCGTTGTCATAATTTGCTGGAATTAACTCTTTATTTATAAAATTCATAGTTAATTCTTTCACTTTTTTAAGTGACATTTTACTAGTATTGCCGAATTGCTTTTCAACTTGATGATTAACTTTTTCAATTAACTCAAGTAAAGACATTCTCGAATATTTTTCTAAAAATTCTAATAACGTTTGATAAACAATGTCTTTTTTAATCTCTTCAATTTTTTCTTTGTTTATATAATATAAACCCATCTTATTGGGTAAAGACTGAATAGAACCTTGAATAACTTTTTTTTCAATTAAAATATTTAATTTTTCTTTTATTGTGCCTTTGGCAGTTTGATAATATTTTTTTGGGTCATCGAACTTGCCTTTTGTTAGAAAATGGTCTGTAATCGTGCGAATAGCAATTTCTTTATGAGGTCTAATGAATTCTATTATTTTGTTATCTTCCAGATCTCTTTTTTTGTTTTTGATCTCTTCGTCAAATAAAGTTGCGAGTTCAGATTGTATTATTTTTTTTCGATATTTCCACATTAGGATATATAATTCTGTGCAACCGTTTTTTTACTATTATCTATTTTTTCCTTTAATTTCTTAAGTTTTGATCTTTTTTTCTACTTCCTTACTTTACCTATTCTTTATTTTTTTTTCTTTCCAAGTTCTGTTTCTTCCCATTCATTATAAATTGACATTAATTTATCGATTTCATTGATGTTAGCTTGTTGATCAAAAGCAACGGACTTGCTGCTTTCGAAATTTTAAGTACTGCAATTACATCTTTAGTTCTGTATGTAGGGACAATAGTTATATTGTATAACATTTTAGCATTTATACTTTCTAATTCCAAACCTGAATCAGCATTTTTTCCATTGTGTTTCTTTAAATCTAGACTTGGTTTACTTTTTTTCTTTCTCATCCTAATTTTAACATTATTTGAGTTTCTCTAATTCATCTTGGGCTTCTTGAATAAAAATATCAATCTGATTTTTCTTATTATCGTAATCTTCTTTAGTTATTTTATCATTTAATAAAAGATCCTGTTGTTCCTTTAATTTATTCTTTAATTCTTCAATGCGATTCTGGAGATCCTTTTTCTGTTTAGTAATGTATTGAATTTTTTCTTTATCATCCTTAAATAATTTTTTAGCATCATCTGGAGCTTTAATGCCGATTACATTAAGAGTTTCAAGTTCTAAGCCATATCTTAAAAATTCTTCAGTAACTTTAGATGTTATTAAGTTAATTACACGCTCACGATCTTCTAAAATTATACTTTTCGCAGTATAAGTCTTGAAAATATCTCGTAAAGATGTATGCATAAGACCAATAATCCACTCTTTAAGGTTTTGAATACTCCATATTTTCTTACCTGCTACGACATCGTTATAGAATATTTTTGGGTTACTAATTTTTAATTTTAAATCTCCATATAATCCAATAATATATCCATCTTTAGTAGGAATACCCTCCGATTGTGGAATACCCCATGGAATTTCAGTAAAGGATGTATCAATCCAAACTATTTCAGTCCCTTTAATTCTTGCATTCTTATCAAGTTCGTATATGCCCCCTCCAAGAACAGCAACTAAAGCTCCTTTATTGTAAAAAATTGCTTTTTCATAATCTTTTACAGCAAAAAATTTCTTTTCCTTAATATTATCTCCCCTTTGAGGAAAGATATACATTAACGGGGTATCGAGAGATCCCCTATCTCCTCTCTGCCATGCTATAATTTGAGGGTCTAAATCTTTGAATTTTTTATGTTTTATTTCTCTAAACATGTTTATCCTCACTTATTTTAATTTTAAATTAATATTTTTTAATTTTTATTCAATTATTTTATATATTCTTACATTAATTATTATGCTCAGAAACTATATACCATTGTTCACCGTGTAAAAAAGATTTCGAATATTTGATAATTCCAACCTCGGTAAGTGTATTTAAAATTTTAGTAATTTTTGCCATGGTCCAACCACTTGCTCCTATCATATCTGCTAATGTGAATTTTTGAAGTTTAAGCGCAAAAGAAATAAGATTTGATTCATCCTCTGAAATATCATGTGCTCTCAATTGAACTACTTTAAGATAATGATCTTCGTCTTCTTGGATAATCTTTATTCCTGGTATATATCCATTATCAGCAAGAGTATTTATTACACGTTCCAATTTATCTATGGTAAAATTCAAATTTGGCTTTTCATCCAAAATTAATTGATATAAAGCATATAAAGGAATATTTTCAGAAATTTCATAGCTATGGTCTTTTAATAGTTTCTCACCTTTATTTAACGAAGCCAGGAATTCTAAAACAGCATCTTCTATTCCCTTCAATCGCTTTGGGTCATCCATAGGAATTTCAATTATATTATCCAAAATTTCTGCGCTAAATTTATTTTTAGATAACTGCTTTAAATCTTCAGTTGGAAGTTTATGAGAATTTACATTTAAAGATTCTCTTTGATAAATAAAACTGGTTAATAATCTAATTTCTTCCCTCAGATCGATTGCTACTGAATAAGCATTAGAAATTGCTTCATTTTCAATAAAATATGATAAGTTTATCATGAAATCAGATATTCGTTTTATTTCATTTAATATTACTGAATTGAAGAAATAAATTTCTGTGAATAAAAGTTTTTCTTTTTCTTTTGAAACTTTCCTCTGTTTTTCACCTATCTTTTTTAATGAATAACTGGCAATTGGGTCTTTAAGTAAATTTGATACTCGTTGGTTAAGAAATTTGACTCGTTTAATAAAAAAACTCACCAAATCTTCAAAAATCGGATTATTTATGTTAAGGATTGGACCTAGAATTTTACTTAATTCAACTTGTAAGGTCCCTAATTCAGAAATAATAGATTCTTGTTTTTGCCTGCTTTCTTCTTTTAAGTCATCAATGCTTTCATAGACGGAAATTCTATTTAACAATTCATCTTCTCTACTCAAAAATTTAATATTCTTTTCTATACCCCTCGCTTCTTTTATAACTTTCTTTCCAAATTTTGTAATCCTCCACTTTGGAAGGATGTTATTTTTTACTGTGACTCTCTCTACTTGATTGAATTTTTCTAATTGTAAAAGTATATTTTTTACGACTCTCATGGAAAGTCTAGTCTGTTCGCTAATATTTCGGATACTCGACGTTGTTTTATCCTTTTCATTTAAAAATAGTAAAATAGTTTCGATACCTTGTAGGCTTATCGGCAGTTCTCGAGTCGGATTATCTTTTTTCATTGAATTTGGCATGGATAAAATTCATCTATTGATATATATTTAGAAAAGTTGTTTAAATATATAAATGTTTCCATATGGAAACATTTTACTAATACTGTATCGATTCTGGTTCAAGGCATATTTTTAAGAAATAATCTCAAAGAAATTTTTTTCTGTTTTGATATTCACCACAAAAAATAAAAACTATAAGATACCTTTCGGTTCTAATAAAATCATCTGCAAAGAATGACAATCTAGTGATGGTGAATTGAAAAAAAATTAAAATCGTAAGAAAAAGATATAAATTAGGATTTGTATTATAGATAAAAAAAGATAAACCAATTTTTTTAATCCAAAAGAAAATGCCAGCTGATAAAGAAACACTTGATAAACTAAAACGTATTTTAAATGTTTCTAATTCAATAAAAATGGAACAAATGCGAGATATATTAGATTTAGATACAAAAACTTTTAACAAACAGATTCTCGAATGGGCTGAAGAATTCGACTTTAAAATCGATAGGGATTATATTAACATCAATAAAAACACTGTAGACAGTTTTATCAATCAACTCGATAAACAATTTGAAGCTTGGGATAAAATGGAGACAACCAAAATCGGAAAATTAGAAGAATTCGAATCAAATAACGCAGTTCGATTAGAATCTCAATCATTGAAGCTTAAAACTGAGCAATTACAAACCAAGGATAATTTGAAAAAAGAGGCCGAAAAAACGGCAAGAAGAGAAGCGGAAAAAAGAGCTAAAAAGATAGTACCCTTTAAAGGCACACGAATCCCTCAATTCGAAGCGGACATACTTCAAGAGCTAGAAAATCAATTGGGTAAACAATTTAATTTAGTTAATAAGGTCGAATGGAACACTAGGAGGATGGGCTTTAGCGTCGACAATCAGCGAATTAATGCAATTGGACTTTATGAATGTGGTGTATCGACTCTCCCAGAGTCAATATCGAACTTAAAATCACTCCACACACTATATTTAATTTTTAATAAGTTAACGACTCTCCCAGAGTCAATAACAAATCTAACATCACTCAAAGAACTATATTTAGGTAGAAATAAATTAACGACTCTCCCAGAGTCAATAGGAAATCTCTCCTCACTTCAAGAACTAAGGTTGAATATGAACCAATTAGCAACTCTCCCAGAGTCTATAACGAAGCTTACATCATTCCAAACACTATATTTAGATGACAACAAATTAACGACTCTCCCAGAGTCAATAACAAATCTAACATCACTCAAAGGACTATATTTAGGTAATAATAAGTTAACGACTCTTCCAGAGTCAATAGGGAACCTTACATCGCTCAAAGAACTATATTTAGGTAATAATCAGTTAACGACTCTCCCAGAGTCTATATCGAACCTTACATCACTCCAAAAACTTAATTTAAGTTCTAATCAGTTAACGACTCTCCCTGAGTCAATAACAAAGTTAGAATCACTTGAAATATTATATTCGGAGAGTAATCAGTTGTCGACTCTCCCAGAGTCAATATCTAACCTTACATCCCTCAAAGAACTATATTTAGGGTTTAATAAGTTATCGACTCTCCCAGAGTCGATAAAAATATTGGTAAAAAGAGGAGTATCAATTTATTTAAGTGAAAATCCTTTATTTAAAAGACTTAAATCTAAAGGATTAATTGGCTTCAAAAACAATCAATAATCTTAAGATTCAGATATAGATACTGTTCTGCTAATAATTTTAAAAAAAGTTATAACTTTGTGTAATTGTTATAAAAAGTATTCCAGAAATTTTGGATATTTTAGTTTTAGGTGTTGTTCTGAAGATGGAGTAAAAACTACATATTCCACTCAACAAATGAGAAGAAAAATACTAAATCTCCTTAAATATTCCGTTACTCGATATGAAAAAGCAAAAAAAATACCATTATTTCGCTATACTGTTTATACTCCTCAGGAACAGGTTAAAGAAATCCTTAATGCAAAACCTGAGGAGAGATTTGAAATTTTAAAAGAAGTTTCATGATTTTGAAGATAATCAATATAGTCTTTAATCAGAGCCATTCCATCAAAATAATTATCCCAATTTTCTGGAACATGCTTATTATTCTTCAATTCATTTATAACAGGATTGAAGGGTACTCGACTTTCTTCCTTAAAACCTCTACAATTTGACTTTTATATTCTCGTCCTTCTGGTGTTATATAAAAAAAAAAGAAAAAACTTTAATCTTCTTATTGATTGTGTGGGCTATTTTATAATAAATAAAAAATTTTCCTACGATATGTACAAAATGGATTAATAGTATTAATTATATTAATATTAGTAGTGATTATATTTTCTGTTTTTGCTTAGAACTAACTGTAGTGTAAATAACTTTGTTCGCTTGTAAATCAATTATCGATAATTTTTTTGAGTATAGTATTATTTAGGATTAAGAAATTTAACAAAATTTAATTAAATGAGAAGGGCTGATTATTTTAATTAACCTAAAAAAAGTGGAAAACAGACTACGGAAAATTGTAGTTAAAGAATTTAAGGCTAAAAGACCTCAGAGTGTAACACTTCTAAGTTTAAAACCCACTCAAATATTATCTAAGGGAAGTATATTAAAAGTATTAAGTATTAGTCAAACACATAACCCTTTTTTTGCTATTGTGGAACAACACCAAGATAATGCCTATGTACTCTTATATTCTCGTAATGGAGATCCTCAAGGGGGCAAAAAAATTGACTTAACGAAAGAACAACTTAAGTGGATCAAGAAAAATACTAAGAAGGTCTTTGAATATCCAAGATAAAATTTTTAAAAGAGTAGTATTATAATTTGTCGGAGTCCTTAGACTTAAATTCTGGTAGTCAAATTATTCCAAGTGAAGGAACTTGAATCTTTTTATGATTGGGAAAAACAATTTAAACCTAAATCTACAAGAGGCAATAGACTTAAATCTGAAAGGAAGAAAGTTAACAGTATTGGGATTCTAAAAGAAGAGTTTACCAAAATTCTCGCAAATTGGAAGGAAAAAAACAACATCTAATTGGTAACTAATTAATTCTAAATTAAGTAAGAAATTTATAGACGTTAAAATCATATTTATTAGACAAAGATTGATATATTTTTGCTTTAAACTATAAAGTTTTTCGAGATCTTCTCCAGAGTCTAAGTCCCAATCAGGAAATTCATCTATTATTTTTGCAATAGGTAACCAGAATTTATATAATCCAGGGTATAAACATGTGTTAGTAACTTC
>SDBU01002005.1_pt1 | contig 27809 bp, 19 predicted proteins | sample 2277071 | NCBI WGS metagenome assembly SDBU01 (sample SAMN10397929, study PRJNA504765) | marine sediment metagenome | isolation source: marine sediment core GS08_GC12, 126 cmbsf | place: Arctic Ocean: Gakkel Ridge, Loki's castle | collected 2008 | reverse complement strand
CGTCCGCGAGAGCCTTTCGTGCGAACAGCAAGGCCTCGTCCGCGACAGGTCCGCACTCTCCAAGCAGTCCGGCTGCAAGCCGGCGGACCTCAATCTCGGGGTCTGCGGACAGCCTTCCAAGAACAGGCAGGCAAGCAGAGGGCTCATTCTGGACAACGTGCCTAGACATCCGCAGGGCGCGGCTGCGAACGAATGGGTTGGTGAAGGCTGCGTATCGAGCAAGGTCGGCGGCTGTCTCAATGTGGACGGTCATCCGTCTGACTTCTTCCCGCAGTCTAATGGCCGGGTCCACGACCAGCTCCGGGCGCAGCACAGCGACATTGAGCGGGGGCTCTTCCATCGGGCTGGGGAGTATGACCATCCCGCGCGTGCCACACAGATACGTCTTGCCGTGCTGCTCTTTCTGTGCAATAACGAATCCTCCGAGGTAGGGCATCGGGCGTCGCTCCGGGCCTCGCTTCCTGCGTTCCTCAGCAGACTTGCTCCTGCGGCCTTCGGACTGGCGCATTATGCGCGGCTCGCCGCTCGACTCAAATACGCCAGAGCTCGGGTCGAACACGCCCGGCGGATGAAGGCGATAGTCACCCCGCCCGGAGCGCATGTACTCCACGTCGTATACCAGCTTCAGCCTCGTGCCTTGGAGTTGGATTGCGGCGAGCTTGTCCGTAGCCAGGCCATCGGATTGGAAGAACCCCGTGAAAACCGCTGTTTTGGGGTCATAAATGGCCAGCCCCCCTCCGTGATCTCCCCAGCCTGTGGCGAAGTAGACGCGGCCACCCAGAGCCGCGCCGCTAACCACTCGGTTGGCGCAGAGGCCGTCGCCCCGGGTGAGGTGAGCCTGCACGGCACCATCCTCATTCAATGCTGCCAGACCCCGATTCGTGCAGACCCAGTGACTACCGCCCTTATCGAAGACGACCGAGAATGCTTCGTCGCCAGGAAGAGAGTCAGTCGTGACGATTGAGCAAATGCGGCGTATCTTCTTGCTGCGAGAAATCAGATACAGACCGCCTTCTTCGTCCCACGTCTCGTATGCCTTTGGCCAGTCCTCCCCTGGGTACTGATATCGTGGGGATCGCTCGCGTCGGCCCGCAAGCACGGTTGTTCCGTCGGCCAGTCTTTCCATGGCCCAGTAGCCCGTGAAAAACGGGAGTTCTTCGAACACCTTGTGCTTATGAGTGAGGTCATTGTAGCAGATGATCCTCCCGTCCGGTCTTCGCCAAATGTCGCCGCTCCGCAACCCCACGAGAACCTGCGACTCAATGTCAGGGAGCGTTCCTTCCTTGGAGAGCGGCAGCGGTCGCAATTTCCTGACGCTGTCATCATAGAAGAACATCGGACGCTTCGGACCAAGCACAGGCTTCCCGTTCCAGGTGCCGAAGTAGACGAACGGGCCGTTAAAGCACCTTTCGGTTACTCGCGGTGTTTCTTCTATCAGGATGGGTCTGATGTCGAGGTCCCGCCGGTTTATGATGCAGGGCCTGTCGCGCAGTTCGTCGTTCACCCAGACGTGCCCCCAGAGCACACCATCTGCCAGTGCCACCAGATGGACCGGCTTGTGTTCGTATGACACCCTTGCCCACGTGTCCGTCTTGCGGTCGTATCGACGCAGTCCCGAGTTAGGGCTATCGGCCCAGACGTAGTCCTTCTCTGGAAGGATAAGGTCGTATCCCGCCCAACTGGTGATCTTCAGTTCGATGTAGGAGTAGGCGCGCAAGGTCATGCTGGGAATGTGCAGCCTCTGGATGTTTCGATGCAGCCCGAGCCAGAGGTAATCGCCATCCGGGGCCAGCACATAAACGGTATTCTCGAACCAGTACGATTCGGGTCCCGGGAACGAACGGCCGCGTCGTTCGTCTTCCGGCACATCGTCGTGCAGCCACATGTGACCAACGTCCCACTCGTCAGGCCGGATGCGGAAAAGGCCCTTCGGCGTCCCCGCCCACAGATACCCGTCGTGCACAGCAAGGTCGAGGGCGGCTGTCTCCAGTGCAACGCGTGTGACCGGCTCGCCCTTATGGGTGTAGACAGCCACGCCCCACGGCATGCCTGCGTAGATGTATTTCTGGTCTTGTGCCAGAGACAACACATTCTCGTTACACGCCAGGGCGCAGACGCCTTCCGGTAAGTTGGCCCATCCGAATGGCTGGGTCGCCTGCGCTTCCCAGCCCTCCGCCTTTCGTCGAGCGAGCTGGGCCTTGGCGGGGTGATCTGAGACTACCTGGAACGCTTCTTCCAGCTCCTCAAGTGTTGCTGCGTCAGCATACTGGATCAGGAGCGCCAGGGAGGCGTTGACGTCCTCGGGCAGTTGGTTCTCGCTGCGATATTGGTACTGCCCCTCGTCTATGTCCCGCCACTCACCGAAAGGCTTCTCCCCTCTGGCGATCTGCAGGCCAAGCACGCGCAAATCGTCTAGCTTGCCGTTCTTCTCGTAGAGCCGCATGAGCCGGTAGGCGAGATCGTAGTAGTTTCTGAACTTGGTGCGGTTGTATTCTCCTCTGTACCGGGCAAATGCCGGCCGAGCGTCGGCCTCCAGCAGCATCTCCAGGGCCTGGACGGCTTCTTGTCCATCCAGTCGGTCTTCCAGATCCAGAAGCTCCAGACGGGATAGGGCGTCTTTGGGGTTCGCCTTGACGAGTGCCTCGAGCAGCAGACGTAGCTTGTCCTTTCCTGCCTTACGGAAGCGCTCCTTCCACTGTCCGAGAGCGTACCGGTTAAAGTTCTCATCAGCAGCCGCTTCGGCCAAAGCGTCGGCCGCACCGGCGTGCTCCCCCACAATCCAAAGCAGGTTGGCCCGTGCAAGCGGCCCCTTCGCGGTCTGGACGGCCTGCTCCGCCCACCGGTTGAAGCCGGCCTCACTGCCTGCAGCCTTGAACCGCCGAGCAGCCTGTTCCAACGAGCCGAAGCTTCTGAGAAGGGAAGGATTGGCCTCGAATTGCCGAAGAGTTACTTCCAGTACCCTGTCCATCTTGCCCAAGGCGCCATATAGCCTGCGCAGCCTGCCAAGGACCTCGGCCTGGAACACGGCCCGTCCCTGCGCCGAGTCAGGGCCAGGCCTGCGCGGCATCGCAGCGGACATCATTTGCGTCTGTACGGCCTCCTCATCTCTGTCGGGAAGCTTCGGTGGGACGTATGGCAGAGCGAGGGCTTTTTCGTACTCTGAGGCCGCCTCTTCGAGCTTCCGGCAGTCCTCGTAGACCAGCCCACGCCGATAGACTGTGCTCAATTCGTCCAATCCGGCTGCCTCAATGTAGACAAGTTCGAGCGCAAGCGCCTCGTCCACCTTTCCCTGGTGCAGACGCATCCGGGCGAGAACACGGCGGGCCCGATTCTCCTCTCTCTCGATCTGCCCCTGAAGGGCGCCAACGAGTAGATCTTCCTTGCCAGCCGTTTTGAAGACGCCATAGGCGATCCGAACAAACTCTTTTCGAGACACCCCCGCCAGATAGCCACGCGGTATAGCCCAGCGCCGACGATCCGCGTCCCGCAAGTTGGGATTCCGATCCATGTCAATCCTTAGAAGCGGCTCGAACAGCACGTTGAGGGCTTCGTCCAGCCTGGCCTGCCGCTTGAGGAAGTACGCGTAGTCAATCGCGAACTCGAGTCCGAGGCCCGAATACTGTTTCTCCCCCGCCCTCTTGCGATGGATCGCCCAGATGCGGGCGAACTCCTGGGCCGCGTTGCCCCACGCCTCCAGACCAATAAAGCGCCGGATGAGCCAGTTGTCCCGATGGCTGCCTGGACCCAGCGAGAACGGCAGGGCCTCCCCGTGAACGCGCTCCGGCCACGGTGGTTCGACGGGATAGTAATCGTAGGGCATGAAGCCTTGCTCCCAACCCTTTGCCGGCTCGGTACCGATCATTCCTGCGACCCGCCGATAGCATTTCAGAGCGCCCTCTTTGTCGCCCGTGGCCAGCAAAAGGTCTCCCTGAATGAGGATTGCCCGCGACTTCTCCTGGATCCGCACGGGATCGTCCACGATGCCGCTGATTATCTGAAGGAACTCTTTGGCCTTTGGCCGTGCCAGCCGCACCGCCCGGTATTCCGCCCCGGGAATAGACACATATTTCCTGAAGGCCTCCAGGTCCCTGCCTTCCCTCTCAAGCTTCTGGGCCACCTCAAATGGCCGAGGTTGCTCCTCCGCGCAAAGTCGGACGGGGGGACCAAACAGTCCGGCAATAAGCAGGAGTGCAAGAATTCGGCGCCTCATTCTTCATGCTCCTTCTTTTCGCCCACTTCCTGTCGGGATTCCTATGCGCCGGGCTTCTACCAGCTCAGCCACACCCCGGCCTCCTGGCCGGAGGACGCATTCCGGCCGGGAGGTCGCGACACAGCCATATTCATCTCCATCAGCTTCTGACCGAGCGGTCCTCGGATCTACAAGGGCTATTATACCACCTGCTGGCGGCTTCTACGGCAGACGAGGAACTCGCCCGCATGATCAGATTTGTCAACGCAGCAGGGAAACTGAGATTCTCCCTCCATGCACTCGAGATGCGCTTGTTTCGCTCCGGTCAGACGGAAGTGCTCGTTCCCCACCTGTATGGCGTTCCAGAGGCGCCTTCCGCAGGCCGACATCGATGGACGAAAGAAGAGTTCTTCCAGGTGGCCACTGAGCGGCTCACTCAAGAAGAGCTGGGTGTGGTCGAAGATCTGTTCACATGGGCTAAGCAGCATGCGGGCTACATTTCGTGGGGCAGCGGGGCCCAGAACGGTTCATTCACTTTCTGGTTTCGGAAGAACGACGCGAGGTCATCGGTGTTTTCTGTTTTCACGGACGGCAAGGTTTGGCTGAACTTCGGCTCGCTCGGTGATGTAGACGAGAGCAAACTGGAGGCATTTTATGATGAGATCACAGCCACCGAAGGCCTTCAGGATATAGGCGAGTTTCGGGGGAAGTGGCCTCAGTTTAGGGTAGGCGACGTGTTCGTGGCCAGTGCTGCAGCAGTCGAAGCCTTCAAGCAAGCAGTGGCAGACTTCGGAGAGGCCATCAAGAAGAGCGACACGTAGACGTAGGGCAGGAAGCGGCGGGCTGGGTATTAGTCTGGCGGTCCGTTCGCCAACGACTCGACCGCGCTACTCGTCTCAGTTAGCTAATAGGGTGCTAGCACACGGGAGGTGCATGCCAACAACACCTGAAGCGGCCCGATCTTAGCCTCGCGGGCCTCGCGCCACGGCCTCTTGCACGACCGCACCAAGGGCTTTCCAGATGGTCCTCCTAAAGGTATCCTTTCTCGGCGGTCTCCGCCGGATGATGAAGCCCTTATCTGTCCTGTCTATCGGAGGGAACTCGGAGCCCGGCCACTTAAGCGCTTTCGCCCATTGGTCCAGGTGTTCGAGGAATTGCTCCCGCTTCGTGGGGGCCGTCGGAGCACCGGGTCGCCACCTCAGCTCGAGGCTGGGGCGCCATTCGTCCCAATGGTCCAGGACGAAACGCTTCCACTCTTCATCGCTCCGCTTAGCAGTCATGTTGCTTACTCCTTCCTGATGTACCTCCCACCGACGCGTAGTTCTCTTGTCGCCAAAGGTCGGTCGCCCTGCATCGCGAAACGCCTCCACAGCGTCCCACAGACGCCGCACCTCCTCCCAACACGAAGACTGGCATCAGTAGTCACCCCATTGTCGCTTCACGCCCTTCCTGGCGCAAGCGACCGCAAACATGGAGGATATCTTCTACCCCTTAATGTATCATGAGTGTAGAGCAGGTCCCCCAGTGAGAAGGGGCTGTTCCCCGAATCCTGTATCAGGAGGCAATGCTGTGGCGGGAAGGATGATTCAGCTAGGAGAAAGACAGATCCCTGCAGGACACAAATGGCCGCAGGGACCTTACAGCCACTATTCGGTGCATGTCGCAAGGACGCCGAAATCCTGCGGGGAATGTGGCGCGGCGATAGGAAAAGGCGGCCCCTATTTCAGGAAGATATCCCCCTCGGGCTACGAGGTGGTCATCTGCCCTGACCACGTGGATCTTGGCCGCCAGGATGAGTTCGAAAGAAGGTGGGAGGAAGCGGAGAGGACCTCCTATGTGCAGATCGAGACTGACGCCTCGGGCTCCGGCAGCGGGCGTTGGGCATTTGTCGCGTATCGCGTGCGGGAAGGTCAGAAGGTTCTTCTTGACTTCGGTCGGGGCGAGATGGAGGGTCAGGGCTATGCCACTCCTGCCGAGGGGGCAGCGGTTATCAAAGGCGCGGAATGGCTGATCCAGGCCGAGGAAGCCGGCACAGTAAGGCAGAATGAGATGGTCTGCATATCGAACGACAACGTGGCCGTCCTGACCAAGATGCATACTGGGAGCTGCAAAGGCGATTATCAGCAACTGTGGACCCGGATGGCAGAGCTGCTGCGCCCTTTGCGAGAAAACGGCAGGCTTGTTGTCGCAGGGCCTAATGACACGGCGGATTTCTTGGTTTCCGGGGTAGGAGCGCGCCTGACAGAGGACGATATCAGGGCTCGCCTGGAACAATGAACTGATGCGCCTACGCTGCTGCCGGATTCCACAGTCTACGCCTGGCGGTACGATCTGTGCGATGCGGCCTGCACAGCTCGGCAGGCCTTCCGCTGTCACAGACCGTAACGTTCGTTGAGGTACCCGGCCAGCCGGCTCGCCGTCGGCGAGTCACTCGTCCTGATAGCGCCAACAATGTCCTCGGCGTCAACGTGCCTTACCGGCTGCACCGCAACCCAGACTCACCGCATGCCCTACAGAGGCCCGATTGTCTGCACCAGATGTTCGAGCCGCCCATTGGCCGACACTGTGCTAGGTACTTACCGAAGCACTCGCTCTCACGCAAAGAGCTTTCGGTGCGGCTTCACTGACGAACTCTCGGTGAAGATCCTGAGCTGGCAAAACCATCAGTAGCCCATTCTCCCACGTGATAACAACCGTCCCTGCGCAGCAGTACCCCCGTTCACGTCCGCAGCTGAAGACGTCTGCAAGGTGCGACGGGGTATCATGGGGCACTGTTGCTGCACAGTGCTCTGAAAGCTGTGTACAGATGACCCACGCGCCTGACAGGTGCTTGCGTACAGCGTCCACCACCTCGGGCCGGGGTGTACCGTGTTTTCCCCTACCAATCGAGAACACAACGATGCTCGGCGATACCAGATTGCAGACCTCGCCTGCGAACACAGCCATATCAGCCGAATCAGACCGGCCGCCGTGATGTGGGAAAGTCAGCAGAGGCGCAGTGGTATCTACTCCGGCATCACTGAGGTCGTTCAAGCCAATGGTGTCAATATCCCCCATTAAGACGGCCAAGGGCTGCCCCTCGCTAGAGAGCCGGACCGTAGCGCTGATAGAGTTGGTGGTTACTCTGCGTCCAGCCCTGTCAGTGCTGCCTGGCCCCTTGCCAGCCAAATATGGGCTGGGCCCAAGAATTTCAATGTGAACTTCCCCCTGATCGAACGCCCCTGTCCTGCTCCTCACGAGCGACGGCTCAAAATCCAGGTCCTCCGCGTTATCCGCTCTCGCTAGCTCATAGAGGAGGTCATCCCAGATCGCGGACTCTTTCAATGAATCGGTATTAAGTCGCACCTTGTCGACGCGAAACTCGTGAGATGCCAGAAGCTGAACCAAACCGCCGATGTGGTCTTCGTCGGCGTGGGAGATTAGCACTACCTGAATGGTGTCTATCTTTTGTTCCGTCAGAAACTCGAGTAGGGAACTCCCGGGCCCTGTATCAACAACGACTACGCCGCCCGTGTCCACCACCACCGCGCAGCTCCCGTGACCAACGTCTAGAATTGCCACAAAGTGCTTTGGGATCGATATGCCTGCGTTCCTATTGCTGTTCCCAAGCGTCGAAGTAGAGTTCATGTTGAGTCTCGGCTCCCACGTTCACTTGGGCATGGAGGCGACTACCGGGCTTTATCACGGAACGAATGCTTGTAGGGACGTCGGCAAGGCGTAGTCTGACCGCTTGCTTAAGGCTCCAGCCTGGGAGAACGACGTAGAAGTAGCCTTTTGCACCCTCGGGTTCCATTTCCTCTACCCTAACGAGTGTCCGCCAAGGCTTCCGGCTAGGCGCAAAACTCCCCTCGAATTCCATGAAACAGCGCTTGAAGCCAGATATGATGGCGTCTGTATCCAGCTGGTCTGGCGAATAAAGGGCAGGGATAAGTCGCCGGTGGCGACGTATCATGTCCACATCGCTCTGCATGAATCTTGTGCACAACAGCGCAGGGAACTTTCGCTCATACAAGCGAGCAACGAGTTCGTCACCGTTGAATGTCGCGTAATTGCTCGTGCGCAGGCGATAGTCGCATAGCGCCCCATCCGTCTGACTGACCAAACGGTCAACGAGTCTGGCAATATCGCCCAGCGGCCCCCCTTCTAACACGGGTTCAACCCCGAGATCTTCGATCGGGTACCCATAGCTTTGACGAGCCCCAGGATCATCCTCGACAACCGCAACTCGTGTGATGGTCCTTCCTGCAAGAATCAAAGCCAACTCTCAGACTCCTAGGATGGGAAGCTGAATGATGATTTCCGCACCTCCAAGGTCGCAGTGTTCGACAGCATCAACATCGCCACCGAGCTCCGTAACCACATCCCGCACGATCGTCAGGCCCAGCCCGGTGCCGTTCGGTTTGGTCGTTTCCCCGGGTAGCCAGATATCCCTCGTGGTCACTCCCTCAATTCCCGGCCCGTTGTCGAGAACGCGCAAAGTAAGAATGCTGTTATGCACCTCGGTGCGGACGACTATCTTTCTCTGTGTAGCCTTGGAACCCTCGAAAAATACAAGGCTGTTATTGATAAGATTACTAATGATCGACTCGACGGATGCTTCACTTGCACGGAGGTAGGGCGACCCGCTAGTCAACTGCACCTCTGTGGCGACGTTCCTTCCCTGGAAGAAAGGCTGGAATGTGCGCAGAAGGCCGCTTATGACTTCGTGGACGTCCACCCGCGACGTCCGACGTTTTTCATGCTCGACCAGTCCCAAGGTTGCCGCCCCAAGCACCGAGAGAGACTTTCCGGCCCTTAGGATTCCTTCAATCGGTTCCTTCAGCGTCTCGTCGTACTGATCGCCTAATAACTTCTTGGCTCGCCTCCGAACAGCGTTAGCAGACTGAGTGATAGCCTTCACGGGGTTCCCCATTGCTTCGTGCGCGAAGGTCACCGCTGTGATGCCCGCTGTGCTGAGCGTTCGATAAAGCTGCACCTCCTTCCGAAGCTGCGCCACTTCCCTATCCCGCGAACGATCGTAGGCGCCCAGCGCCTTCTGTAGCTCTAGCCGCGCCTTCTTCGGTACCTTTGCAATCGCTTCGTCGAGAGCTTGCTTCGATCTTAATGTCCTCTTGGGTGCTGCCGCACGCTCCTTCGCGCGTCGCTTCACTGCTACTTCCATCCGCCGCCTGGCCATCCAGTCCAAAGCATCCTGTGCGAACGACCTCATTTCGTGGAACGCAGGACCTTCAATAAAGCCTGATCGATCTGTCTTCTGGATCAGGATCTCCTCTGCGTCGTGAACCGTGATGCGTCCGATTGAGGTGTTTGTGGACGGTCTCTCCTCTGGGCTCCGGGCCCTGGCCAAGTTTATGTCAAGCCAGTCGTTGCCAGGATTCCCATAAGGCGTTACGCGCAGCCCGTTCTGGTACAGGTGAATGCCTCCGAGCTCCAGGAGCCAAGCTCTTACCTCTCCGAGGGTGGTCTTCCGAGTCGAGAACGTGGCTTTGTCCAGAATGAAGACCCATACATCGAACTGTAGGATTGGACACCCGTAAAGCTGACTGTTACGGCCTGCACTTAATTCCTCGTGGTCGGCCGAGAACAACTTCTCGCCACGCCAGTCCACTACTGACGCTCGTGCCTGGCCCGCCTCATCCACGTTCGCAGCCAGGTGGTACTCAGCATCATCGAAGTACCTTCTTTGCACAAGCGCTTCTAAGTCTTCGAACTCGGCAGCTTTGAGAACAGGCTTGAAGCCCTCTGGATTGTCCGCAAAGGGATCAGCAAGTAGAATCAGCGCACGCGCGAGTCGTTTGACGTCCATCCTGCTGATGGCGTGGCTGAGGTTCTCGATAACGACTTCGGTCCCCGGTTTGCCACCCTCGCTTCTTTGGCTCTCTTCGATGTCGAGTGTTACTTCCTCGACAACGTTCACATCTTCGAAGTCACGCCAGTCGATAACAAGATGGTACTGACTGCTGGGGGCTGGCCTGGGTCGTGTAGTCAGCATCGCCCGCGACCCCATTCGGAGAGCAGCTAGACGGCCAAGTCCTTTGCTACCCACTGGGATCCTGCCCAAGCGGGTTACTTCCTTCGGAGATTTCACCGAACGGCCAAGAACAAGCCATCCTTTCTCGATTGCTTCGACATCCATTCCATCGCCATCATCGTTGACCCGCACGGTGCCGCCCGGATGGTCGGTCCGAATCAACTCCACAGTGCAGGTCAGCGCGTCAGCGTCGTACGCATTCTTGGCGAGTTCAACAACCCCTTTGTCAGGGCTTGGATTCAGCTCCTCACCAAGCCTACGGAGGATATCGGGAGCGAAGCGTATCTGTGCGTGACTCATCCTTCTGGCCTCCACCATGGCAGGTCGCGCACAGCCACAACCGTCAGGTGACGGCAGCAGATGCGTTGGTTTAGCCAGCTGCTCGTTTTGGGTGTGTGTAGAACACTGAGCAGGGCTTCACAGGTCTTGAGCTTACTATCTCTTGGCCGTGCTACGATCAGATGGTTTTCCACAGCTACCGCACGGTCACCGGCGATTATCGTGCCGACGGCCCGATGCCGGTCGCCTGGTCTGGACGTTCGTCGGACAACGACAAAAGGCGGGTCGAACGTCTGCCCTAGGAAACGGCGCTTTCGCGGTAGATCTGTCGCAGTCTGCCACTCTGGCAGACCGCGGGACACAATAAACGGGAACCACCGGCCCTTGTGTGGGTCACGATAGGAAACCACAGGACCAACTGAAACGTCGAACAGGTCACACACCCTCTCTGAACTGCCATGCCTCGGATACCCCCAGTCTATCGCGCCGTGCCCTGAACCACGGGTACCGATCTCTGCTTCCATTATGAAAACGTCAACATCCGTCCACCGATCAAACTGCCCAGCGATCTCTATCCTGCGAATACGACACCGATCCTCGACGAACTTCCGCCACTTTCGGTATCGCGAGCCGCTTCGCAGAACTTCGGGCAGAATAGCCACGAGCAGCGTCCCGCTGCGTCCGTGCACCACACAGGACTCCACAAACAGCGCGGCCAAATTGACCATACCTGATGTCCAAGCGCAATTCTGGGGTGCGGCGACGGATGAAAAAGGAGGATTGATGACTATATGTGACGCCGCCGCCAACGCGTCGCGGTCGGTAAGACCACAACGGGCTTCGATACGCGGGAACATATCGTCTAGGCGCGGAACTGTGGGTCCCCTGTACTCCACCCCTCTGCGCATAGCTGCCAACGCAAGTCTTATCTTTGCCGCTCTCACGAATTCGGGCTCCAGATCACGGCCGACCAGGCGATTCTGCCAGCAAGCAAGCGTTTCGCCAAGTCCAGAAGCAACCGGCAAACGACTCGCGCACGCTATGAGCAGGTCGCCTACGCCACAGGCCGGATCGACTACGACAGAGTCAGGCATGATCGAAGGCAGAACGCGGTCCAGTGCTCGCCGGACAAGAGCTGATCCTGTGAAGAAGGCCCCAGAAGCACGTCGTTCTGCCAGCGGAACCAAGCGGCGAATCTCCTCAGATGGTTGACCATCCAGCACTGCCTCCACTGTATCCCAAGCGCGAGCCGAGACGCCGCCGGCCAACAGTTCGGCCACGAGCTTCTCAAGATACTCAAGGTATGGCGCAAACGCCTGCATGCCAACCCATTCTATCGAACAGGGCTACAGGAGACAGACCTCCACTGCTCTGCCACTCACCTCTTCAACCGAGCTCCGCACCCATCCGGTGAAGGGACCTCTGGCCTACAGAGACAGCATCTTACCGCTGATGCCACCGCGCCCGTGCATCTTGACTGCGGGCGGGCCGAATCGTACGTGGTAGTCGAACGAGCTCAGATCCGCTGCTGCTTCGTCAGGCACGAGCATTCTACCGAAGCGGGCTATGCGTTGCAAGACGTTGTAGAGCCCTGCGCCTTGCTTCTTCCTGCCCTATTCAACGGTCCGCAGCCGACCCTCAACGACGACCTTGCCTAGCGTCCCGCAAGAACGCGCCGTCAGGCCGAAAACGGCCCCTCACCGATGGTCAGGAATACCGTTTCGTGATCCGCATCGACACCGCCCCCTGGCCCGACGGTACCGAAGCCCGGAACACCGACGAGCATGCGGCCGCCGCTTGTCGATGCCGGTCCTAGCCTGTTGTTTCGCCATTTCAATTCACACATCACTGTCCGCCGTACCTTCTAGCCAAGTCTTGACCTGGGGACTTCCTTCCGGTGGCGGGGGCGCATCAGCAATCTCTGCTCGCGGCCAAACCCTTTGCGCCGCCTCTGTCGGCGGTGCCACATCGATTAACAGCACTGCTCTTGCATTCTTACCAGATCTACTGAGCAAATCCAGAACCGCCTCGTCATATGGATTGAACGCGAAGCCGAACACAAGAACCCGTTCGCTCCTACTCAGGATATCACGAGCCAAGGCCCAAACGTCCAGGAGCTCCGGGGGTGCCTGTTTATCGGCCGTCGGGGCAACGACGAGGGCATCTCCTGTAATGCCACGTCTACCATCTGTGTAGCGGCCGCATGAATCCCACGAGACGCTGCCATGGATCTTTGCCAATGGCACGTTACCGTCCAGCGTGACCGGACGCCGCCATGTAGATACGGGGTACGGGCCCCGTCCCCGCAAGGGCTCCCCCGGCACACCGTAACTGAACCCGTCTGTGCCAAAGGCATACTCGGGCAACATATCGTAGTTCGTGGTTACTACTCCGACTTGGCGCCATCTTGCCAGTTTCAGCAGAAGAGAGCGCGCCCTCACGACGCCATCAATACGAAGCTTCCTGTTCTCATCGATCATGAGAACGTGCCGTCGCCAGCGTGCCGCGTGCCACTCACGCCAGATGAACTGCTTGGACAGCCGGCGAGTGATGTACCACAGTACCAGACGTCTCTGCTTTTCGTCCTGCCCCAAACAGTGGGCCATGAATTGCTCCGGCAGTCCTTCGGGGTTATCCGCATCCCACTCATCCTTGATCCGCTGGACTCTCTTGAGCTTAGCCTCTTCTCTCGGTCCCCACGGTTCTATGTCAAAGTCGAAGAGCTCATCCGCAGTAGGAAGGTCCGCAGCCCACTTTGAGAACCCAGCCCCCAGTAGGATGGCGAGCATCTGTCGGCCTCCTACTCAAGTAACGGCACGACAACACGAAGCATCCTGCGGCGTCGGTTCCCCAATCTGAACGGCAGCTATGAATCCCCCATCGGCTTGGGGCGGAGACTGCAGGAGCGGGTACTTCCGTAGCTTCTGGAGGCTCCTCCTCAGGCGTTTCTTGTCTCTGTCGCGCCTTAGATCCTCTACGCAGGCCGGATGGACGAGGACCGTACAGCCATGCTGTTGTGCAAACCGCACCAGGTCTGCAGCTAACGACTCAGTGGGCTCCTCCTCCCCCTCCCCCTCCAGCGGGATGAACACATTCGTATCAATGAGGATCCTCAGACCGTCCATGTCCGACCCTCGCTGCCAGACCAATCCGGTAGCGCTGGCATCACTGCCTATTCAAGTATCGCCTTCGCGAACGCGTCGGTTGCGTCGCCGTAGAAGACGATGTTCACCTTCGTTGCCATGTCATCAGGGAGGTCAAGGAGTTGTCGCCTCGATGAAATCGGCATGAGCAGTTGTGCGGCCCCCTTCTCCACAGCCAACTCGGCGACTGCCACCGGGTTCGGGATCATCTCTATTGACCCGCCAAGGTTCAGCGCTCCGACAATGATCAGTCCTCCCTTCGTGCTCCGCTCGATCAGGCTCCCGCAGAGCGCCAGGAGAACCGGCAGCCCGAGACCGTGGCCAGAGCGGTCGTTGTCCATGGGCCTCATCTGTAACGAGAACTCGTAGGCACGTGGGTCCCGGTCCCCCACGAGCTGGCGTGCTTGTGTGTAGAGATTCTGCTCGCCATACCTGACGCTTTCGCGGAGCGCCGGCGGCACAGGGGCATTCAGGATCTTGACCCCGCTACCAGGCCCGCTGGTGGCCTCAATCCGGTAGAGAGCCGGCGCCGCGTCGGCGCGTCCGGGGCTGATTGCCCACACCTGGCCCGGTGGCAGGGGGTCGCTTTCGATAGCCTCGTCGCTGTGCAGCTCAGGCGTCGAGACGAACTGCTCGACCCCCTCGACACCCATGAAGTAGCTGAAGTGCGTATTCCGGAACTCCGTCTTCAGGCAGCGCTTCTGCTGTTCCTTGACACGCCGCCTGGCCTCCAGTGCCACCCGAACGATGGTCTCCAGCTCCTCATCGGGGACAGGAACGTTCGGATCAGGGAATAGCAGCTTCAGCAAGCCGCTGGTCGTCTTGCTCACGGCCTCAATATCTCGGCCGCTAAGAGCTCCGCCCCAATTGACCCGCCCCTGCAGGGCCGACACCCGGCTTCCGGTCCGCAGCTTCCTCCAGCACTCGGACAGGAAGTCGGTAACCAACCCGAAGTGGTCGGTCAGGTCCTCATTCGGGTTGACCTTAGGGAACTCCCAACCCGGCGCATAGGCGTGGATCCGGTCCATAAAAGCGGTGTCACCCCGCATCTCCGGCGGCAGAGGGCTGAGCAAGTGGCCAATCCGCTGCTGCTGCGCAACGTCCACGTCAAAGTTTCCCACCATGACAATCCCGCCTGAGGCCCGGATGCTGTCCTTGCCACGCGAGAACTCCGCGGAAGCCATGTAGCCCTTCATGATGTTCACGCCGTCCTTCTGGTCGAATGAGATCCCCGATATCTCGTCGAAGCAGACGACGTCGTAGAGGCAAACGAGTCCGCGCTGTCCGTTCGACATGTTCACGAAGAGTTTGGCCACCGTGGTCTTCCCGCCCGAGATCAGGTGCGAATACGGGGAGACCTGCTGGTAGACATGGCTCTTGCCCGTTCCGCGTGGGCCGAGCTCCACGAGGTTGAAATTGCGCTCGACAAATGGCACCAGGCGCAGAAGGGCGACTATCTTAGCCCGGTCGGACAGAGCATTCGGCTCCAGTCCAACGGAACGGATCAGGAAGTCCCGCCATTCGTTCGCAGTGAACTGGGCACGCCCCCCGTTCAGGGCAGTGAGGACGTCCGCCTTGGAGAGCTGGATGGCCCTGAGGCTTTCGACCGCAAACGGCCGTCCGTGCTTTTCCTCAGCGATCGCGGCGTCATACGTCAGCGTCACCTCCGCGTAGAAGCCATCCGTCAGCATCCGCTCGTGCTCGTGGACCAGAGCGTCGGCTATCCGAACGTCCCTGATGCCCAGGCTGGGCAACTCGACCAGGAAGCAGTCATTCTTGGCGTCGAGCCGCGCCTTCACGATGTCAATCAGCTTGACTGACCCCTTCTCGCGTGCCCGGGCCTTGAAGAGTTCCTGCTCACTGGTCTTCACGGTGCGGTTCTGGAGCTGCCTCTCGACGATCTGCAGTCCTTCCTCTATCTCCTGCTCGTCAACGGTTGCGCAGTACCTCCCGAGCAGGAACTCCACGACATAGGTCGGCACCGGATACTGGCGGCTGTATTTCCGGACCAGGTCCTTGCGGACCAGGTAGCCGTCGAATACCGAGGCCGCCAGATTGTCGAGGTGGTCCAGTTCCATGGCTACTCGTCACCTCCAATGGTTGTCGGCTCTTTGCAGATCACACTTCCTGACGCATCGGTCAGAACAAGGCTGACCGCCATGCCCTCGAGCGAGTCATCACGGACAAGCAGGCTGGCCTTGCCCGCTGAGTCCAGGTCCTTCACATCGACCACGCTGGAGCCTGGATCGTTTGGCTTCGTTCGGAGGTCTGCCTTGAGCCCCTCAACGGCTGGCTCGGCACTGACGCGACACCGCAGTCCCAGCCACTGGACCTCCTTTACGGCGACGGTCGGAAGGGCTCCCGACGCCGTCGATATGAATGTGAGGACCGGCACGACGCACTCCTGCAAGCTCACGCCACCGTGAGCGTATTCCCGGCCATTGATGAAGCACTTCACCCCGGGGCCGAACGCGAACAACTCATGCGGGTTCCAGTGCCAGCCGGCTACCGGCACTTCCACGTGCGACGTGTCCTTGATGCTCGCGCACCGCGACCACCGGCTCTCGGTGAGATACTTCGGTAGACTCACCGCCGGCAGCCCGCCGGGCATTAGCAGCCAGCCGTGGTCGGTCACGACTCGCACACAGCGCCATCCCGCCTCTATGAGCGTCTGGATGCGTTCCACCAGCAAATCGAGTTGGTCATCGATGCGCGCGGCAAGCTTCGCCTGAAGGTCATGGCCATACCTGTCAAACTCGCCATACTCCGTCCAGCCGCGGGCGTCTCCGCGGTCGGGGTGGCCCATCTCGGAAGGCCCGAGGACTTGATAGCCGTGCGCTTCCAGAAGCTGCCGGAGCCGTTGAGTCGTCACGGACTGACCTTCGTCGCGTGTCTCCGGTGCGAAGTCAGGTTCTGCTCTATGGCCCGAAAGCTCCCCTGCGACGGGGGTAACGGCCGGCTTCGTGGTTGCGGTCACCGTGGGAAGCCCAGCCCATCGCCACGCCGTGCCGACCTCTAGCTGCCGCTCCTCCGCCATGGCCACCAGGCGTTGCCCGATGTCGAGGCGCAGCCCATCAGCAAACAAAATGCACTCGCCCGACTCCGCCGTGACGCATTCCTGCTCCCTCGCGCCTGGAACGCTATGGCCTATCAGGCAGTCCTGGAAGTGCTGGGCCGTGTCGTCGAGCCAGGGAAGGTAGAGGCACCGGACGGCCGCCTCAACGGCCGTCGTGTCGGCAGCTGACTTGACGCACGCGAGAGCGCGGAGTGCGGCATCATCGGCAAGGTACGCACCCTCTGTGTAGAGGTCCGCCATCATCTGTGCAGACTCACCGCCCAGCGTCAGCGCAGTCTTCTCCGCCAAGACCGCAAGATATGCCACAGCATGAGCCAACGGGCACATGCCCAGCTTCGCCCAGACCCACTGGCGCCTTGCGCCATGCTCGGACTCCAGATCCCGAATCCGAATCCGTGCCTCGACAGGCGTCATATCGCCCACTTCGAGCAGAGAATCGCGCAGCGCCGCCTCCCTTGCCTCGGTTTCGTCAGGCCATGCGTCGCGTCCGAAGAGAGCAACCTGCCCAGACGGCTTGGCCCGCCGCAGGAGATCGGGGATACTAGGGTACAGAGCGGGGGACTCTGCGAAGCGTTGCCAGACTGCCAGCCACGCGTCCTGCCGAAGCCCCAGCTTCTCGCCGCCGACGATCTCGCCGTCGGACTCGGGATCGAACCCGTACTCATCCTTGCACCGATTGCAGAAGGCTGACCACTTCGCTTCATCCCACTCCGCTCGCACGCCCGAGGGATCGCTGAGCCACAGCAACAGGTCCCGCGGCGTGTCACCGATCATGAGCTTGTCGAAGTCTTTGGCCTCGAGGCGCTTCCCTCTCAGCCGCGAGATAGGCGTGACCGCAAGTTGAGACAGCGCCCCGAGCATGGCCCTCCTCGTCTGACTGTCGCGAGCCACGTTCAAGCCCAGGCCGCCGTCTTCGGAGACCAGGAAAGCTTCGACCGTCCAATCCTTGCCGTTCTTCTGTGTCCAGACCGTCCCGCGGTACTGGAGCTCGACCAACGGCTTGAGTTCCTCCAGGCATTCTTCGACCGCCCGAAGCGTCTGCCGGCTGATTCCGGGCATGTAGATGACAGGGACGGTCTCGTCCGGCCAGGTCAGGTCAGAGAACGCGTCGGCGCGGACAGCCGGCTCGATCACGCAGCGCAGCCATATGGTTGGCCCGGTCCGACTGTCAGGGTCGTAATCGCCGAGTGTCAGTAGCTCAGGCATGAGGGAGGGAAGTTGCTCGACGAGTGGTCGCCACTGGCCATCGGCGTCGGTCCATAGCACTGCCACGGGCGCAACAACATCGCCGGGATTGTGGCGCACGGCGTGGGCCAGCGAGGCCCGCACGGCCTCAAGCAAGGTCTTCGGTTCCTGCGAAGTCGTCGTCATCGGCTATATCCAGCCCTTCGTATGCTTGGCGTAGTTGTACTCGTCGATTAGTTTCAAAAGTGTCTTGCCGCAACCGGGCGGAACGTGCTCTTGCAGTTGTCGTGCGAGTGCCTGCATCTTGTAGGTGAAGGCCACGTATTTCTGGTCGGGCTCAATGCTGTAGTGACAGCCGTAGGCTCTGGCGATCTTGTCATCCCACAGGGGGAGAAAGTCCGGGGCGAGAAGGTGCAGAGCCTTCGCCACGGCGACAGGGCTCCTAGTGTCCTTCTTCTTCCCTTCCTTGATTCGCAAGGCTTCAAGGAATGCCAGGAAAAGCTGCCTGACAGTGGACTCATCGGCCTCCCCGAACGACCTAATGTTGCGCGGTCGAAACCCTTCGACAACGGCCATGTCCGTTCGCAGGGCCTCCTCCAAGAGGGCGAAGTCGAAGGCCCCATAGCGATAGAGGGCTTGGTTCCATGTCAGGAGCAGTATTCCCATCCCGTCCGCCATGTCCCTTGGCTGGCCCCAGAAGTGCTGCACGAGGAATGTTGCCGTCTGATACATGGCGCCCCTGGGATCGCGAGCCTGGAAAGCTCGATAGCCTCGCTTGAATTCGGACGGCGTCAGTGTCGGTTTCTCAGCCATGGCTCCTACTGCTTCCTGCTGGCGGATTGCCGGAAGAACAACTCGAGCCACGCCTTTGCGGGCCGAAGCTCCTCTGGATAGTCTTCCGCGTTGCCGTCTCCCCAGGGCGACTCCCAGTTAGGCGGAGGCTCAACGACAAAGTGCTGCAAAAGGGCCTCAACGCTGCGGGTATCGTCGAGGCGGCTGGGTTGCCCGACGTCGCACGACAGCCACTTCACCAGCCAGTCGCCTAATGGAGACCACTCCGCGCAGTCGATGCTAGCCGTCTGTGCATTAGCACTGACCAGATGGAGAGCATCAACCACGGACTTGATCCGCAAACGCTCACGGCTCTTGTCAGCGGCGAGCACAAAGGAGCGGCCCTCCGTTCTTGCATCTCGCATTGCCTGGTCCAACTGTTCACGTTCAAGCCGAAGAGCAAAGTCAGCGCTCACTTTGATCTGGAAAAGTGCCGTCTTTGTGTACGCACGGTCCGGGATGTCTACGGTGACCGCCAGATCCGCGCCGTAGGCATCGGTCTGGCTCTCGCCCCGCCTGTGCAAGAGCGCATACTTCCCTGTCATGACCACAGGTGTCCGCGTCCCGACGTCGCATCGCCGGCGCCGTCGAGTGAACTCAGCGGTAAGACGGTTCATCAGTGGCTCTTCGCTTGTCGGAGCGCCGCTGAGCCATGCCGTCACTGCTCTCACGACGCCGCTCAGCGATTCGTAGAGCACGCGGTCCATGTCCAGGTCCTGTGGAAAACTGGTGCAACTCATAGGCTGCCCTTCTCCCCTCTTGCCGCCTCGCGAACCTTGCGGTCGCAGTCGTTTGTGCGGTGGAGGTCGTTCCAGCGAGTACCGTCGAATCCGGGACGGAAGATCCTGCTCACTGGATACTCATGTCCCACGGTCTGCGCCACTGTCGATCTCCTTTCCGGGCCGTATCGAAAGCGTCAAGCGCCCTGTTTGTCCGTGCCAACAGCAGAATGCTCGCTTCCTCCCGTTCCGGTGCGCCTCAGCGTACACAGTAACCTGCCACAATGCTCAAGCTGAAGGCCGAACTCGGACAGCGCTCTCCCAAAGCTACCTTGGTCGTCCGCGTCTCGGGCTACCCGAACTGCCGGCTTCGCACCGTCCAGGTTCAGGAGGAAGGCAGACCGGCTGAACATCTCGAATCGGGTATCGAAGCTACCTATGACAAAGCCGCCCTGCTCCAGCTCTTGCGTAACCGCGTCCCAGAAGGACTCGATCAGCGCAGAGTCGACCGGATTCCACTCGAAGACCAGCCCCACAGGCACACCGACCAGATCCCTGAAATGCAGCCGGTCCACTGGATCAGTCACGAAACAGACGGACTTCTGCCGATCAAGCAACGTGAAATGCCATCCGTTCTCCTTTTGCTTCAGCGATTCTATGAGCCCCTCATCACTAAGCTTCTCCAGCTTCTCACCAATTCTCTGGCCGCAAGAAGCCTCTCTGTCACTCAGCACATGGATGTCCACGGCCGTGCAAGCAAGCGTGATGAGGTCGCAGCCGCAGCCCTGATAGAAGGCACACGTATTCGATGCCTGCGGCCATGTCGCCACCTGCTCGAAGGCTTGGAGTATCTCCCTCTCTCCATTGAAGGAGGTGGTGTCCTTGAACAGTATCTCCAACAGTCGGGCACGGCCAGGGCCAAGGTCAATGGCCATCAGTTCTCCCTCTCGTTGGCTGCCTTTCGTGCCTTGCGCTTGCAGTCGTTGGTGTAGTGGAGGTCGTTCCAACGGTTACCGTTGAACTCGCTTCCACCCAAGAAATCCTGCTGATGGTCCGGATCGTCCGGGTCAAAGCTCCAGAACCAGGGGTATTCGTCCTTGGGACGTTTCGGTTCCTTGCCGCGGTCCTTGCGCCACTTGATGTTCGGCTTCCAGCGCAGGATGCCGGCGCCTTTGCGGGCGTTACTGCAGACGGACTTCGGCAGGTCGCCGGCCAGGAACGGGCGGATGTTCAGCCGCACGCCATCGTTGATGTCCGGCTCCCAGCCGATGGCGTGCTCGTGCAGCGGCTTCCAGCGGACGAAGATGTCGAACGGCGGCTCACCCTCCAGGATGGCAACCAGACGTTTCTGGAGTTCAAGGGCCGCTGCGAGCCTGTCCTCGGCGCCTTCTTCGCCGCGGCGGACCCCGTCTTTCTGCCTGGTGATCCAGTCGCCGAGGTAGCTGTAGGTCAGGCTCTCCAGCAGGCGCCGGCCTTCGCCGTCGCCGGCGGCCAGCTTGTGGTAGTTGACCAATGCCGAGAACCCGTCGCGCTTGCGCCCGTCCCAGATGTGCCAGACGAAAGGCCTGTAGTGGAACAGTTTGCAGTGTTGCTCAAAAGAGTCGCCCCGCAGCCACTCGTCGAGGTCCCGGGCGGCGGAGCCCGTGGCTTCGACCAGCTCCCGTTCATTCGCCGGCGACCATTGGCCGCCATGTGCCGCCGCCAGCAACGCCCGCAGACGCTCTGCCGCCGGCGCTTCACCGTGCAAGGAGGGGATACAGACGATGCCGTCGTCATCGGCGAACTTGAGCAGTTTTTCGCACCGCTTGACCAGCGCCCGCGCCCGCTGACTGAGGCGCATCTTGTCGTCGAGTTCTGCCGGCCAGCGGTAGCCGAGGAGCCGCGCCACGGCGACCTGAAGCGGGGCCGTCGACTCCTCGGGTCGGCCGTGGAAGAGCCACTGCGTCGGATCGTCACTCTCCGGCTCAGGCAGGCCGTCGGGGTACTTCTCGGCTGCCACCTTCTGCCACCGGGCCAGGTCGAAAGGAACCTTGCCGAACGTATTTGGGGTTACTTTTGGCTTCCGGTCTATCTTGCGAACGTTGGCCGTGAACTCGGGGGATCGACAATAGGTCCAGATGGCTTCGTGATGTGCGGCATTCTTAGGGAAGACAACAGCCACGTTAGTGTCAAACGAGCTTCCCTGATAGCGATTGACATACAACGCACCGACCCCGCTAACGGCCACCCCTGGTTTCCCCCACGCTGCTTGGCCAGCCCGCCACTTCCCACTGGAGTAGCCTTGCTCAGCCTTGGCCGCCATGTTCGCTGCCAGCCTGCCCCGCCCGTCCTCCCATAGGAACACACTATGGCAACCAGCATCCATCTTCTGTTGTGAACTGGACGTTTGCTGGAGTATCCAGCCTTCGACCAGATAAGGCAGCTCCCAGAACGACCTGACAAAGGATGGATCGTCAAAAGACCCCTGGCCGTGGATGCTGCTGGCAAACTCATTCAGCAGTTGGCCCCCTTCGAGGTGGCCAAAGACGAACCGCGCTTCCGGATTGCCCAGTTGGGCGCGCCGGCTGAAGACAAATAGGCTGCCCTCCTTGATGATTCGCGATTTGCGCTTTGGCTCTGAAGAGTTCGCTGCGTCGACGAAACACCCAGGTCGGTCGCTCCTCTGGTCCGTGAAGACCAGCAAAACCACATCAACAACGTGACCGCCTATAGTCTCGAACGCACTGTGGCCCAGACGCGCCAAGATGTTCCATTGATGGCGTTCCAGCATGTACCGGCGAAAGGACTTATAGGAAGTAAGGAAGAGCCAAGGCTGCGGAAACACGGCGGCCATCGTGGCTTCCTGGTGCAGAAACGTCCGACATCGATCCGCAAAGGTGGTGGAAAGACATGCTTTCGCGTCTCCGTGGCTCTTTGCGCTGTAGGTCTGCAACGTGAGATCTTGGTTGCCGCGCTTAAGATAGGGTACGTTTGTGACCACCAGCGTGTACTTCGCCGCCAGAAGGTCGGCGGCCTTGACCATGCCGGCTGCGGCGACGGCACGTTCGTGAAGCTGGTCGTCCGAGGTCTCGGCCTGGAGAATCGCCGACAGGTAAGGATGGATCGTTTCGTAGTCAGCAGCGAACACGTCGCTGGGAAGGTCCTTCGGGTTGATGAGCGAGCCCAGCGTCGGCGCCTGCGAGAAGAGCTCGTGCAGGTTGAGCAGGCCGTTCCTGACCCGTGCGCGTTCGTCCGCTTGGGCGGACATGCCCGCTTGCTCGGCGAGTTCCACCCAGTCTTCCTCCCTGCATTGCGGACCAATGCCCGTGCAGGCGATATGAAGCTCAGGCAACGGGCGGTGGCCGCCGGCGTCGGGATACGTCCAGGCTGCGAAAGCCAGGGCGAAAGCCGCTATCTGGCAGCACCGTTCGTCGATCTCCAGGCCGTGCAGGTTGTCGCGCAAGACGGCATCCACGGCGTCTCGAGCTGACAGGCCCTCTTCAGCCATGCGGATCGGCACAAGGTGATGCAGTGCGGCGACGAGGAAGTGCCCGGACCCGCAGCACGGGTCAAGGACCTTCAGCTCCGCGGCGTTCTTCGGCCAGCCGTCGAACGTCCCGGCTGCCGGCCTCCATTGCTCCTTCGCTGAAGCTTCGGAGGACTGGCGGTCCACCGGTTGCCTCACGAAGCGGAGATACTCCCAGTCAACGCCCGGCAGGGCTACAGCTCTGCGAAGTTCATCCTCGCTCTCGGCCGTCTCGGCAAGCCGAGGATTCTCCGCGAGCACCTTCCCAGCCCACCAGGCGCCGAGCGTGTTGTGGATGAGGAAGCTCACCATGTAGGGCTCGGTGAAGAGCTGCGTCACGGCGGGCAGTTCGTCGGCCCCGATCTTGACCTCGGAGCGGTTGACCTCGTCCTTCTTCTTGCTCTGCCAGAATTGGTAGACCCAGCCCAGTGCGTCGGAAGCCCGGAAGACCTCCGACTGCAGTGAATCGAGGAACTGCTCGAGCTTCAGCATGTGCTCCGGGGCCAAGCTGACCTGGAGCAACGGGTCGTCAGCGCGGAAGATCTGCGGGAGCATGTCTTGCGCGCAACGGCTGGCGAAAGTCCACATGTCCTGGCCCTCTTCCTTGGCCAGTTCCTCGGCTTCAGCCAGGCTGATGGCCACGCCCATCTCCAGCTCAATCAGCAGGCCATTCTCAGCAAGGAAGCGAGCGAACAGCATGCGGTGCCAGTGCTCGTAGGCGCACTCCCAAACGAGATGGCCGATGGCCAGCCGGCCGGTGCGGTCCTGCCGATCCCCGAGCTGGCGGGCCCGGGCGCGGAGGTGGTTGCGGACGTCGCGCTGCTCCGGGCTCATGTGCGGGTACGGCTCGTAGTGGTGGACCGCCAGGGCCTCCAGAGCAGCCCGGGCCCCCGCCTCGGCCACATCCCGCGCCTCGACGACCACCCGCTCAAGCTGGTTCCGCAGTTCGCTTGCGAGTGTTGGCATAGATACTCAGGCTTCCTGATTATCTGCTGAGGATGGCTGCCACTTCGGGTACCACGGATCGGTAGGCGCGAGGTCGCCAATGTAGACGTAGTTCAGACCGCCCTCGCCGCCAAGTGGGGCGAAGACATGACGGCGTTCGTTCACATAGAACCGCCCGCCCTCGAAGCCTTTGACCGAACGGATTCGTGCAGCCAGAGCCAGTGCGTCCGCCGGGGACGTATGCCTGCTCAAGAGCTCTTCTCTCGTGACGTTAGGGCGTACCGGATGCTTGAAGCTGATGTCCTTGCCGCCAGCCTTCAGGACATAGGGGATTCCGGGATGAACGCCCTCCCACGTATCGCCGGACTTGAGAGGCGTGCCGTCCCCGCGCACAGCCCGGCCAGAGATCACATTCCCCTCGAACAGAAACTCCAGATCTTGATCATACTCGCCGGCGTAGTAATAGACGTCTGAGCCATCAGCAGCAGGCACGATGACCTGCCGGTACTCATTGATGTAGAAGGCGCCAGCCGGGGTCCCCGTAGCCGCCGTCTTCACCTGATTGACCATCTGGACGAGCTGCGGGTGCTCGCCCGTGCTCAGAGTCCACGCTTCGCCGAAGTCCGTTCTAAAGAGAAGGCCGACCTCCATCTTGCCTTTGTTCCGCCGAACGGCATACTTCGCGTCGCGCGAGACGTTCTTGGGAAGATTCCAGGTGTACGGAACCAGAGCCATGATCTGCTCCTTTCATGCATCCTCTCTGGGGAACCACAAGTGGTAGTCGATGCGCCCGACGTACTTCGGCTGCCAGTTCGACGGCTCGTCCTCAGACTTCGTGAGAACGATGCCATGAGGGTTGACTATGAACCGGACGCCACCATGTCGGCGAATGCGACGAAGCGCGTGGATCAGGTGCTGATCCTGGGAAGGCGGATACTGACATTCCGTGTCATAGCCCTCCTTCAAGGGGAAGTAGATCCTGTTGTTACGGCTGAGGTTGTGGGCGATACCGACGTACGGCAGATTCCAGTCATCGCCGGGTTTCAGATCGGCGTCATCGTTCAGGGCAAAGGGTTCACCGTCCGGACTGACAAATGTGATGCCCCCCCGACAATCCCCGACGTGGAATCGCTCAAACGAGTCGTCCGCGACGGGGCAGAGAACCTGGCTGTACTCATTGATCACAAAGGAGCCGCCAGGCTGTCCTGCTCGTTGCCTTTTCACATGGTTGACGGCTCGTGCAAGACTCTTCAGGTCGTTGGTCATGTGCGCCAGACACGTGCAGACGTCGCTGCCGTCTTGCCAGATCAGGTCCACTCTGTCATCCCACCTGACGTGTAGTACAGACTGCGGCCCCGGAATCCTGCGGTATCTCCCAGTCCACCGCGACGGATCCCGTTCCTCAAAGCTGAAGGACATGGAGATCCCCGTCATCACTTGAACTCCAGTCCCTTCCTCAGGCGACATAACGAGTGCCGCTGCCCATTGACGACGCAGTATGCCTCATCACCGTCGATCATGAACTCAAGGACGGCCCTGCCGAGCTGTTTCTCGAGTTCCTCGATGGCCTTCACCACCTGCTCGGCATCCTGCCCCTTCTGCGGGTCGTCTGCCTGGCGGCTATCTAAGGCGAACTTGCCGGCGCGGTTCTTGATCCGGCGTTCACCCTTGACCTGCGTGACTCGGAAGGTCGGCGCCTGGGTACCACGGTGCGACGTCGCCCGGAAAGGCTCCTCAAGATTCCCCACCCACTTCACCGACTGCGACCGGCGGTCCCAGCACAGGATTGCCTGTTCAACTGGCGTTACCTTGAAACGCGTGGCGCCGCCGCAGGCGTCCGCCACAAGGCATGGGACTTCCTGAGGATTGCCGACGGGGCGTCCCGCCATGTCGAGCACGTTGCCCTGGTGGTCGCACTGGTACTCCTCACCTTCGAACTTGCCCGGATAGACGCCACCGACCGACAGGGCGCACCAATCGACCTCCTTTTCCGTGGGCCTCGGCTGACGGGGCGGGCCAGGTTGTGCCACAGGGGCATACGCCTCCGACGCGAGTTCCTCTGGAGACGCGTGCGGGGGAGGCGGTGACCACAAGAAGTAGAGATTCTGCTTCGCGCCCGTGACCTTCGCCCAATCCGCCCTTCCGTAGATTGCTTCGTCCACCGTGCCGGCCATGTACAGGGTGTGTATGACGGCCCTCTTCCGCGTTCCGTCCTTCGGCCGGCGCAACACACGCCCGATGGTCTGAACCCGCTGCCGAGCCGAGGTGCTCGATGCAGCGATGATGCCAACGTCGGCCGCCGGCACATCGAAGCCTTCAATGAGCGTGCGGGCAGACACAAGGACGTTCGCCGCGGCCGAACGGAACAGACTGATGGATGCGGCGCGAAGAGAGTCGGGAAGCTTTGAATGATCCACGGTCGTCTTGTAGCCGCCACGGAGAAGCGTCACGTACAGACGCATGACCTCGCTGATGGACTCGTGGAAGAGAAGTATCTTCGACTCGGGCGATTCCGCCAGTGTGCGGGCGACAATACCCAAGACGGCGTCCGTTCGGGCGCGGGCCTGGTCCAGCAAGCGCTTGCGAGCGCGAACCTTCATCAGATACTGACTGCCTTCCGCATGGAACGCGCTGCCTGGTCTGCTGGCATAATGCTGGGCACTTCTGAACGGTGACGGAGACGATCTCCCCCGGCCACTGGCAGCCTTCAGTGTCCTCGCCAACTCCTGGATATCTCTGCTGAGCTTCAGGTAGGCGGCACGTTCATCCGTCTCCAACTGGAGGCCATAGTGCATGATCTCGAACGTTGAGAGAATACCCAGGCGGACCGCTTCAGCGACACCCAGTTCATAGACCACCGGCCCGAGTTCCGTGGTGATCTCCGTCCGGAGCGGCTCCGTTGCTAGATTGCCATCGTCCGCGCTGGCGGCGTCAGGGCCGTCTTCCCGCTCTGGCGTGGCTGAGAGGCCAAGGTTGTACCGCCGCGCAGTCCCGAACACCTTCGACATGCTGCGGCCGGTCGCTCGATGGCATTCATCTATGACCAGCAACAGATGGTCTCCTACGGCCGCCTTCCGAACTCGTTCGGCCAGGCGGGTGGATGCGGAGTTGAGCACGCACACCAGGATGCGCGTGCTGTCCTTGAATACGTCGCCGGAACCGCCGCCCAAGCACCCAACACTATGCGGCGGCAGGTTGGAGCAATTCGTCAGGGAATCGACCCATTGGTGCATGAGGACGATGGTCGGGACCACGATCGCCACGCGCAGTTCTGGATCCTGCTCCGTCTGCAGCCGCTCGATCAGGTGTTGAGCGAAGATTGTCTTTCCAGCCCCAGTGACGACTTTGGCAATTCCCCGATGCCCTTGGTCAAGCCATGTCTGAGCGCATTGTCGCTGCCAGCCCCAGAGTTGGATCCCTCGGGTCATTTCCCAACGCGTTGGGAGGCAGCTGCCTTCCTGATTGCGAGCCTCATTGTCGGCATCTTCGCTGCCGCGTTGCGATGCGGCCCAGTAACGGGCGATCTCCAACTGGGTCAGCAGCCATTCGCCGTATGAGCTTAGCCCGCAGCGATCACCGAGAAGCATGCCAATCTCAGGCGTTCGGTCTTCGTTGGGTTGGGGTGTGTTTGTCATATGAGACCCAAGTGAACATTTCTGACTCACGAGATCACGACGGGTCCGTCCTTCAGCCTCTTCAGAAGGTCCTTCTCCGTACCGGCCAGCCAGTCCTTCACGTCCTGCTCTGTCTTGAGGGTGCCGCTGGACAGATGGACGCGCTGGGCCTTTGGCTCTAACAGCTTGGCTGCCGCCAGGACGGCGCGGGCGAACTGCTGCGAAAGCGCATCCGTCTTCGTCTGCCAGGCCGCAAGGGACGTCTCCTCCAGCGTACGGATCAGGTCGGCTT
>SDBU01002004.1_pt1 | contig 27812 bp, 19 predicted proteins | sample 2277071 | NCBI WGS metagenome assembly SDBU01 (sample SAMN10397929, study PRJNA504765) | marine sediment metagenome | isolation source: marine sediment core GS08_GC12, 126 cmbsf | place: Arctic Ocean: Gakkel Ridge, Loki's castle | collected 2008 | reverse complement strand
AGCCTACACCACGGCGATCGGCATGTTCTTGCACTACCTGGACGCGAGCCTGAACGGTGGCGAGCCGCGCCTTGGCCTGGCCGAGAGCTACAAGGAAGGACTGGCCACCAGGTGGGCGTTCGCTGGCTCGGTGGCCGTCCTGCGAGCGGTCCGACCTGGCCACGTGGACGGGTTCGCCGCCTGGCGTGCAGAGCAAGGGGACAGCCCCAACACGGCGGGCTTGCGCTTGGCGGCCGTGAGGACGTTCCTATCTGTGGCCCTGCGCGATAGGATACTCGATCCGGTCCAGGGCGCGACCCTGGGGCTGCGTCCCTACAGGACACGGCAGAAGCGCGACCGCAAGCCGGCGGGCAGACGACTGAGCAAGGGGGAAGTGCGGGCCTTGCGCAACGCCGTGGACGTGGACACCCCCAAGGGAGTGCGCGACCTGGCCATGCTGGACTGTGCCCTGTTCGCTGCCCTGCGCTGTTCCGAGATAGCTGGCCTGGATATGGCCGACCTGCGGCAAGACCGAGGCCGCTGGTGGATCGTGCTCACGGGCAAGGGCCAGAGGACACGCAAGGTCAAAGTCCACGACGTGCTCTGGGCAAGCCTGACCACCTGGCTGACCTTGACCGGAAGGGGCTTCGGCAAGGGTGAAGGGCCGGTGTTCGTAGGCGTCCACAAGGGCGGCGCGATCGGGGGCAAGGGCCTCAACGCTGCCAGCGTCAATCGCCTGGTGGGTGAGTATGGCGCAAAGGCTGGCCTCGCTCCCCTGCACGGCAAGGGGCGACTGGGGCCTCACGACCTGAGACGGACGGCGGCCCGCAACGCATACGACAACGGTGCGCCGGTGCCCCAGGTCCAGGCTTGGCTCGGCCACTCGGACATCACCACGACCATGGGGTACATCGGCACCGACGAGGGGGACGGTGGCGGGGCCGTGGACTTCGTGAGGTACAGCAACGGGGGAGGGGAGTGATGCCCTTCCAGGGGAAAGGAGCGAGGACGAATGAATCGCAAGAGAGCGCTTTGGCCCCTGCTGTTGGCGGCCAGGGTGGGGATGGGGTACGGGATTGGAGCAGGCTGATGACCGTCGGGGTGTACCAGGTTGAGAACACGACCTCGGGCAAGTTGTACGTGGGGAGCTCGGTGGACATCGAAAGGCGGTGGGGAAGACACCTGCGACGCCTCCGGCGTGGTCGCCACAACAACCGCCACTGGCAGATGGAGTTCGATCGGGACGGGGAGGGCGCCTTCGCCTTCACGATCCTGGAGGTTACCACGAGGTTGGCAAGGGTGGACCGGGAACAGTGGTGGCTGAACGAGCTGCGCCCCCGGTACAACGTCGCGCCGCGTTTCGGGGTCGTCACGGTGGGGGAGGACCTGTCGCTGGTCATGAACGCCGACGCGGTGGCCGAGATGGCGGAGCTCGCCGGAAAAGCGTTCGCGTTGCGTCGTGAGCCAGATCTCGTGGAGGAAACCGACCCGTGCCGTCAAGGGAAGACCTGCGGGGGCAACCCCGGGAGGACTTCGTGGGGGGTAGGATATATCGCCAACGGCTACACCGACCACGTTGCGTGGTTTGACCTCAAGGCGAGGGAGTTTACGTTGAGAAAGGGGGTAGAGTGGGGTTGGACCATCGTGGGGGAGAGGGTGGTGTTCGGGCCGGCGTGACCGCGCAACGTCACCACGCCGAGAAAGGAGAGAGGACAGATGAATCGCAAGAGAGTGCTTTCGCCCCTGCTGTTGGCGGCTGCCTTCGCCCTGGGTGTGCTCACGGCGCGGGTGCAAGCTGGCGCCATCTTTCTGCCCCTGGTTGCGAAGGCGAGCACAGGCACGGTCCGAGTGGAGAACGTGCACTGCCACTTTGGGGATAGAGAGTGGTACGGGGAACTCGTGAACGAGACGGGCTGCACGGTGAATGCGCCCAGAGTGGCCATGTCCCTCCTGGACGACGCCGGCCTTGTCGTGGCCAACGCGACTGGTTACTCTATGGCCCCGCTTCTGGCACCAGGCGTCCGAACGCCCTTCGTGGTTCGCTGGTACAACCATCCTTATGATTGGGAGTCCTACGTCATCTCTCCTGAGTGGGACCCAGTAGAGCGCCTGACTGTCGAGAGCGCGCTGCGCACCTCGGGCAAGAGTGGCTGGTGGATTATGACCGCCACAGTGTGCAATCAGTTGCCGGTGCGGGTCAAATCGGTGGCCGTAGGCATGGTGGTCTATGGCCCGTCTGGTGAGGTTATCGGCTACGACGGCCCCCGGGAGGTTCTGGTGCCACTTGACCCTGGCGACACGGTGAGTGTGACACAGAACTTCTTCTGGTACGACTGGGAGGCCGGAGATGAGCCGGTCGCCTGTGCCGCCTTTGCCGTTCCCTCTGAGGGCTTCTAGTGGTCGCTGATGGAGGAAGGGCAATGCCAAGAGGCATCAGGGCGGTGAGGACGTGAGGCCGTTGCGACCCTGCCAGTGGCCCCATCCCCAATCGTGGCGCGAGGCCTACGCGGTGATCATCAGCTTCCTGTTGGGCTTCCTGGCCGTGCCCCACGCCGAAGCAGGTGCTCGGTTCAACCGTTCCAGTAGAGTTCGTCGAGTTCCACCGGCGTGTTCATTCCTCCCCTTTGTTTGGCGACTAGGTCAAAGGTACACAGCTTTCTACTACGCAAGCCAGCAGCGGAGCACTGTCCGGAGCAAGCCGGGCCTCTCAGCCCTGGGCAATGGCTATTCACCAATGGATATGTGCCGCTGCTACAGTGCAACAGCGGCAACCGAGCGCACGGCTGCCGGGCAAGGGCAAGCATCATTGACAGGCGCTCAGAACGCTCGGGCGCAAGCTCGGCAGTCTGCCGACGCCGCACAGATCAGAGCACAAACTCCGTAATCATCCCCCGCCAAGCGGGGGGAGGAGGGATACCACGTCTGCTTCTTGTAGAGTGGTGTCAGCCCCCATCCGGCGCCGGTTGACAAACACCACCAGACGATACCCCCCTCTCCCCTTGTCTACTATCATGCTTTCCACGTCGGAGCTCACCATCTTCCTGAGGTGCTCCATGACCGCAGAGACCGTGGCTCCGTCGGGCAAGTCCAGGTCCAGCACTCGCTTGCCGGTTGCCATCCTAAGATGCGAAAAGAGCTCAACCCGTATCTGCACTTTTCTCTTCGCCCCCAGCCACGGCGCCTACAAGGGTCTGATTCGGGCGCCGAACACTATCGCCGAAGGAGCGCGTTCACCCAGCCCAGATCAAGTTCGATGAGCTTGGCTTGTCTGGGGATTCCATCCTCGTCCCAGTTCATCATCTCGTAGTAGAGCTGTAGCGCCTTGCCAAAGTCCTCGGCAGACACTCTATAGCCCGCCCGAGGGCCGGTGCGGATGGGCTCAAACATCCTGTCCGGCAGCCAGTCGTCGGCAGCGGTGAAGCCTTCTCGTAGGTTGAATGCCCGGAACATGTTGATCCGCCGCTCGCCGAGCTTCATGATCTCCCAGAGGCTGGTCTCCCACCCGGTGACCGCCGAGACGATGTCTACCATGTCAGCCATGGTAAAGGTCCTTACCGGCGCGAAGCAAAGCACGCACAGGCAGAGTGTGTCCATGAAGCTGAAGTGCTGCTGCAAGTAGTAGAACATCCTGACTTTACGGCTGTCTACACTCTCCGTAACAAGTCTCTCCAGCAAGCCGAGGGACTTCATCTGGTCGATGAACACTTGCGGGGCCTGAAAGTCGAAGTCGGTATCATGCTCGACGACCACGTGGTCGGCGCCGATGGGCGAGACGGCATAGGAGATGCCAAGCATACCCTTGGCCCGGGGTTCGTGCATGGGCAGCTCCAGGCCCTTAGCATGCATGGCGAATCTGGACGCGCCCTTGCCTATCGTCTCTGCCGCGCGCTTCACGCCTTCCGCCAGGATGTCGCCCAGGCCCTGGCGCATGGCGATCGCCTCGACCATTCTCACCATCGCTTCAGCACTGCCAAATCGCAGGTCGATCCCACCGGTGTCTTCCTGGGTGAGGATGCCGTTCTCATAGCACTCCATGGCAAAGGCAATGGTCACCCCGGTGGAGATGGTATCCAGCCCATACTTGTTGCATAGCTCGTTGGCCTTGCAGATCGCAGGCAGGTCGGAGATCCCGCAGTTGGACCCCAGGGCCGCGACGGTCTCGAATTCGGGACCACCATAGGCGGGGTCAACCGAGTAAGGATGATCGGTTTTGACGACCCGTTTGCACTTCACTGGACAGGCCCAGCAGGCTTCCGTATCGATCAGCAGGGTTTCTCGCATGGTCTCGCCACTGATAGCATCAGCCTCTTCAAAGTGGCCCGTCTGGAAGTTCCTGGTGGGCAACTGGCCATCGTTGTTGGCAAAGTTCACGTACTCGGAGGTGCCGAACACGTTGAGCCCCCGGTTGGACGGGTTCTCCATAAAGCTTTGCGCGAACCACTTGGCCTTGCTTCTGACCGTCTCCCGGTCCTTGATGTTGATCCTCTTATGGCCGCGCACGGCGATCCCTTTGAGGTTCTTGGACCCCATGACCGCACCCAGGCCACCCCGGCCATTGGCGTCCCTGAGTTCGTTCAAGATGTTGGCGAACCGTACCAGGTTCTCGCCGCCTGGTCCGATGAGAAGAACCCTGATCCTTTGGTCATTGAGCTCTTCCCGGATCATCTCCTGGCTCTCGCCAGTGGTCTTTCCCCACAGGTGAGAGGCGCCTCTGATCTCGGCCTCACCGTCGTGAATGCACAGATAGACCGGCTTCTCCGCCCTGCCCTTGACCACCACCGCATCGAAGCCGGCGGCCTTTAGCTCGGGTCCCCAGAAGCCTCCCGCCTGCGAATCGCTGAGCAGCCCGGTCAAAGGCGACTTGGCGATCACCGAGTGACGCGAGAAGCCCGGAGCCGGGGTGCCGGTGACCGCGCTTGGTGCAAAGACGATGATGTTCTCAGGGCTGAGGGAATCCACGCCGGGCTCCATCTCTCTCAAGAGATAGTAGGCTCCGACGCACGCACCGCCCATGTAGGTTCGATAGAATAGCTCGTCGTGCTCCTCCACGTTGATCTCGCCCTTGGTCAGATCGACGCGCAGGATCTTTCCCCAGTAGCCGTGGGCCATTGCAGTCCTCCTTGAATTACCTTGAGGCAATCGGGCGTCGCAGATGCTGTGTCCACCATGCCAAGTTGCTCGGGGATGTTGCCGCATCTGGCCACTTCCGGATCATAGGCTTCCTCCTTGCGATCGGATCAGTCCGTAGGGGAGCGTGGACGGCCCGCTTCTAGGATTCTGCACACGAGGTTGCTCTTTTCTCTGCTGTTGCGGAGACCCTCTCCTCGGAGCGCCATGGGCAGTGCCCAAATGACCATGTTGCTGTAGTAGTCGGAGCCCCAGATAGGATGGCCATCTTTGGCGTTGATGATGCAGTATTGATTCCATGGGGTGCGATGCCGCACGAAGATGCTCTCTACGATACGGCGGGCCACCTCCAGACCCGCTTCGTCCCGACCAGCATAGATCATGGTCATAGCCCCACAGAGATTCTCCCCCACAAAGCACTGCGAGGCGTGATCGTTCTCATCCTGATCAGGGCGGCTCACGTAGGCGGAACCATCCATGCAGGCGGCGTTGACGGGTAGCCAATTGGTCGCCCGCAAGTTCAGCTCCTCCAGAGTCTCCATCACGCTGGTTGCACGCTGGCTCGGGAATAGGCTGTCCAGACCTACCACGCGCGCGCACCACTCGCCCATCAGTTGGTTGAACAAGGCGACGTCCAGGCAGCGCTCAGTCTCCGGCTCGCAGTAGACCCGGTAGAAGCGTCCGTTCCACAGCTTCTCCTCATAGGCCTTCATCCCCCGCTCGAACCACACCCGGCAATCGGCGGCAAACTCTGGGTCTTCCATCTCTATGGCCATGGCCTCCCCACAGCGCAGGGTCGCCAGCCAGATGCCCGCGACGTAGGCGGAGGTGCCGAACCATGGCCAGATGTCATAGAACTGATTGGCCGGCCAGATCTCACCGGGCCGAGCATGTGGGTGATCGTTCACCAACCCGTCCCCGTCGGTGTCCAATCGTTTGCAGAAGCCAGTCGCGTCCTTCACGAATGGATACAACTCCTGCAGTGCGCTCTTGTCGCCCGTACGCACGAAGTAGCGATAGACCAGTTGCACGTACTGAGCCGAGTCGAGAGGATGCTGGCAATAGTACTGGGGTCGGTACATGTTCACCAGTCTGCCGAACGAGAAGGGGATCTCGCCCGACTTGAGCTGGAAATGGGCAAAGTTGCGCAATGTGGTCAGCTCCAACTCTGAAAAGAGAAGGAGTGCGGGGAAATGTCCGTGAAAGCGACAGACCATGGTCTCGGTGATGGGGCAACCGGTAAAGCTCTCACTATGGGTGAACAGCCCTTCCTCTCCCCACCAATCATCGGGGCGAGGGCTGCGGATCCAGAGCGTGTTCTTGCCCAGGCTATAAAGCCCGTTCACCAGAGCGTCTTTCAGCCAACCGGGCAGGTCAGAACCGTAGATGACATCTTGCCAGGCCAGGGTACGCCCCAACAAGTTTGCATGGTTGTCGGCCAGGTAGCCGGCGACGTCAGCGGCGTCTTGGAAGCGAAACGAGTATTGGTGGAAGTGAGGATGCCCGCCGCTGTCGCGAAAGGTCGGATAGTACCAGGCCAGCACGAAGTAGAGAGTCTTTGTAACGCCTGGTTCCAGGGTCAGGTCGGCTGCCACTGTGGTGCCGGCATCATGGTCGTCTGGCTGGGGCAACTCGCCGGTGAGGGCTCGCCAGGGAGCGTCATCCGCACCCAATGCGCTGCCCACATGTACCGTGTCTCCCTGCAGGACGCCCAGCGCGTAGCTTTGCTCATGGCTGTGTCGCACCACGGCGCCGCGCAGTCCGCCATCTTTGCCAGACAGGGACTGCCGGAGGTAGGTCTCTCCCTCCTCGGCAGGTGGCCCGCGGAAGCTAAAGCCCACCCGACATTCGACTGTCTCACTGTCTCTGTTGCACAGATGCACGGCAAGAACCGCGCCCGGGATGTTGGAAGCGGCAGCATCGCCGGGTACGAAGGGGGTGAACGCCCGCAGCCATATCTCCAGGGGAAGGTCCAGGCCGAAGGTTACATCGGCCACGGGATAGTGGCCCCAGTAGCGGACGCTGCGAGCACCTTTCGCGGCACCCTGCGACGACAGGGCCAACAAGCGCACCTGATCGCCCACCGCGATGGCCAGTGCGGCACTGTCGAAGAGATGGGGTGTCAGAAAGGTGTTGAACTGAGTGCTGGCGCCCAGGGTCCCATCGCTACGGAGCTCCAGGTAACCGGTGCCCAGGCCGCCCAGGGGCACTCCGCAGTCAGCGGCACCGTCGGCGAAGACGACGCCAGTGGCCTTCTCCCGCAGCCCTGGGGCCGCGAAGGACTGGAACTCTCCCGCCGGTACGCTGGCAAGATTCGAGAAGACTGATTCAGTGGCCATGTGCAACTCCTTTACCTGGGACCTGATTTACTGGAAGCGCTAGACTCAGCTAGATAGAGTCGATCTCTCTACCTGCTGGGTCGGAGGGAGTATACTGCCGAGTCCTTCGCGGCCAGGGTCAGGCATAGCGGGCCGGTGGTTGTCAGATGCCCCACCAGTTCCTCGCTGAGCAGGTCCTCTACCTCCAGCTTGTCCTGCGACTCCTCCGCTGTGATCCACACAGTGGATGGTGCGTCGCCAGGGTTATGTACGAACAGCAGCAGACATTCGCCGGATACTGCAATCCGAGACAACACATTGGCTCCCACTACCCGCACGGGTTGGGTGACGCCAGCTCTTGCACAGAGGGTAGCGATCCATGATAGGCTATCCCATTTGTCATCGACCGCCAGTGGTTGCCCCAGGAAGGTGCCCACGGAAATGGCTGTCCCTTCTCCACAGTGGTGGGCCGTCAGCACCACGTGTGATCCCCAAGTGCCAATAGGTTCCGCTCCCCCCAGCCTGTAGGCCTCCACGAGGTGATATCCAGGGAGGCTCTGCACGGTCCCTGTCAATGGCCCTGGCAGCAACCGCACGGAAGGATCGTCCGGATAGTAGAATTCGAGTTGGCGGACTCCTAATACTCTTTGCCATGCATCGGGCGGAATGTGAGCCGACCCGTTGAGCCTGTGGTCGAACAATCCCACTCCAGGACCCGCCACAAAAGTGCCGCCCGCTTCCACCCAGCGCTCAACCTGGGCTGCCAGGCCATCGCGGTCCGCCACGGGATAGGGATGGAAGAGCACTTTGATGTTGTTGGGGATCCCTTCATCTACGAGGGCTCGAGCGTTGAGATACTCGACGCAAAGGCCCAAGGAGGAAAGCGCCTTGTGGTAGCCAAAGAGCTCGAAAGGACCCAGGTTCCCGAACTCCGGTTTCCACCGGGCGAGCCGTTCGGCTTGATAGCTCCTGGGCTCCCAGATGATGGCAACCTTAGGCTCGGGGAACTCTGCGTTGTCGAACAAGGCCTCATGCTTATGCAGCATGTCTGTGATGCCTCGCAGTGCTTCTGTCCGATCGGTCAGCTCTCCTGCGGAGGTGGTCAGGCCCCATCCGGGTGATTCTGGACCAAAGTGCTCCGGGCGCCACTGCCAGAACACCACACCCTCGGCGCCATGGCTGAAGGCGAGAAGCACCTGGGTGCGAATCTCCTCCGCCGAGCGCAGGTAGTTGCTGTAGAACCCGGGGCCTGGGGCCTGATAGTGGCCGCGCCCGCCATTGGTCTCGAACAGCCAGTAGGGGCGGCCCTGCGCCGAGCTGCGCGTGGAATCGAACAGGAAGGACCACTGGTAAAAGTTGGGGAGATAGCAACTCGTACCCCACACATCGAGAGACTCGGTGAAGAGCCAGGGGTCGGTGAGATCGCCTTCAAAGAAGCTGTGGATGCCAGCCACCGGCCCGATGCCGCCCGTATGAGATGCCACCTTGTGCTCCGGATCGTGCTGGCGCACCAGTTGGACGCGCCAGTGCATCCAATCCGCCACCCGCTGTTGGTCGAACAGGTAACGGGTACCAAGGTCGGCATAGACCCCGCCAGTGGGCCACTCGACCTCCTCGAAGGAGGCGTAGGACCGCCCCCAATGGCGGTTCAGGGCGGAGATGTCCCCATAGTGCTTCTCCAGCCACTGATGCCACTTCTCGATGGTGGCCTCGTTGTGATAGACGCAACTGGGAGCAATCACAAAGGGCCATAGCTCGTTCCACACGTCCCACGCGTACAGGGCCGGATGCGCAGCGTAGCGTTTGACCGTGCGAGTGATGAACTCGGCTCCGGCCTCCATGGCTACGGGGTGGTCGAAGTTGGGCCCGGGCGCGCCGCCCACGGTCATGGCACCACCAGCCCTGGGCTGCACCAGATTGCCTTGCGCATCGCGAAAAAGGGCCTCGGGGTGAAGATCCTTGAACCAGTAGGGCATGCCGTCGGGCATCAACTGCGCCACCACTCGAAGGCCATGCCGCTCTGCTGCGTCAAAGAACTGGTCCACCTCCTCCCACACCCATTGGCCGGGGCGCGGATTCACCTGCGACCAATAGATCCAGAGGCGAACGAGAGTCAGTCCCGTGTCGGCGATGTTCTGCAGGTCCCGCTCCCAGTCCTCACGAAGCGGGTGAGGGATCCGATAATACTGAGTGCCGATGAACATGGTGCTGCTCCTTTCCAACAGCTCTAAGCCTTAATGGCCCCTTGGGTGATGCTGCCGATGAACCAGCGTTGCATGGACAAGAACAAGATGACCGTGGGGGCCGCCAGGATAAACAGAGCAGCAAACAGGGTGTCGTACTGCACCTCAAAGACCGATGTTGCCCTCCCAGCCTGGTGTGCCCAGCTTACCGCTGCCACCGATACGGTGTACATCTTTTCGTCCTTGAGCATGATCAATGGGAAAAGATAGTCGTTCCAGGCACCCAGGAAGGTCAGGGTGATGACCACGGCCTGAATGGGCAGGCTCAGCGGCATCATGATGCGCCAAAACACCCCGAAAAGAGAGGCGCCGTCGATGCGAGCTGCATCCATGAGTTCGTTGGGCAAGCTGTCGAAATAGTTCTTGATCAGCACGGTGTGGAAGGGGACACCATAGGCCACGCCTGGCAAGATGAGGGCGAAAAAGGTATTGTACAGTCCCAACCGGCGAATCAACAGAAAGAGGGGGATGATCAAGGTCGCCCCGGGAATGAGCAGCGTGCTCAATAGCGTATAGAAGATGACGCTGCTGAACCGAAAGCGCAGCTTGGAGAAGGCAAAGCCCGCCAGGCTGGCAAGTACCACAACGCCGAGGATGGTTCCAGCGCACACGATGACGGTATTCAAAAAGAACCGGGGCAGTCGAGGGTCAGTCAGCACCAGCACATAGTTCTCAGCGCCGCCTGGAGGTCCGAAGGACCGGTGGAGCCCATGGAAGACCGGTAGCAGGAAGACGATGACTGCAATGACCATGATGGATTGGACAAGAATACTGCGCGCCCGCCTGCGGGAGGCACCGGTGAACATCAGGCACCTCCTCCTCGTCCCGTCACGGCCCGTTGCAGCAGTATAAGCACCACCAACACCACCAAGGTGAACTGGGCCAACGCCGCTCCGTAGCCGAACCTGCTGAAGTTGAACACGTTCTTGTAGACGTGGATGGTCAAGGTAGAGGTGGAGTAGTAGGGCCCGCCTGCAGTTAGCACCCACGGCGTGGCAAAGCCTTTGACGGCGCCGATCACCCCCAGCATGAAGAGGACCAGATGGGTGCCTCGCAGCAGCGGGAAGATGATGTACAAGAAGATCTGCCGACGATTGGCCCCGTCCATGGCAGCGGCATCGTAAAGATCCCTTTCGATGGTCTGCAAAGAGGCCAGGTAGACCACCATGGGGAAGCCAAGCCCAGCCCAGACGCCAATCGCCGTGAGCGCCCAGATGGCGATCTTTGGGTCGCCCAGCCAATACAGGGCCAGAGCATCGAGGCCGATCTTCCGGAGGGTTACGTTCAGGGGCCCAAAGTTTGGTTCGTAGATGGTCCCCCAGGTGACGGCGATGATCGTGGGCGCCAGCACGCCGGGCAGAAAGATGATGGTCCGAACAGCGTTCCGTACCTGGTAGGGGTTGTTGAGCAAAAGGGCCAGCAGGAGCGCCAGGATCATCACCACCAGATGACCCAGGACAAAGATGCCGGAATTGCGGAGGGAGATGCCCACCACCCGATCGCGAACAAGCTCAGCATAGTTGCGGACGCCGACAGGGTTCCACAGAGACTTGACCCCATTCCACTCGTGGAAGCTCAGCAAGAGATTGTAGATGACCGGATAGACCACGAATATCGCAAAAAGGATCACTGCGGGAAGCACGTACAAGTAGGGGGTCCATTTCCCCCTGCGGCGCCCGAGTCGGGCCGAGGCTAGTCGGGCCCTTGCTATTCCACGTAGAGTCTCGGTCATTTGGGTTGCTCTTCCCCTGATGTGAGACAGTTGTATCGTTCGGTGGCCCAAGGTGGGCGAGCGGCTTTGCCATCCGAAAACTCACCCTCTGCTTGACACGGAGCCACGCATGGGGACGGCGGCCATCCTGCCTTCCATCCCCATGCAAACGCGACTTCCCTGTGGCGACCCAGGTCGCTTCCTACTTGCCGACCACGCGGGTGAAGACGGCCTGTACCTCCTGCATGGCCTGATCGGCAGTGATGGCGCCCGTGCCGACGCCAGCAGCCACCTCACAAGCCGCATCGCGCACCTCAGGATACCACCACTCGTCCAGGATGGTGTCCAGCTTCCAGGCGCCCAGCTCGAATTCCTTCACCGCGTCGAGCTGTTCCATGTCGGTGGCCATTTCCAGGACCGGTGACACGATGTCGGACTCATAGGCCGGTACAAGCACCGGATAGTTGGCCAGAGGGTCACCGTAGAGGGTAATCGTCCGCATCACGTCCCAGGCCTCGAAAGGATGCGGTGCCTCCTTAGGTATGGCGAAGACATGGCCACAAGCGATGCCCGGCTTCCAGGCTCTGTCGGAGCTGGTGATGTCGGGGAAGGCCATGGGCAGTGCGTCACAGACGATGTCCTCAGAGCGGATGCCTCTAAGCACCATACCCCCCTTAGCCCAGGAGCCGAAGGTAATCATGGCTGCCTGGACGTTGAAGAACGGGTCCGCTACGTCTCCATAGGCCGCCCCCCACACCCCGTCCTGGAGGATGCCATCGTCGGTGAGCTTTCTCCAGTAGTCCATGCCCTCAACCAGATCCGGGTCGGTCCAGCGCACCTGGCCCTCGAGGGCGGCCATGAACTTGCCCGGGGCAGCATATTCCAGAACCTGCTCCGTGTACACCGCACGATTCCAGGCGTCCATGCCATTGAAGGCCAGGGGCAGGTATCCGGCCTCGCGGGCCGCTTTACACACCGACAAGAGCTCTCCGTAGTTCGTGGGGACCTCGGCGCCAAGCTCCTCGAAGATCGACTTCTCGTACCAGATCATGCCCACCACCATGGGATGCTGGGGGATGGCGTACATCTTGCCCTCTACATAGACCGTGGCCAGCACTGGCTGCACGAACTTCCCCAGCTCGATCTCCGGGTCGGCGGCGATCCAGTCGTCCAGAGGCATCAGGCTCTCATAGAACTCCCGGACCATGGCCCCCGGTTGGATCTGGATGATGTCAGGTGGCTCGCCGGCCAGAATGCGAGTCTTCTGATAGGCCCACAGGGCGGGAACTTCCATCAGGCGCTCGACTACCTTGATGTCCGGATGCTCCTCCATAAACTTCTCGTACACCGCCGGTTGCCCCGAGCCCCACGCCGAGATCTCGATGGTGATCGGCTCTGGCGTGGCGGTCACTACCTTTTCCACTGGCTTCTCGACAACCTTCTCGACTATCACCGTCTCCTTGACCGTCTTCTCCACCACCTTGGGTGTTCCTGCGACGATCACCGTTTCCTTGACGACCTTCTCCACCTCCTTGGTCACTAGCTTCTCGACTTCGATGATCTTTGGCTGGCAGCCAACCAGGACGGCGGCCAGTCCCGCCCCGACGACGCTCGCCCTCCGCAAGAAGTCGCGGCGGCTCAGCTTCTCGGTTTTCGCGCTCATCTGTTCAGCCCTCCTCTGTCGCTAAGCATGTGCTACGAAACCTACGTCCTTTGCGTGAGAAACCCTCATTGTCTCGTGCTCGATAGTCACCCCCTTTCTCACACGGCGCCGCAAGTGCCAGCTCAGGCACCAGATGCCTGAGCCTGACCCACTAGACGTCTGATCGCTGCACCGGTCACGATAGTGCAGATCATCGAGTCGCTGATCTGAAACAGCCTGGCCAGCTTGACGATGCTGGACTCGTTCATCTGAAGCTCAAAGATGGGGCCCTATCAGGCTGCTCGCACTTGAGGGCGGTTAGAATCCTCTCCTTGGAATTCATCGCCGAAGGCTCCTCATTCAATGGCCAGCTCTCCCTGTTCCGCGCGGCATCAGTCCTGCATCGTGAGCAGCACCTTGCCGGTGCGCGCGGCGGCGAACTCCCGAAAGGCCTCCTCGGCTTCGGCCAGAGGGTAGCGGTGGGTTATCAGGCTGGCCGCTGGCAGGCCCTCACGGTAGAGCGCCACCATCTCGGGGAATTCACAGAGCTGGTAGAACCAGGAACCTATGGCCGTGATGTCGCGCCGGATAAAGTCTTCGCTCGGCGACAGCTCCACGCCGGGCTGCTCGCCGTTGATCAGCACTGTGCCGCCCGTACGCACGGCGGCGAAGCACTGCTTCAGGGTCTCTGGACGCCCGGCGGCCTCTAGGCAGACGTCGGCCCCCCGACCTTCGGTCAGGGCGCGGATCTCCGCCACCGGGTCGGCGTGGTTGGGGTTCACCGTGTGAGCAGCACCCAACTCCCTGGCTATCTCCAGTCGCGGCGCTGAGATGTCGATGGCCATTACCCACCGTCCCAGGTAGGCTTGCATCAGGGTGTTGCCCAGTCCGATCGGGCCCACCCCAAAGATGGCGACGGTCTCGATGGCTGGGTCGTCGATTCTCTGAGATGTGTGATAGGGCACTCCCATGCCGTCACCGGCGATGAGCACGCCCACCTCCCAGGATATATCATCTGGCAGGGGAAGGCACCCGCGAGCCACGGTCAGAATGCGCTCGGCGTGCATGCTGCCATAGTGGGGGCGATTCTGACACCAGGTCTGCTGGCCCCGGGCACAGTATTCGCACTGCCCGCAACCCACGACCCCACTGAGCCCAACCCGCTGGCCGACCTCGAGGGCGGTGACATCGGGACCTAGCTCCAGCACGGTGCCCGCGGCCTCGTGTCCGATGTTGCCCGAGGCCATGCCTGGGCCGCGGTAGCGATGCAGCTCGCTGCCACACAGCGCCGACACCGCCGTCTCGATGACCACCTCACCGGCGCCAGGCACCGGGTCCGGAACCTCGACGACGTTCACGACGCCCTTGCCTTCCATTCTCAGCGACCACATGTCCTACCCTCCCTTAGAGATGGCTTGTCCCCACATTCTGCAGATAGGCGCCAAACTGCCACCCCTATATCTTTCGGTGCGAGCGTACCCCAAAACGAAGACTCCATCAACCCAAACCACAGCACTTGGCGCACCATCCGCGGGCCTTCTGGTCCTCCCACACCGTCCACACGGCCTTTCTGGCCCTCACTCGAGCACCGACGTTGCCCCACGCGTGATCCGATTGCACGAACTCTGCAATTCCGTATACCTCATTGAACATAGGAAGGTCAAGCGTGAATGCGAGAGCATCGAAGAAGCGGCTCCGAATCTGACTGGAGGCGAATCGGCGACGTGCTGCGTGGATCCTCCGGCGAGCACGGTGTAAACGAAAACAAAGGACAGATATAAACCATGGTGTAGGGGCGATTCGCGAATCGCCCCTACTGAGTGACGAACACCTTCTCGGCGTTTTTCGATGCCCTCAATGCGGCTTCCTGTTCCTTTGTTTTCCTAATGTAGTGGCTGCGCTTGGCACAACCCGTTGAAGGTCTCGCGTCCTCTACGCTGGAGCCCATCGGCATTGACGAGATGCGAGACGTCCGGAAAGCTAATCAGCGCATGCTCAGAGTAGAACATGTGGCCACCAGCCTATGTTACAGGGCACGGGGCGTGAAATCAGGGCTGAACGACCGGGAAGCATGTAAAGGGTTCAGTGTCTATTCTCCAATATGGCATGTATCTATGTCCCGGATGCCCTGCTATACTATACTCTAGAAAGGTCCCTTCCACCGGTGTCAACAGCCCCGGAAGATCCCCCGGAGCGACAGTTATCTGCGGTACTCCTCCGGGGCCGCTCAGATCGCCTTGCAGGGCCATAAGTATGGGGCCATACATCAGTGCATAGCGGTCGTAGTTGCCGTCGATCTGGTCAAGACCGGTGTATTTTACAGTAGTGAAGCCGATTGGGAGGGTGAAGCTTATGGTGTCGTTGTCCGACCATGTCCTGTCAAGCGATAGATAGCTTCCGGGTGTTCCTGACGCAAAGTCCGAGCCGTTGACCTTGACCGTCATGTCCCCCGTTGCCCAGAAGGGTACACGGATACGGATATTCATGGGCTTTGCGGTTGCCGTCGATATTTCCATCGACACATCCGGGTCGAACGGGAAATCCGTTATAGTATTCAGTGTCACATCACCACCGCCCTGAACCCAGGTTATTGCCGATGACGTGTAGAGGTTGACGTAAAGGCCGTCAACGGAAGTGGAATACACATATTCAGGCAGCCGGGCGATCAATCCTGAAGCAGATACTTCGCAGCAGGTGCTATTACATCCCGGATCCTGCTTGTTGCCTTGCAGTCTACTATGGTACCTTATGTATCCCCTGCTATCCTGGTTTGCCATGATTACATTAAAGACTGACTCTTCAATCTCAGCGGCATATTTCTCCTGGGTTGGATAGAGCTGCAGTAGCTTGCTATTTATGTTGACCCAGAATACGCTCCCGCATGTCTCCCCGTTATGTCCCGTAGTGATATAATAGGATTTTGGCGGATAGGGGCCGTCAGCTTCGCAGATCGCCGTGGCGCCTCCCACATGCTTATGGTTGTCTTTGTATATATCCCATCCTCCCTTCACGGCGTCAATGTACTTCTGGGCTCCGGTAGCCCTGTATTCGTCAACGAAAGCCTCAATTCCCAGGAGATCGTAGCAGTGGGGCCGTTCACCTGGGTAGTAGCTCAGGCAAAGCGGTTCCCTATTCTTGAGCTCATTCATCCAATAATCCTGGTCATAATACCTCTCCGTGACCACAAGGTCACTATCTCTTCCGACAGGGGACAAATACATCAGCGGCCCCCCCGGAAGTCCGTTGGTGGCATTGCTCCCAAGCAAGATTTCAGGAAGATACGGTGAGCTGTTGAACCAGTCGTACATTCTCCGCAAGAGGCTGTAGGCCTTGGGGTTGCCTGCCCTTCCCGCAGCTAGCAAGCCTCTCGTCCAGAACACACGGTCATAATTCTTACGTTCACTGTTTCTACCTGAATTGAGGGCATATGAATCGCTTTCGTCGTAGTAGTTGTGGTATCCATCCTCCCGCATACGGTTGTCGATATTGGAGACTATGGTGTTCACGATATTGCGCATGTCGGCCCTCTCTCCCCAGCGGAGCGTGTTTCCGGCTCCTGCCAGCATACGGCCTTCGTTGGAGGCGGGCAGCCATTCACTCCATCCTATGCCGTCACAATAGGTCGGGCTCGCAAAACAGTGCTTGAGGTAGTCTATGTTCCTGTTGAAGGTAGCATTGAAAACTCCAGACCGGAGGGTCACCCCGCTTTCAGGAGCGCTTGCGGCGCTGGTTACCGGCGACCATGAGTCCGGGGCAAGATATGCCTTTGTCTCCTTTTGAATCTGTGCATACTCGACATTCATGGATCTGGCGATCTCCGCCGGATAGCTAACCGGTGTGACGGATTGGATGCAGGTAACATCCTGATAGCAGTCAGTTGCATCCGGGTTTCTTTCTTTCCTGACCACAATCCTCAAAGTGTGTATCCTGTCGGCACTTACGCCGGTTTTCTCGAATTTGACCACATTGGTCAGAGCAGTGGGGGAATAGCAATCTACGGTTTGCTGGAACTCCCCGTCAATGTACACATCCGCATGGCCATGATTGCTTCTTTTCGAACCGATCCATTTCACCGTAGGACCTCTGAAGGAGAACTCAAAGGCATTGTACTGCGTATTGGAACAATGGTAACCTCTGGCTCCTTCCGAAATCGCACGCCAGTTGCCAAAAAAGAGTATCTTCTCAAAAAAACACCATCCCATCAACCAAACGCGAAGCCCTTCTCTGTGGGTCGTTGTTACCAAACCACTGCTGTTTGTACTCATTGAGCACCTCCATTCTTGTCTTCCTGCAACTTCGTCCGGCTGCACATCTAGTCATAGGGGTACAGAAGCGCTTACTCCGCCCGGGAGCAGTCCTTGACAGCCCACCCCAGGGCTCGACCCAGTGGGAATACTTCGTTGCCTGATAGGCTACAGGCCAGTCGCCGGGGCCAGTGACCCCGGCGGAGCGCTGGGTCAACGCTGCTCGCCATCAGGACCGTGTTTGCCATCTCACTAGATCCCACGGCACCGGCGCAGCCTCAGCTTGCGCCCAGATAACCACTGCTGACAGGCGCCACACCTGGAAGGATTGCACGGCAACCGCTTGCCACAGAACGGTTAGCCCTTGCTACCGGAGAGTAGAATGCCCTGGATGAACAGCCGTTGAGTCACAAAGAAGACGATCAGCACCGGCAAGAGGGCCATGGTCGCGGCAGCCATCATGTGGCTCATCTTGACGCGATAGTCACCGCGGAAAGCTGCCAGGCCCACAGCCACGGTGAACTTGCTCTGATCGGTGATGAAGATCAAGGGATTGATCAGGTCGTTCCAGTGGTAGACGAAGGAGAAGATGGCCACGGTGGCCAGAGCTGGCTTGGCCAGGGGCATGATCATCTGGGCGTAGATGCGGAACGTGCCTGCTCCGTCGATCCGGGCGGCGTCCTCCAATTCGGTGGATACGCCCAGGAAGTACTGTCGGAGGAGAAAGGTGTAGAAGGGCACGGCAAAGAATCCTGGCACGATCAGCGGGGCGAAAGTGTTCGTCCAGCCGAGGATACGGAACAAGATGAAGGTAGGCACGATGGTGACCCAGTAGGGCACCATCATGGTGCTCAACATCAGCAGGAAGAAGAAATGCCGTCCTGGGTAGCGCAGCCGGGCAAAGGCGAATGCAGCCAGAGAGCTGCCCAGCACGTTACCCACGATGCCCATGGAGGTGACGAACACCGAGTTCCTCACATATCTTGCAAAGGGGAGGCTTCGCCAAGTCGTGGCGTAGTTCGACCACGCGACTGGGCTGGGAATCCATATAGGCGGGAAAACATAGATTTGATGTTCTGGTTTCAGACTGGTGGAGAGCATCCACAGAAACGGGATCAAGAAAAGGATGGCCCCAGCAACGAGCAAAGCATAGATAAGGATCTGCCGGCCTATCTTATGCCGACGGGCTATCCATTCGACCCGTCCCTCTGCCCGCACTTGCAGGTGTTTCCGACCCACGTCCACCAAGCTCATCTTCTTACTACTCCCGTTCTCCAGCATAAAAGACCCAGTATTGCGAGGACCTGAGCACCGCAGCGCTCAAGATCAGCACGATGACGAACAGCGCCCAGGCCAGCGCGCAGGCATAGCCCATGCGCGCATAGCCGAAGGCGTTGTTGTACAGGTGCAGTACATAGAAATGGGTGGCAAAGTTCGGGCCGCCACCGGTCATGATCCAGGCCACGGTAAAGGTCTGGAAGACGCCAATGATGCCAACGACCACGTTGAAGAGGATGGTCGGCGTCAACATGGGGATGGTCACGTGGAGGAATTGGTGGAAGGCGTTGGCGCCGTCGATCTTGGCTGCCTCGTAAAGCTCGGTGGGTATGGCTTGCAGAGAGGAGAGATAGAGGATCATGAGACCCCCCGCCCCCCAAAGGCTCATGATCGCAAGCGCCGGTAACGCCGAGCGCGTCTCTACCAACCATCCCACGCCCTTGACGCCAAGGAGTGAGAGAAACCAATTGAGCAGCCCGAAGTGGTTATTAAGGATCCACATCCAAAGGAACGCCACGGCCACCCCTGAGGTAACCGCCGGCAGATAGTAGATGGTTCGGAACAGGCTTACTCCTCGAACCTTCTGATTCAAGAGCAGGGCCATCGTTAAGGCGAGGACGATGCCCGGGGGCAGGGCCAGCACTGAGTAGTTCGCCGTGACCTTCAAGGACTGCCAGAAGAGCTTGTCCTCGGCAACCATATATGCATAGTTGCCAAGTCCGATATAGTTGCTGCGGAGGCCAACTTGCCAATCGGTCAACGATATGCCGAAAGAGGCAATGATGGGCCCGATGGTGAAGACGATGAACCCGAGCAGCCAGGGGAGCATGAACAGATAACCCTCCATCGCCTCGCGGCGGGCCAAGCCCGACCGCCTCTTGGCCGACAGGCGCTTCGTCGCCAACATATGCTCCTCCTCAACCGCACCCACAAGGGGCGAAGCCCCGGAGACTTCGCCCCTTGTGTGCGATGGGCCTAGTCTGCGTACTTGTCCAGAATCTTCTGGATCTCTTTCTGCATCTCGGGCAACACCTCTTCGGCGCGCTTTTCCCCGGTGGTAAGGACCGGGCCGATGAGGCCGGGATACATATCCTCAAGCTCTTTCTCGGCCGCGGTGATCGGCACCGTGCGACCGGTTTCAAGGAGGTCTGGCCACACCCAGACATGCTCTGGCTCCTGGCTGCCATGGGTGAGGATATAGTCGGCCCAGGCCTTGGTCACTGACTTGCGCCCAGGCAAGGCCCACATGTCCTCCACGATGAACACCGTCTGCATCTCCGGGCGGGAGAGGAACCGACAGAGCGTCCAGGCCGCCTCGGGATCCTTGGCGTCCACGCCCAGGGCATACCCCGCGCCATAGCAAATGCCGATGTTCTTCTCGGGGTCCACCGGATTCCAGGGAAGCCAGGCGATGTCCCAGTGCTTGTCCGGACCCAGTTGCTCCCGGGTGCTCGGGACCTCCCACACGCCTGCCAGGTTAGAGGCCATCATGTCGCTGGCGAAGAGGTTGACCCCTTCAGGGATGTCTTCGGTACGCGGAATGACCCCTTCCTTGAACTTGAGGTCCTGGAGCTTGTTCAGCACCTCCGCGTTCTCCGGCTGGTCGATGATGCACTTGTTGTTTTCGGTGTCGATGAACCCGGCGATGAGAAACATCCAGGCAAAGCCCGAGGCAGTGAGCATCCAACCCGGATCGAAGCCCCAACGAACCACCTTGCCTCCCTCCTCCTTGTAGAGGGCACGCATCACCTCCCACCATTCGTCGAGGCTCCAGGGCTCCTTGGGGTACTCGAGGCCCGCCTCATAGAAGAACTCGGGCCGGAACCTGAAGGCGATGGAGGAGATGTTCTCGGGAATGATGTAGTACTCTCCCTTGTACATGCACTGAGGCTTTTGGATGGGCCAAAGGTCCTCCAGCAATTCGTCTTTCCCCGGATCCGCATCCAGATAGGGCTGCAACGACCTGATCCAACCCAGCCGTGCCCGAGAGGAGGTCTTCTGGGTGCGGCTGTAGAAGACGTCGGGCATGGTCCCGGCCGCGGCCCAGGTGGTGAGCATGACCTCCCAGTTTGCGGTAGTGTGCGTATACTCGATCCTGATGTGCGGATACTCGTAGGCAAAGTCGGGCAGGATCTGCCGATAGCGGTGCTCGCGCCACGCGATGTCGTTGGTAATGAAGCGTACGACCACCTGCTCCTTGGGGGCTACCTCCTTCTCGACGATCTTGGTGACCACCTTCTCGACCTTGACGATCTTGGTGACCTCCTTTTCCACGACCTGAGGCGTCCCTGCGACGATGACCGTCTCCTTGACCACCTCCTTGACGACCTTGGTCACCTCCACGACCTTCTCAACCACTTTGGGGGCGCAACCAGCAAGAGCGGCCATGCCTAACCCGGCTGTGGCGGCAAGTCGCAGAAAGTCTCGGCGGTTCAGCCTTTTTTCCATTCTTGTTCCTCCTTTGGAAACTGAGGGAAGCCTTGTGCTCGCTCGGCCAGCATGTTGGGGGTCGGTAGTGAAAAAGGCAGCGCTTTGGGAATGTTTGCCGAGTGAGTCAGGCACCTGTATGATGACCTCACGACCTAGCTTATTATACCATGAAACACTGGTAGCGCAAGTGGACTCGGTTCCACCTTGTGTTGGCGAGTTTCATGTGCGTGTTGGTGCTCGGTTAGTGGATCCCTAGCCCCGGCTCTCTCTTTTCCCCCGCTTTTGGGCAGCAACATCTGAGCCTGCGAGCGTTCAGACGCATAGGGCATCGAGATAGCTGATCTCCCCAGGGGGAGACCCAGCTACTTCGAGGGAGCTCTGGCCAGGTCGGCGGTAGTTTCGTTTGCGTTCGGACCTCCATTGGGCGGGCGTGAAGTTGTGATAGATGGCCCAAACCAGCGCCGCCCGCTCCAGCCGCTGATCTGAGCCGTGATTCCGACCATGACTCAGGCGTTGCCGAAAGTCTCGCCAGCACCATTCGGGTGTGACCCGGATGAGTCCTCGGTGGCGATCCAAGAGATGCACCAGGGCGGCATCAAACTGCTGATTGAGAAGCTTCCAGATTCTCGCTCCTCGCGGATGTGCTTTCAGCTTCGCCAGGCATGCTTCCGCCGTTTCATAACTCTGCGCGTCCAGCACGCCGCGAATGAGAGCTACCAACTCCCCCCGAACTTGCTTCCCGGCTCTCCTCGCAGCTTGCCCTAGAAGCCCTGCTGCTGCCCCACTCGCCTGACGCGCCAACTCTCTACTCAAATTGCGCCACAGATGCCACACGCAACGCTGATGATGCACCCAAGGCAGTTCTTGCCGTAGATATCCCAACAGCCCGTGAGCCCCATCGCTGGTGAGTGCTCCTATCGCTTGCAGGCCCAGCCCTGCTTCCTTGGCCCGCTGAAACAAGCGCCGCCAAGACCCCCGGCTCTCTTCTCCAGTCTCAACGACTGGTGGCCACAGCAGGCCACTGGCGCTGTCTAGCGGCTCTGCCGCACCTCCGGCCAGCATGAGCACCACCCGCTTGGCTCCGCCGCGCAACCGGGCCCACAAACTGATAGTCCCACGGACAACCCGTCTGTGCCCAACTGCCCCGAGAACGGTATTCCCTCAAGCTGCCCACCCACTCTCTCTTGGGCCACTCGACCAGCTCTGTCCAGCCAGCGGTGTACCGTGCTTGCGCTCAGGTAGCATCGCTTCTCCCGGCGCTCCTCTAATGGCCGCCACAACTTCCACCGCTCTTGACGCCCCACCCAGGAACGCACCCATTCCGCCGTCCTGCGCAAGGAGCTGCCCACGTGTTGCCAGTGGTCGATGGCACAGCGATGCACTTCCCGCGCGTACCAGCTGCCCCTCACCAGCAGTGCCGATGCCTCTGAGTAGCTATGCCCACAGCCGTGGCACAGATGGCGTTGTACCCGCACTTCCTGTCGCCCATCCAAGGTCCAGGGACATCGCGTGTAGCTGCCATTCTTATGGGTCACTGTGCTCCCACACTGAGGACAACGTCGCCAATCCCAGACCGAGCGGCTGGCCAACTCGCGCCGAAGGTGCGGCTACGCCGCCAACGACTGGACAAATGCTCTTCCATGCTCTATGATGTTCATGGGCTGTGCTATCTCCTGAGTTGTGCACGTACACATCCCTCAGGATGATACCGTAGGTAGCCCTTCCCTGTCGTTCGCACACCCTCCCCAGATTCACCAACACACTTTGCAACCGAGTCAGCAAGTTCCTGAGGAAGGTGTTGAAAAACCCGGCTCCGATCCGGCATCACCACAATATGTGGGTCATTTGGTTGTGAGACATACTATCGGTAGTAGGTGCCTGCAACAAGAAGGGACTTCTTCAACACGTTCCTAGGAAGATGTCCGTTCAGCGCGTGTTGCGGGCATGGGTGAAGGCTACACGCCAGCGGCAAGTGAAAGGAACCGTATGGGCCAAGTTACCTAGCGACTCCAGTTCGCAGCAAACCAGACCATCGTTGTAGATCTCGACCAAACGCTCAGAATGGGAGACCCAGAAGACGAACTCACTCGTGATCTGCGTAGGAGAAGAGGCGCCCTGGAGCGTCGCACACGGCCGTGCCTTGGCTGAGCCCAGGGTGACTTGGCACGTATGCATACAGCCCGGGTCATCGCTCAGACTCCCGCACCTGGAGGGTCTCGCCAGCGAGCAAAGCGTCCAATCTCTGACGAAGGGCCCTGGACGGCCGTCCCTCGCTGCGTTCCCAGCGGCCCAGGGTGCCGGGATCGATACGCAGACGACGCGCCAACCCCTTCTGACTGAGGCCCAGTTTTCGGCGCACGGCGACGATGCGCTCGCCAAGGGCGGTGGCTTGAGTATCATAGGGATCGTAGCCCAGGAAAGTGATGATCGTGGGTATGAAGCGGAGCTGGGGCGATTTGTGATCGGTCTCCCAGTTGTGGACAGTGTCCTTGGTCACGCCGAGTTTCCGGGCCACCTCCCGCTGCAGTAGCCCCAGGTCAAGCCGTTTCCTTCTCAAATGGTTACCCAGGGTTCTCAGTTCCTCAGGATAACCATCCGGAGGGGGTTTCCGGCCTCTCAACGTGAAATGGCAAAAAGGCAACGCAACCCTGCCTATGCGAGTCGAGTTTTGGGCCATGGTTGCAGAAAACACTGGGCGTCGTATAATGAGGATGCCCCGACGGTGAGCAAACACCTCGGAGCGTGGCCCAGGTGGCTATTGCACCCAAGCGCGAACAGGGTAGCATGACCCGCGCTGAGTGTCAAACCACTTGGGCGCGGGTCTTCTGTTTGGTCTGAAAGTGTCTGAGGATCGCGGGTCCTCGGATGGACCAGTTGGTAGTGACCTGCACCAATTGCGGCTACGTGCGGCTGTATCCGGCTAAGCCGAGGGGTCTTCTGGGCTGTCAACGAGACTGTCTGGGGCGACTGGCCCACTAGGCTCACGAAAGTGCACATAGGGGGGCACTGTGCCTGTCTTCATCAGCTATTCTCACGAAGACAGAGACTTCGCACACAAGCTTGCCGGGTCCCTGGTTAGCAGCAACGTCCACGTGTGGATCGACACGTGGGAACTAGGTGTCGGAGACTCCATTGTGGAGAGGATCCAATCCGCCATTGGTAAGTCGGATTGCCTCTGCGTGGTGCTCTCGAAATCGGCCGTCCAGTCCGCCTGGTGCAAGAAAGAAATAAACGCTGGCCTTCTACGCGAACTCCAGGAGAGAAGGGTGGTGGTTCTTCCTTTGCTTATTGAGGACTGTGAACTACCGGTGTTCCTGAGGGACAAGCTGTACGCCGATTTTCGGACTGATTTCCAGAGCGGTCTGAGGGTGCTTCTGCCCGCTATTGCCAGCGCGACATCGCTCTCGCTAATGCGCGTAGAGCACGATGAATACTACGTGGACTTCGCATTCGATTACGGTATCCTTGACGATAGAATGCTGCTGACTGTCGACTCCGTGTTTTTCTACAACAGCCAACCGTTCTCCGTTATATCTCGTGTACGAATCCTAGGGAACGAAGAGACGACGGAAAGATACAGGGAGTTCAGAGGGCAAGGACTTGAGTGGTTCTACGCATACACAACCATCTACGCTCTTGCCCACGCCGAGAAGATACAATCGTGCCAAGTACACTTGATAGGTGACAGGCCTGATGAGCAGACGATAGTGGTCAAGGACAAACAAAGCCGAAAGGCTCTCCAGACGCGTATATGGTGCCGGCGCTTGGGTCAGGATACTGGCAAGGACGTGGTGTTCCGGTACGGAACCATCTTCGAAGCTCTATCTGAGACACTGATGGCTCGTCAACGGAAACTCACCCTCGAGGAGGAGCGCGGTCTCGGTCAACTCATCTTCGGCTTCTGACTCCGTGGCCTGTGACTACTCTGTGAGGTAAGTCTCAGTCCAACACGATGCGCTTTCGCCGCAAGGAGCCGAAGAGCAATTTGGGGGTCCTGGTGACAGGCTAGTGGTGACGAGATGCATGCTGTGGATAAGCATTCCAACCTTACTGATGCCTGCGGGGGGTGGCCTTAGGTTTCGACTGGCCGAGGTGGTTTCTCTAGCCTGTGCACCAAGAAGATGGGACACGATGTCATCACTGGGACTTCCCCGGCTCACAACACGACTGCTGACCATCATCAAGAACGCGTTGTTCTTTGGCCTGCCGCTGTGCCTGAGCCACTGCGGGCTGCGGCGCTGGAGAGGAGAAGCCGATAGTGGATTGGGCACTCCTCGGCTTGCTAGGCTCTTGTTGTTCTGTCGAGAGTGCGGAGGCAGTCGCGGCTGTGGTAGGATGAGTGAAGAGGCGTATGGGACAGCTTGTTAGCCTAAGCGGGGTCAGACCGGCCGAGTCAGGCGTTGCGGCTGCCAAAGTGACCAGTCTCGAGTGATCTGCAGAGAGGAGCAGCGCGAATGACTGGACATCCTAGGGAGAGTAGAAACGGGGATCCCGAGTGGAAGATCCGCGCCAGACAAGGTGTAGACAGCGCAAAACGGTCCCTGCAACGCATACGCGAGGAAGCCCAATCGGACGTCAGGCGCGGGCTTGAGATCGACCGGCTGGTCCGGAACCATCAGATGGACCTCGAGTACTTGGATTGGGTGATAGACCTCAAGATTCCCAACCAAGCTCTGGACGACGGACCGTACTCTCGACTCGGGGAGTATATGGGTGGAACGGTGAGTATCAATGCACAGTACGTCTATGACATTGACCAGGATTACCAGGCTCATGGTCGCCAAAAGCAGGAACGACACGACACATTGGTGAGAAAGATGGGCTATGCCGCGTCCTCGTCGGGATCCGCTATGCTGTTGGGTGCTCAGATGGTGTCGCGGTTGGAGGAGTATGTGCCGGACCGTCGACTTCTTGTGCCACCCGTCAACGTACAGCAGCTTCATTCGCACGACGACATACTGGACAGCTTGAAGCACTTGCTAGAACCATTTGATGGCAGATTCACCTTCATGCTGTGCGGTTCCGAGGAAGCTCTCCTGAGGTCCGACGTTGACCACCTGAGCCAAGCAGCTCACTCAATGAGGGACCTCTTTCAGCAACTCATAGAGGCTTTGGCCCCATCCGACGTTGTGAGGCAGCAGCCCTGGTTCAAGCAGACTCCTGAGGCGCCGGGGGGAGTATCGAGAAGGTCTCGCCTGAAGTATATGTTGTATGGCTCAGGAGAGCGCTTTGGGGAAAAGGAACTGACGCAGCTGGACACCGTCGCGGATAGTGCCAAGGGTGCACTAGACCTCATACAAGACCGTGCTCATAGGCATGATCCCACTCTCAAAGTAGAGGAAGTCAGACTCGCGATCGATGCGGCCAGATGGGCGTTGGTAACTATCTTGAAAGCCCGTGACACCGCGGTCACGTGACGGAGAAGTCCCGCTTCCCCTTGTAGGATTGTCTTGCATGGAGACAGCGGCTAGGCCGTATGACCAACGCCCTCTACCACGGCGACAACCTGGACATCCTGCGGGAGTTCGGTGCGCCACCCACCAACATCACTGGGCCCAGGCTCAGAGGGTGAGGGGCAGGGGAGCAGGGGAAGGTGCTGTGAGAGGGACGATTGAAGCCGAGAGTCGGTGGCTAGCAAGGAGAGTGTCATGGAAGTGTTGGCGGCCTTACCCCACGAGTTCTTTCGCATCGAGTTCGATACCCTTCTTGAGGAGGGTCGGCGGCAGGAGAGAATCGACCCGGAGAATGCCGGCGAGGCTCAAGAGATCGAGTCTCTGCACAAGTACCTTGACAAGGAGGTTCTCCCCCTCGTCACATCACATGACTGGGTGTTCGAGGCGGCAGATAGGCTTGCGCGCGAATGGATTCAGCATGTCTTCGACCAGGAGTTTTTGACTGGCGCTCAATGCTACTCCATGCAGACGGCCTTGCACAAGCTTAAGGAGGAAGTCATCGGCTTTGTGGCCAGGGCGAGTGCAAGAGGGTGGACCAAGAAGTCAGCCGATTCTGGCCTCCGCCTGAAAAAGGCAAGCGACTTCTATTACCTCCTAGATGTCAGGCGAATCAACGATCGTGCCGCAATGGCAGAGGCTCAAAGACTTCGCTCTACTACCGAATCCCATGAGCGACGTCAAGTGAGGCTCATCATGACAGCCCTCCGTGACCTGTATGCCAAGGTGTTTCCGCAAGTGATGTTCGTGGTGAAGCGGGCCATGAAAGTGAATGCCAATCTTCCACCTAGTGAAGGGGATAACAAGCTCAGAGATGTCAGCGAGGACCTATGTTGGTACGACAGCAGGGTTGGGCCCGGCAGTGCGCTGTACCTGCTCACGAAGGACCTTCGAAACAAGTACCGGGTTGTCCGAAATGCTAGCAGCCACCCTGGGCAGTTTGCATGGCTGCCTCATACGAATATCGTCAGGTTCCTTGAGTCCAAAATGAAGCAGTGGACGGAGTTCGATGTAGATGAATACCACAGGCTGTATCGTAGGCTTGTGCTTTTCTGCGATATGGGCATTCGCGGTATTCTCAGTGCATACTGTCAACGCGAGCATGGAGACTTCTCCTGCCAGCTTGTGGGACAGTGGGTAGAGACTTTCCCGGATAGGTATCCTGTCAGATTCCCGGGAGCCTATTGCATTCCCTATTCCGTGACCAAGTGCGATTCCCGCCCACTGCCCCCTGCGCACTTGTAGTGAGCGAGCCGCTATTCCGGTCTACTGACGCGACCCAAACTGAAGGGACCTCCATGCACCACACCTGGCAACTGACCAAACAACCCAACGTCCCCCCCGCCCTGTGCGAGGCCGGGGGGGGGGCATCCCCTGCTGGCCCAGGGCA
>SDBU01002003.1_pt1 | contig 27825 bp, 28 predicted proteins | sample 2277071 | NCBI WGS metagenome assembly SDBU01 (sample SAMN10397929, study PRJNA504765) | marine sediment metagenome | isolation source: marine sediment core GS08_GC12, 126 cmbsf | place: Arctic Ocean: Gakkel Ridge, Loki's castle | collected 2008 | reverse complement strand
TCACCGGCACGATGAACAACCCCGGCACGGTGATCCTCGAAGTGGCGGACCTGTCGAACATGGTCATCCGCGCCCAGATCGACGAGGCGGACGTCGGCGGCATCAAGGTCGGCCAGCCGGTAAGGGTCCACATCCACGCCTACGCCGACCGTATCTTTGACGGCACCGTCAGCTCGGTGGCACTGGACCTTGCCACCAGGGTTGTTGGCGACCTGGAGAGCTGCCGGATACTGGTCATCGGTGCCGGCGAAGCGGGCAGGCTGGTGGCCAAAGCGGCACGGGATAGGGGAACTCCACAAATACTGGTTGCCAGCCGTACTGAGGAGAGGGCGACGAATCTGGCGTCAGCACTGGGGGGCACGCCAGTCAGCATTAACAACCTGGTCGAGGAATTGAAAACCTGCAACATAGTGGTAACCTGTGCCGATGCACCCCACTGGATACTGGATGTCCACCAGGTGGAAGAGGTAATGAGAAACCGCCCCGAGCTTCCCCTGGTGATAATTGATATTGCTGTCCCCCGCAATGTCGAGCCGGCGGTGGAGCAATTAGATAATGTTTTCCTGTACAATATCGATGCGCTTACCCAGATTTCTGACACAAACCGCCGACAGCGAGCGGGCGAGATTCAGGATGCTGAGGAAATTATAGCGGCTGAGGTGGCCAAATTTACCTCTTGGTGGCGGACTTTTGAGGTTAGACCGGTAATTGGCGCCCTGATGGGTAAGGCCGAGGATATACGCTCCACACAGCTGGACCGGACACTGAAGAAGTTGCGGCCACTGTCTGACGAAGAGCGAGATACCCTGGAGGCGATGACCAAGTCAATAGTAACCAAAATACTCAAGGACCCGGTTCAGTATCTTAAGGCGAAGGCAAATATTAACGGGGATTACATTGAAATAATAAGCGAGCTTTTTCAGTTGAACGAAGAGAAGCAAGATGAGAACAAGAATCGTTGCTGGTTCCCGAGGTAGCCGTCTTGCCCTCATTCAGGCTGAGGCAGTAGCGGCCAAGATTAGAGAAATAAATCCCCGCATCGAGGTCAACATTAGTAAGGTAGTAACTAAAGGTGACCGTAATCGCCATATCCAGCTTGACCACATGGAAGAGATCGGGGTATTTGTCAAGGAGCTGGAGGAAGCCCTGCTTGATGGCCGGATTGACCTGGCGGTGCACAGCCTCAAGGATATGCCAACTGAAGTTCCGCAGGGACTGTATCTGGCAGCGGTGACCCGGAGACTGGACCCTAGAGATGTACTGGTGTCCCGGGGAGAGGGACTGGCCGGGCTTACCCCCGGTTCAAGAATAGGCACGGGCAGCCTGCGGCGGGCCGTTCAGCTTGCCGTCTATTACCCTGACCTGGAGGTATGCAGCGTAAGGGGTAACGTTGATACCCGTATGCGTAAAGTTGCTGATGGCGAGATGGATGGTGTGATACTGGCGGCGGCGGCTATGCAGCGTCTCGGCTGGGAGGATAAGATAAATGAATACCTGCCTCTGGAACATTTTTTGCCGGCGGTGGGGCAGGGGGCACTCGTGATTGAAGCACGGCTTGGCGATGAAGAGCTAACTGAACTCATCTCTCCCATTAATCACCTGCCTACCTGGCAAAGTATAACTGCCGAACGTGCCTTTCTTAGTGCCCTGGGTGGCGGTTGCCGGGCTCCCATAGCCGCCTTAGGAACGGTTAATGGCACTGCCTTGAGGCTTGAGGGAATGGTAGCCAGTGTCAGCGGCAGGAAGATAGTACGTGCCGTCGAAAAAGGTCTTACGAGGGCGCCGGAAAAGGCAGGAGTGAATCTGGCGCAGAAATTGCTGGCCATGGGTGCCTCTCAGTTTATCGCCGAGGTAAGCGGTCAATGAAAACAGGGAAAGTCTATTTAGTTGGGGCGGGGCCGGGTGACCCCGGATTGATTACCCGTAAAGGGATTGAGTGTCTCGGTCAAGCCGATGTTGTCATTTATGACCGCCTGCTTGATGAGCGGTTGCTGGATGCCCTGCCAGCGGCGGCAGAACGGATATACGCGGGCAAGATGGCGGGTGAGCATATCAAACCGCAGAGTGAGATAAACCAGCTGCTGGTGGCGAAGGCAAGGGCAGGTAAGACGGTGGTGCGACTGAAGGGCGGCGACCCGTTTGTTCTGGGGCGGGGTGGAGAGGAGGCGGGAGCACTGGCCGATAACCATATTCCGTTTGAGATAGTTCCCGGGGTGTCCTCGGCGGTAGCAGTGACCGCCTATGCGGGCATTCCGGTCACTCACCGCGGTCTGGCATCATCTTTTGCCGTAATTACCGGTCATGAGGACCCCGCTAAAGATAGCTCAAGCATTAACTGGGAAAAGCTGGCCACTGGAGTGGACACTCTGGTTTTCCTCATGGGTATGCAGAACCTCCCCAAAATAGTGGTAAAACTAGTTGAATACGGCAGACCCCCGGATACCCCGGTAGCGGTGATAAAAGATGGCACCAGTCCGGAGCAAAAAACAGTAGTCGGTAGCCTCGAAGATATCGTAGCTAAGGTAAAAGAGCACCACCTCAGTCCACCGGCGGTTATCGTAGTTGGAGAAGTGGTCCGGCTCAGGGAAAAGCTTCGCTGGTTTGATGACCGGCCTCTCTCCGGTAAACGTATCCTGGTCACCCGGGCGCGACACCAGGCCAGCGCCTTGAGTCGGCGGCTTTCTGAGCACGGCGCGCGACCTATCGAGCTGCCGGCGATTGACATCCAGCCCATAGCCGATACCAATGAGCTTGACCAGGCCATTTTCAATCTGGGGCACTACCACTGGATAGTTTTTACCAGTGTCAACGGTGTCGAGGCATTCTTCCGGCAATTATATCACCGGAATCTGGATGCCCGCGCCCTGAATAATCTCAAAATCGGGACGATTGGGCCGGCCACCGCCAGGGCCTTAGCGGCAAAGGGAATAATCCCCGATTTTCTCCCTGACGTTTACACCGGTGAAGGCATCATCGCCGGACTCCGCCGCCAGAACGTCACCGGTCAACGGTTTCTGCTGCCCCGGGCTGACATAGCCGATAAAGAGCTGTCCGGGGGAATTAGCCAGCTTGGCGCCGAGGTGCACGAGGTAGCTGTTTATAGAACGGCTGCGGCAACTGAAGCCATCTCCCGGGCAAAGGAGATGCTTTTATCCGGCGAAATTGATGTCATCACCTTCACCAGTTCGTCGACGGTGTCCAACCTGGTAGCCGCCTTTAATGGAAAGGAGCCGGTGGTGAATAAGGCTAGGATTGCCTGTATCGGTCCCAAAACGGCGGCAACTGCGGCCAGGGTTGGGCTGGCGGTGGACATAGTAGCCAGTGAGCATACCATACCCGGCCTGGTAGTGGCGATAGAAGAGTATTTCCGACAGGAGACTTAAATGGCAGTTTTCCCTCAACTACGCTTGCGCCGTCTGCGCCGTACTGAAGCGCTAAGGGAATTAGTCCGCGAGACCCGTGTTGCAATCGGTGACCTTATTTACCCGATGTTCGTCACCGATGGCCGGGATATAAAGCAGGAAATATCTTCTATGCCGGGCATATTTCACCTTTCTCCTGACCGGTTGCCCGCGGAAGTGGAGGAGATAGCCCGACTTGAAATCCCCGCCGTTCTCCTCTTCGGCATACCGGAAAACAAAGATGAGGCTGGGACAGCGGCGTATCATACCCAGGGAGTTATCCCACAGGCAATACGGGTCATAAAGAAGTCTGTGCCCGAGCTTTTGGTGGTGACCGATGTCTGCCTCTGTGAATACACCAGTCACGGGCACTGCGGTATAGTGGCTGATGGCCATGTTGATAATGACCAGACGTTACCCCTTCTGACCAGAATGGCACTATCCCATGTTGAAGCTGGCGCTGACATAGTCGCTCCCTCGGATATGATGGACGGCCGGGTGAAGGCAATTCGGGAGGGACTGGATAAAAAGGGATTTCACCATATTCCCATCCTCTCTTATGCTGCCAAGTATGCCTCCGCATTTTACGGCCCTTTCCGTGAGGCGGCGGAGTCAGCTCCGCAGTTTGGTGACCGCCGTGGCTACCAGATGGACCCACCCAACGTGCGGGAGGCGTTACGGGAGGTGGAGCAGGATATTGCTGAGGGGGCGGATATCGTCATGGTTAAACCTGCTCTGGCCTATCTGGATGTGATACGGCGGGTGCGTGATACCTTTAATTATCCCCTGGCTGCCTATAACGTCAGTGGCGAGTACGCTATGGTGAAAGCCGCCGCCCACCAGGGCTGGCTGGACGAGAAGCAAATCGTAATTGAGATTCTCACCTCCATCAAGAGAGCCGGGGCTGATATCATCCTCACCTACCATGCTAAGGAAGCTGCTCGGTGGTTGAAAAGCGCATAAAAGTGTATCTATGAATCAGGAACGTTCCCAAGAACTTTTTCAGGAAGCCCAGCACTATCTGCCCGGCGGGGTCGATAGCCCGGTACGTGCCTTTAAGGCGGTTGGCGGAACCCCCCCCTTTATTGTCAGGGGGCAAGGTTCAAGAATATATGACGCCGATGGCAACGAGTACATTGACTTTGTCTGTTCCTGGGGCCCGCTAATTCTGGGACACGGCTACCCCCCGGTAGTTGAGGCGTTAAAACTAGCCGTGGAGCGGGGTACAAGCTTCGGCGCTCCAACTGAACTGGAGATAACACTGGCTAAGCTGATATCCTCGGCCATGCCCTCCATTGAAATGATTCGCTTCGTAAATTCGGGTACGGAAGCGACGATGACAGCCCTGCGTCTGGCGCGGGCTTTCACCGGCAGAGACAAGATAATCAAGTTTGCCGGGGGATATCATGGTCATGCTGATGGGTTACTGACCAAAGGTGGCTCTGGTCTGGCGACCCTGGGGATACCCGATTCTCCGGGTGTGCCGTTAAGCTACGCCCAGAATACGTTGATAGCACCATACAACAATGCTGAAGCCGTAGAGCAAACTTTTCAGCGCCATAGCGGGGAGATCGCGGCGGTAATCATCGAACCGGTAGCGGCTAACATGGGCGTGGTGCCACCTCAACCCGGCTTTCTGGCCAGCCTGCGTAGGTTAACCAGCGAATTCGGCGCCCTCCTTATTTTTGACGAGGTCATCACCGGCTTTCGTGTTGCCTATGGAGGAGCGCAGTCCCGCTACGGAATTACCCCTGACCTGACCTGCCTGGGGAAGATTATTGGCGGCGGGCTACCGGTAGGCGCCTATGGTGGCCGGCGAGAGGTTATGGAGATGATGGCTCCGGTAGGGCCGGTCTATCAAGCCGGAACACTATCGGGAAACCCTCTGGTTATGACGGCCGGCATTGAAACACTCAAAACTCTGAGCCAACCGGGCACCTATGAGCAGTTAGAGGCGGCGGCGTCCTGTCTGGAGGCAGGCATAGCCGAGGCGGCATCTTCGCTGAATCTCAGCCTGAACATTTCGCGTGTTGCCTCGCTCATGACCGTCTTTTTCACCGGGGATGTGGTGGTTGACTATGAATCAGCCCGGCAAGCGGACACGACGCTTTTTGGCCGGTTCTTCCAGCAGTTACTGTCAGCGGGAATATACTGGCCACCCTCTCAGTTCGAGGCGGCTTTTGTCTCCCTGTCCCATAGCGATGAAGACATCCAGACTACGATTAGGGCAATTGCTAAGTCACTTGATTCTCTACGAAGTTAACTCAAAGTGGGCTCGGCGGGATTCGAACCTGCGACCAATCGGTCATGAGTGTTGGGATTTAAAAGATAATCTATTTCTAGCCTCCCGTGATGGAAGCAAGTTCTGCCACATGTCTCAGAATAGGCCCTTGTTACTCCCTCTCACCTCGCCTAATTGCTAGAATTGCTTTCACACCCGGCAGGTTTATTCCCTCGTCATCCAGCGTGGCTATTTTCTTTATCAAATCAATCTCAGGGTCCGAGTATCGCCTCTGCCTTGCCTCAGACCTGATGGGCTTAAGCAGTCCGGCTTGCTCAAATCTCCTGATTCGATGTGCTTCTACTCCGGTTAGCATTACGGCTACTGACATAGTGTATTTACCAACCTCTTCCCTACTAGTAACATCATATAGCTCACTCGTTTCTCTGACTGTTTCCGCCATGGATGAATACTCCTTCTCATCTACGCAATAATGCTAAGCCAACATCGATATATCTTTCATATACTATCATAATGTTGATTGTCCAATTTGTCAATACAATAAACATATTGGTTATTAATAATATTCCACTACGGTAAGATAATTACATATGATATTATAATACTTGACAAGTTTAATAAAGTATGCTAACATTGCCGTTAGGAATTTTAAGCAGAATATTGAATCAAGTTAAAGGAACAAAATATTCCAGAAGTCTACAACAACTGTTTGAAATAAAAGGCGTGGATTAACTCCAGTTAAAGGAGGTGGGATGATAATGTGGAAATTAAAGGCCTGTCCGCGATGTGGAGGTGATATCTTTCCTGACTGGGAGAAGCATGTTTCGTATGAGCACTGCCTGCAATGTGGCTATAGCCGCATCGTCCAACAGAGTACTCTTGAATCTAAGAAACAGACGGTAGAAAAGGGAAAGGAGCCAATCCGGTTATAAGTGTTGGGATTCTGTCTCAACAATTCACTGAGTTACAATAGTTTGGGGAGAACCTGCGACTTTTGGAAAGAATCTGTCGCATTTTGTGGGTAATTAGCTTCGGAAGTGGGCTCGGCAGGGTTCGAACCTGCGACCAATCGGTTATGAGCCGACCGCTCTGCCGCTGAGCTACGAGCCCATAGTGTAGGTAAAAGACTAAGGTTGTTACGGTTTATGTCAGGTTGCCGGTGGTTACCCTATCCTAAAAGTATAATGACTTATAGTCCCAGGGTCAACCACTCTCTCCGGTTCTGGGAGCTGGTATTATACCATTATGGTTCTTGAACATCTGAGTATCGCTCTAACTTGGCTGAGGCGGTGAAATGCGGTTGATAAATCCCGATACCATCCTGTCTACTTCATCCAGAATTTTAGCTATCTCGTCTTGCGTTATGTCATCCAGATGAACACCGGCGATGACACACACCGGCTTCCTGGTATGCCGGGCGATTACGTGCGCCTGCTTCTTGGCTATCTCGTCATCCCGGTGTCCGAGGAGGGTTATCACTGAGGAGGAAGCCCGCCCTTCCTTATGGTCGTATTCACCCACCGCCATCGCCCCCAGGTGAGCATTCTCATTGTAGATACAGACGACAAGACTACTCCCCATATAGTGGGCAAAGAGATTGACCCTGATTCTTCCCTGTCCCCGGCTGGCACGGTAGCTTCTCATATTTATCCCTTCCCGCTGGGCAAGGCTAATCGTGGAGACCCGACCATCTGGGGGCACTATCATGTTCCACGTTAAGCAGGTCCAGCACGCGGCCCACCATGTGGTCAATAATATCATCAATGGTCTGGGGCTTATGGTAGAAACTCGGCACGGGCGGCATGATTATCGCCCCCATCTCGGTTAATTGCAGCATGGCAGACAGGTGCCCTTTGTGAAATGGGGTCTCGCGTACCACCAGTATTAGCGGTCTTCTCTCCTTGAGGGTAACATCACCCGCTCGCAGTATCAGGTTGCTGGCATATGAGTAACACAGACCGGATAGAGTCTTTATTGAGCAGGGCATTACCACCATGCCATCTATCTTGAAAGAGCCGCTGGCGATGCTAGCTCCAATATCATTGATGTCATAGTTGAAATTGGCTAACGTCTTTATCTCTTCTAGTTTCCAGCTGGTCTCATATTTAATATTCTTCTCACCAGCCTCAGAGATTACCAGGTGAGTTTCAATCTGTTGGGCAGATAGCACTTGTAGCAGTCTGATGCCATAGATTACTCCTGAGGCTCCGGTAATACCAACAATTAATCTCACGGTAACCTTCCTTAGATATAGATTTACCACGTGGGATATCTAAAGTCCAGATAGAGTGAATATATATTATCACGCTTGGCTTGTCAAGGCACTAGGCTGGCTATTAAGTAAGCCTATGTTGAAAGGAATTTGACGTCTTTATACCAGATTGGATATAATCAATCTCGTAACACCGCTTACTATTACTATTTGCCGCTTATATAAGGAGTACTGGCGTGGATTTTAGATTCTCCACAGAACTGGAGAGCTTCCGGCAGGACGTAAAGGACTTCTGTGAGAAGGAACTCCCACAGGATTGGCAGATGGGGGACTTTTTCGCGGAAGAGGTGCTGGAAACAGAGGCGGACTGGGCTTTCTATCGTCAATTCAAGCGCAAGCTGGGAGAGAAAGGCTGGCTGTCTATTGCCTGGCCCAGGGAATACGGCGGACAAGAGTCACGGATGAAATATATCATTCTTGATGAGGAGATTAACTATTACGGGGCGCCGGGGCTGGATACTGGTCTTACCTACGGGATAATAAGCCCCACTCTTATCCATCATTGCACCGAGGAGCAGAAGAGAAAGTACCTGCCCCCTATGGCCAGAGGCGAGACAATATGGTGTGAAGGTTTTAGTGAGCCTAACGCTGGCTCGGACCTGGCTCTGCTCAAAACGCGGGCGGTTGATAAAGGGGATTATTTCGTTGTTGATGGACAGAAGACCTGGACTACTATGGGGTATATCGCCGACTTGTCTATCGCCCTATTCCGGACTGACCCTGATGCGCCCAAGCACCGGGGACTCACCATGTTTATCGTGGATATGAATACTCCGGGCATCATCAGGAACCCGGTAAAAAATCTGCTTGGTCGGGTTGTCTGGTCAGAAACGTTTTTTGATGGAGTAAAAATTCCTAGGGAGAACATCATCGGGAAAATTAGCCAGGGCTGGAATATAGTCATGGATACCCTGAATGGTGAACGGTCAGGCATGTGGTGGCTGGCCAATTCCCGGCGGGCTCTGGACCGGATGGTAAACTATGTTAAGCAAAGAGAGTCTCTGGCTAAGAACCCCATGATTCGGCATAAGTTAGCCAGTCTGGCGATTGGTGTTGAGGTGGCCAGGCTTCTTGTCTACTACGTAGAATGGATGAGAGAGCAGGGTAAGAACCCCATTCACGAAGCCAGCATGGCTAAAGAGTACGCCGCCGCTGTAAGTGTGGATGTTAGTGAGGCCTGTCTCCATATTCTGGGTCCTTACGGTCAATTGGGGAAGGGTTCAAAGTGGACACCTATGGGGGGGACAGTACTGGAGGCATTTCTGGGATATCCCCCGTGGACGATGGCTGGCGGCTCTCCGGAGATTCAAAAGAACATTATTGCCACTATGGGACTGGGCTTGCCCCGTTAGGAAATTTTCGTGGAGAGGACATAGACATGGATTTTAGCCTCAGTGAAGAGCAGGAAATGCTGAAAAGCATGGCTCGCGACTTTCTGGAAAAAGAGTGTCCGGTGAGCCTGGTGCGGGAGATGGAGGAGGACGAGAAGGGCTATTCCCCGGACTTATGGCATAAGATGGCGGAACTGGGTTGGCTGGGACTGCCTTTCCCTGAGGAATACGGGGGCAGTGGTGGGAGCTTCTTAGACCTTACGGTTCTTCTCGAGGAAATGGGACGAGCTCTGCTCCCCGGACCTTTTGTACCCACCGTGGTTCTCTGCGGGCTACCTATCCTGACGGAAGGTACCGAAGAGCAAAAACGTGATTTCCTGCCCGGTATAGCCCGGGGTGATACCATCCTCACTATGGCATTGACTGAGCCCGGTGTTACCTACACCGCTGATGATATTGAGGTCAAGGCAGTGCCCGGCAACGGTGACTATATCGTCAGCGGCACCAAGCTGTTTGTTCCCTATGCTCACGTTTCCCAGTACCTGCTGAGTGTAGTCCGAACCGATGATGGCATTACCCTCTTGCTGACTGATGCCAGCACCCCGGGATTAGGCTTGACCCAGCTCACAACCATCGCTTCAGATAAGCAATATGAGGTTGTTTTTAACGAGGTAAAGGTGCCACAGGCGAACATCCTGGGCAAACGAGGTAATGGGTGGACAGTGCTGGAATCAACTCTCAAGCAGGTGATAGTGGCTGAGTGTGCCCTGATGCTTGGTGGTGCGCGACGGGTACTGGATATGACCATTGATTATGCCAAGGAAAGGGTCCAATACGGTAAGCCTATTGGCAGCTTCCAGGCAGTTCAGCACAAATGCGTTGATATGATGACTGATGTTGAGGGAGCAAGACATCTTACCTATCAGGCCGCCTGGAGATTGAGCGAGGGACTTCCCTGCGCTATGGAGGTGTCAATGGCCAAAGCCTGGGTTGGTGCCGCTTCCAGCCGGACCTGTGCCCAGGCATGTCATCTTCACGGGGCTATAGGTTATACTCAGGACCATGATGCCCAACTCTACCTGCGCCGTATTAAAGCGGCTGAACTTACTTTTGGCGATGCTGCTTTCCACGAAGAAATAGTGGCGCAACAACTCGGGCTTTGATAATCCTTTCCATCTGTTTCGTTTTGGCTCACGTGTTATCAGGTGGTTGCTAAGTTGAGGGCAAATCAGTTAAAATAACTTAGGCCCCTGTAGCTCAGTTGGATAGAGCACCAGCCCCCGGAGCTGGGAGCGAGCGTTCGAGTCGCTCCAGGGGCGTTTATTGTGGATAGGAGACTAGATTGATAGAGAAGAACTCGATTGTTGAAATCAGGTGGCATGGTCGCGGAGGTCAGGGAGCAGTTACCTCTGCCGAACTGATGGCACTGGCGGCTATAATCGAAGGTCAGCATGCTCACGCCTTCCCCAGCTTTGGGCCAGAAAGGAGAGGCGCGCCCGTACTGTCCTTTGTCAGAATCAGCCCCCAGGAACCGATAAAAGTAAGAGCGGAGATTACCGAGCCTGACGTGGTGGTAGTGCTTGACCCTGGCCTGTTGCCGATTGCCAATGTTACGCTGGGTCTTAAAGACGGTGGAATATTAATTGTCAACACCCGAAAACAAGCTGACCAGCTCAGGAAGGAATTCAACATCAACCACTCAATAGCCACGGTAAATGCCACCAGGATTGCGCAGGAAACTCTGGGTGTGCCTATCACCAATACTACTATGGTGGGAGCGGTGGTGAAAGCCACGGGAGTGGTTAACCTGGAATCTCTGGAAGAGCCATTAAAGCACCGGTTCGGTCGCCTGGCTGAGCGAAATTTTCAGGCGATGAAGCGGGCCTATGAGGAAACTGTGATAAAGGAGCGAGGATAATTGACTAAGTCAGAAGGTGAACTGACGTGGAAAGACCTGGAGATTGGCTCAATTGTCACCGAGCCCGGAAATGCCCGACAGTACCAGACCGGCACCTGGCGGTCGCAAAGACCGACCTATGATTTTAACCGGTGCATAAAGTGTGGCATCTGCTATATTTTTTGTCCCGAGGGGTGTATTGGTCAGAATGCCCAGGGATATTTTGAGAGTAACCTCTACTATTGCAAGGGATGTGGGATTTGCGCCAGGGAGTGCCCGACGAGGGTCATAACTATGGTTGAGGAGGAGGAGTAATGGCACAGAAAAAGGGGATGGAGGTGTCCGTGGCCATTGGCGAAGTGGTCAGGTTAGCCAACACCGATGTTATTGCCGCCTATCCTATTACCCCGCAAACTCACATTGTAGAGAACCTGGCCCAGATAGTCGCTGACGGCGAGCTGGATGCCGAGTTTATTCCGGTTGAGTCTGAGCATTCGGCGATGAGTGCTTGCCTCGGGTCAGCGGCGGTGGGGGCCAGAACGTTTACCGCTACCGCCGGCCAGGGGCTGGAGTTAATGCATGAGGTATTGTATGTTGCCTCGTCAATGCGGCTACCCGTGGTAATGACGGTGGCTAACCGGGCTTTATCCGCACCACTCAGCGTCTGGGGTGACCATTCTGACGTAATGTCCGTTCGCGATACCGGGTGGATTCAAGTATTTACCGAGAACGGTCAGGAGGTGGTTGATAACGTCCTGTGTGCTTTCCGTATTGCTGAAGACCCCAGGGTCTTGCTTCCGATAATGGTTCACCTGGACGGGTTCCACCTGTCACACATGATTGAATCGATGCTTTTCCCGGAGCAGAGCGAGGTTGACCAGTTTCTCCCGCCTAATGCCTATCCCCTGCCACTGGACCCTACCCGACCGGTGACCATGGGAGACTTTGGGCCGCCGATTATCTACACCGAGGCGAAGTGGGCGCAGGAAATGAATATCAGAGCCGCCAAAGATGTCATCCTCCAGTGCTGGCAGGACTTCGGGGATATTTTCGGACGATATTACTCTCCGGTAGAGCACTACCGCACTGAGGGCGCCAGGGTGCTGTTAATGACGATGGGGAGCTTTAGTGAGACGGCAATGACCGCGGTTGACGAGATGAGAAGTGAGGGTAAGGATGTTGGGCTGCTAAAGCTTCGCCTGTGGCGACCCTTCCCGTTTGATGAAATCCGCGATGCGGTTAAGGGGGCTGAGGTTCTCATTGTGCTGGATAGAGCAATCTCCTTCGGCGGGCCGGGCGGACCAGTCTGCTCCGAGGTCAGGTCAGCCCTGTATCAGCAGGAGAAAAGACCAAAGATAGTTAGCTTTGTTGGTGGGCTGGGTGGTCGGGATATTAAAGTGACCGGATTTAAGGAAATAATTAATCGGGGCACAGAAATTGCCAGAACCGGCAGCACCCGAGAGTACGAGATATTCGAGGTAAGAGGGGAATAATGGAGAAGCTAGCAGTTTACATTCCCAGACTGGTAACCAAGAAGGAGAGATTTCTCTCCGGACACCGGGCTTGCATCGGCTGTGGCGAAGCCCTGGCGGTGAGAATGGCCTGCAAAGCACTCGGGGATAATGTGATCGTGGCTAACGCCACCGGTTGCATGGAAATTGTTTCCTCGCAGGTGCCGTACACTTCGTGGACTGTTCCCTGGATTCACACCCTGTTTGAGAATACCGCGGCTGTGGCCTCAGGCATAGAAGCCGGCCTAAAGGTAATGAACCGGAAAGGAACACGGGTACTGCCGGATGTCAAGGTAGTGGCGATGGCCGGTGATGGCGGTACCAGTGATATCGGGCTTCAGGCACTGTCCGGAGCGCTGGAGAGAGGCCATGATTTCCTTTATATCTGCTTTGACAATGAAGCCTATATGAATACCGGAATTCAGCGGTCATCCTCTACCCCTTACGGGGCGGCTACCACCACCTCTCCGGTGGGCAGGGTGAGCAGCGGGCAGTTTACCTGGAAAAAGAACATGCCGGCCATTGTGGCGGCTCACAATATACCTTATGTGGCTACCGCCTCTCCCAGCTATTTTAAGGACATGATAACCAAGTTAGAAAAAGCAGTAGCCGTTAGGGGGCCGTCTTACGTCCATATATTATCGGTCTGTCCCGTTGGTTGGCGGAGCCCTCCTGACCTGAGCATCAGGCTGGGTCGCCTGGCCGTTGAAACTGGGATGTTCCCGTTATACGAGATAGAGAACGGCAAATATAAGTTGAGCTTTGATTTACCCCGGCTCAGGCCGGTAAATGACTATCTGAAGCTTCAGGGGAGGTTCCGGCACCTATCCGATGATGCCATAAATAAAATTCAGCAGAGGGTGAATGAGGACTACGCCAGGCTCAAGGAGAAGGCGAATGAAGGTTAAAGACAAGCAGAAGGTAGCGGCGATACTGGACAGGCATCAGCGTGACCGGGGCTTACTGGTGTCTATCCTGCAGGATGTGCAGTCAGAGTTCTTTTACCTGCCGGAGGATGCCATAGAGGAGGTCAGCCGGGGGCTGGGGGTGCCTTTGACCCAGGCGTACAGTGTAGCTACCTTTTTCAAGACATTTAGCCTGAAACCGAGGGGGCGCCATCTGATTAACGTTTGCCTGGGTACAGCCTGCCATGTCCGGGGTGCCGTAAGAATTCTGGACAAGCTGGAACGAGACCTGGACGTCAGGCCGGGCGAAACCACCGAAGACCACAGATTTAGTCTGGAGACCGTTAACTGTGTTGGCGCCTGTGCCTTAGGTCCCATACTCATAGTTGACGGGAAATATCACGGACAGATGACTATCGATAAAGTGGATTCAGCACTGAAAGAATATGCTTAGCTAACGGAGGGCGGTGTTAGTGGCAAGAATAAAGTCCCTGGCCGAACTTGAGAGCCTGCGGGAAACCATAATCAAACAGAGAGACCCGAACAAGACCGTTATCACCATCTGTGGCGGTACGGGATGCCATGCTTACGGCTGTGAGGAGGTAATTACCGCTTTTGAAGAGGAGGTCAAGCAGCAAAAGCTGACAGGCCAGGTAGGTATAAGGGCTACTGGCTGCCACGGATTTTGTGAAAAAGGAACGCTGGTGGTCATTAAGCCAGATAACATTTTCTATCAGCGGGTGACGGCAAAGGACGTCCCAACGATAATCTCAGAAACAATCGTTAATCATAATGTTGTTGATAAACTGCTTTATACTGACCCTGATAATGGCCAGAAGATACTCCATGAGCCTGAAGTGCCCTTCTACCAGAAACAGCAACGACTTGTTTTCGGCAGCAATGGTCTGATTGACCCGACGAATATTGACGACTACCTGGCAGTGGACGGTTATGCCGCCCTAGGCAGGGTACTGGCTGAGATGTCTCCGGAAGCGGTAATAGCGGAGGTCAAAAAGGCGGGCCTGCGGGGGCGAGGGGGTGGTGGATTCCCGGCGGCTAGCAAGTGGGAGTCTACCCGTCGGGCGGAAGGCGATGTCAAATATGTTATCTGTAATGCCGATGAAGGTGACCCCGGCGCCTATATGGATAGGAGCCTGCTGGAAGGCAACCCCCACAGTGTCCTGGAGGGAATGATAATCGGCGCTTATGCCATCGGGAGTCATCAGGGCTATATCTATGTTCGCCACGAGTACCCCCTGGCGGTAAGGAATGCCGAGATAGCCCTTAAACAGGCTGAGGAATACGGACTTCTGGGCAAAAATATCCTGGGCTCCGGATTTGACTTCATTATCGGGATAAACCGGGGCGGGGGCGCTTTTGTCTGTGGCGAGTCCACGGCACTGATGGCATCAATGGAAGGTAAGGTGGGTGAGCCGAGAGCCAAGTATACCCATACTTCGGAGAAGGGCTTGTGGGAACGACCGACCGACCTTAACAATGTAGAGACCTGGGCGAATGTCCCCCTGATAATTAAAAACGGGGCTGACTGGTATGCACAGATAGGCACTGAGGGTAGCAAGGGAACCAAGATTTTCTCACTGGTGGGCAGGATTAATAACACCGGCCTGGTGGAGGTGCCCATGGGGATAACCCTGAGGGAGATTATCTATGACATCGGCAACGGTATCCCCGGGGGTAAGAAGTTCAAGGCGGTCCAGACCGGAGGACCATCGGGCGGCTGTATTCCCGAGAGTTTACTTGACCTGCCGGTGGGTTTTGACGAGTTGACCAAGGTGGGCTCGATGATGGGCTCCGGCGGTATGATTGTTATGGATGAGAGCACCTGCATGGTGGATATCGCCAAATACTTCATCGGCTTCCTCGAGGGTGAGTCCTGTGGCAAGTGTGTCCCCTGCCGTGAGGGGTTAAAACGGATGAGCCAGATTCTAACTGACATCACCGACGGAAAGGGGCGCAAAGGGGATATAAAATTACTGGAGGAACTGTCTACAGTACTGATTGATGGCTCACTATGCGCCCTGGGAAATACGGCGCCCAATCCCGTCTTGAGCACCATCCGCTATTTCCGGGACGAGTATGAGGCTCATATTAAGCAAAAGCGGTGCCCGGCCGCTGTCTGTAAGGAGCTAATTACCTACAGTATTATTGACGAGAAATGCCCGGGATGCGGGCTTTGTGTTAAGGACTGTCCGGTAGATGCCATCACCTTTATGGGCAAGAGGAACCCGGTTATTTTAGAGCAGGAGAAGTGTATCAAGTGCGGGGCTTGCTTTGATGTGTGTCGACTTGGTGCGGTAAAAGTACAGTAAGGATAAGTGAAAATGGTGACATTAACTATTGACGGACGAGAGGTTCAGGCGGAGACAGGGAAGGTAATACTGGAAGTAGCCAGGGAGAATAATATCTACATACCGGCTCTCTGCCATCACGAAGGAGTGGCGGCTTACGGTGCCTGCCGGCTCTGCATGGTTGAAGCTGGCAAGGAGGGACGGGAAAGGCTGGTAGCCTCGTGTCTCTATACAGTCGACGAAGGGCTTATTATAAAGACGAACACGCCCCGGGTTAATAACGTCCGTCGTATGGTAACCGAACTATTGCTGGCCCGGTGCCCGGACTCCGAGGTATTACAGGACCTGGCCAGCGAGCTGGGTATCGATAAGACCAGGTTCGCCCCTGAAGATGGTAACCACAAGTGTATCCTCTGTGCCCTGTGCACCAGGGCGTGTGAGGAAGTGGTTGGCGTTTCCGCCATTAGCCTGGTAAACAGGGGGATTAATCGGCAGATGGCTACCCCGTTTTACGCCTTCTCCGATGCCTGCATTGCCTGCGGTTCCTGTGCCTACATTTGCCCTACCGGGGCAATCAGTATCGAGGACGCTGGTGACACCAGGACGATAACCATGCCCTATGTCACCATGGAGTTCAAATTAAAGAAATGTAAGACCTGCGGTGCCTACTGGGCTCCGGAAAGACAACTGGACCACATCATCGTGGAAGCAAATCTACTGCCGGACGCCTTTGATAACTGCCCCGACTGCCGGGACTAAGCCGTAATATGGGCTCCCCGCTTGACCCGTGATAGCTGCATTGTTATACTTTTGGCGGCGGGGTGTAGCGCAGTTGGTTAGCGCGCAGCGTTTGGGACGCTGAGGTCGGAGGTTCAAGTCCTCTCACCCCGACCACCATTGGGTCTGTCAAGTGAGAGTAGCTTCTGGCTGGCCTTTCCAGCCGGCGGTATCCTGGTATCTTTAAGATAGCCTCAGGCGGGTATGGTTAGCTCTTCCTCTGCCTCCACCTCTTGTTGTATCTCCAAGACATCTTCTATTTTAAGCCAGCCCTTGCGGATTGCCAGTACCACGGCATGGGTGCGGTCGTTGGCGTTTAGCTTGCGCATTATTGAGGTAATGTGGTTTTTGATGGTCTGCTCACCGATGCCGAGGGCATAGGCAATGCGCTTATTCGAGTTTCCTTCGGCGATGTGCCTTAGTATCTCCGTTTCCCGGGGGCTGAGCGGGGTCAATAGAGTTTCGACATCCTTACCCAGCAGAGAAAGGTCATGAAATAGCTGCAGGACCTTTTTAGCCGTACTTGGTCGGTTCAACAAGGAGTCATTTATGGGATATTCCCCCTGCCCTACCTTCCGGAGAATAGCTACGAGTTTGTCAGCACTAATATCTTTGCCCAAAAAGGCGACGGCTCCGGACTTTATGGCCTGGAAAAGCTGGTCGTCGTCGGGGCTGGGGCTGTACATCACCACGGATACCCCGGGGCAGTGGGTGGCAACCTCGCGTGTTATGTCAAATCCATTCAGCTTCGGCAGACCAACATCGACCAGCACTATGTCCGGTGAAAGGCTCTCGACAGTGCTCCATATCTCCAGGGTGAGCTCTGACTCACCCACTATGTCCATGTTCTCTTGCAGTACCTGGCGAATTGCCTGACGATAAAGGGACTGGTTATCAACTATGAAGACGGACAGTCTCGCCCTTTTTCGGTCTTCGGTTATTGGCTGGTATTTATTAATTTCCATTCCTAACCTCCTCTCAGTTTTATGGAGTCGGCAGTTTCTCAGTGGGTATCAGGCTATGCCATCTCCTATCGGTGAAGTTTGCCTCATAATATCGATGAAACCCATGACCACCCTGGGGTCAAATTGGGTATCAGCACATTGCCTGATTTCTTCTCCGGCCTCTCCCCTAGTCATGGTATGGCGATAGGGGCGGTCAAAGACCATGGCGTCAAAGGCATCAGCCACAGCGATAATCCTGGCTCCCAGGGGTATGTCTTCACCAACGACGGTCTGGTTATGTCCATTGCCGTCATAGTGGTCATGGTGATGTTCAATCATCTCGGCTACTTTATCGCCAACCACCTGCCTTGCCATGCACGCGCCTACCTGGGCGTGGAGCCTGATATGCTTATACTCTTCAGGAGTCAGTTTACCGGGCTTGTTCTTAATCTGTGGGTCAACCGCAATCTTGCCGATGTCATGGAGTAAGCTCCCCCAGCCCAGGTATTCTATTTCCCCGGGGGATAAACTAAGTTCCCTACCTACCGCCAGAGCAATTTCAGTTACCCTTTGGGAATGCCGGGCGGTGTCCTCATCCTCAGCCTTAACGGCGGAGAGCAGAGTCTCGATTTTGATATACCAGGGCACGGCACCAGTATCGGCGACGGGAATGTCCACAATCAGAGCTGCAAGAAAATGGTTGCCGGCATGGCCACCCTGGTAGCCTTCCCATGCTGGCTTCCAGTGAAGATGGCTCTCAACGGTCGGTGAGTAATTAACCATAAGTATTCCGTCTCGTCCACTTGTCATTTCTATATCCGTTGTTGTCAATGGGTTAGCTCCTGCTGTTGAATAAGTCCGAAACCAGTCGGCTAATTAACTTCAATAATTATGGCACCGGGGTGGTAACGAAAACATAAAAAAGTGACCAGAATACGTAACAATTTTGTAAACGTTTTGTGATGCCGGCAGCACTCTTTTAAGTTTTCTCGGAGACAGCTAATTCTTTATGAAACCTTAACGAAAAATTTATGTAATATTTATGGTCTTTATTCTCTCCTTTATGATTGTCCAGTAGACTAAGGTTGTAATTCTGGATTATTAAAATTCACAAAGGGTGTGATAGGCATGATATTTGGGGAACTGCCAGTTTTACTTTGCCCGCAGCGGCACACCTGGTGCGCCTTTCCCACCGCGGCGCCAAGATGAAGACAATTATTTTATCCTGCGCTCTGGTGGCTGGATTGGTTTTGCTGGTGCTGGTATCAGCTTTTCCAATACGCGCTCACTCGGCTAATATTAGCGACAATCTTAGCCTGGTGGACCTTCTGCCCGACATCGAAAAAATCTACCGTGAAGCCCTTATCCGACCGCATCAGGAAGCGGCAAAGCATATTTACGATGAAGACATAGCCCAGTTTTATAACCTTCTTTTACAAAAAACCGGGATGGATATACAGCTCGATTAGCCAGAGTAGCTTGATATTATCAGGGACGTTATAGATCTACTGGCTGGCATTAGTCCAGCCAGTTCCCTGTTCATAAACCAAAGTACTATGGACAGTTGGGGGCATTTGGATTAGACTCCACCTACAGGGTATAATGGTTGACCAATCATAATATAGCGGGTATAATGCTCTCCACCAGTTGAAAAGGAAGATAGCTGTACGGTAAACACTGAGACAATCAACTATGGACAAAATCCGAGTCTTTGTTGTAAGCAATAACGCCCTGTTCCGCCAGGGTCTGCGCCAGGCTCTTGGCGAGAGAGAAGATATTGAAGTAGTCAGCGAGTCTGATCTTGGCGATGCCGCTCTGGAAGTAGTTATGAGCTTCTCCCCGGAGGTAGTATTGCTGGATATCGGGTTGCCTATGCTGACCGGCTTGCATCTGGGACGGCAGATAACCCAGCGGTCGCCGGCAATCTCGGTCATTGTAATGGCTCCTTATAATATCGACGATGGCCAGCTCTTTCAAGCCATCAAGTCAGGGGCCACCGGTTATCTGACCATGGATGCCACTGCCGAAGATATATCATCAACGGTCAGGCGGATACACCAGGGCGAATATCTTATTAACGAACTGGTGCTGTCTCGCCCCGCAGTGGCCGAGAAAGTATTAAAGCAATTTCAGGACTTTACTTTGATGGGTGGTGCCATGGAAACGTTGGCCACCCCCCTTACCTCCCGAGAGCTAGAGGTGCTCGGTTATGCCGCTCGCGGGTATATCAATAAGCAGATTGCGTATCAACTGGGCGTCAGCGAGCAGACTATTAAGAACCACATGACGTCCATATTGCGCAAGCTGGATGCAAACGACCGCACCCAGGCGGTAGTGTTAGCTCTGCACTATGGATGGATTTCTTCTCAAATTAAACAATCATCAGAGCCCTCAACAAGCAATGAAATCCGGACCAGCTCTCACCCCGTAAGCGGATAATATCCACCCCCTGAACCCTACTATTGTCCCACTCTCCCTTGCTCCCGGGAGTAATTTGTTTCCTGCCTAACCTTGCCTTTCTATCCTGAGACCCGGGTAGAATAGGGACTAAAATACTATTCCTTGTAGTCCAAAGTAATATTGCCAGTATGGTAGCCACTGCCTAGACTTAGAATTGGACTAGAAACATTAACGTGGACGGGAGGATTCAGGGACTTGGCTATTCCTTTAAAGTCAGCAAAAGCTCTTCGCAAGGTACTTGTTGAAACCGGGTTGGTCACCTCCGAACAGCTAAAGGAGATAGCACCACACAATGGTAGACCTAAGCTTGGTGAGCTGCTGGTGGAGCGGGGGGTCATCACTGCCGAGGAGCTAGCCATGGTGCTCGGGTTGCAACTTGGCCTACCCTATGTCGACCTCAATACCTACCACATTCAACCGGAAGCCATAAAGCTGATTTCCGAGTCAATGGCCAGAAAACATAACGTGATGCCCCTGGCCATCACTGACGATTCCCTTCAGGTGGCCATGGCTGATGCCGATGACGTCCTGACATTGGAGGCGTTATCGATTCAGACTCATATGAGAATAGAGCCGTTGGTAGCTATCCCTGATGAGATCCGCAAAGCTGTTGACCGCAACTATAAAGCCTACGGTGAAATTGAGAAGCAGTTCAGTCTCGTCACGGAGCCAGTACCCGTCACCAGGGAGAAACCTCTTGATGGTGCTATCAGTGAGGCACCGGCAGTTCGTGCCCTGGACCTCATCCTCAGTGAGGCAATTAAGAATCGAGCCTCTGATATTCATATTGAACCGGAGGAGGACAGGTTACGACTCCGCTACCGCATTGATGGTGTAATGCATGAGATTATGTTCCTACCCCGCAGCGCTCATGCTCCGCTTATCTCACGGTTGAAAATCCTGGCCTGTATGAACATTGCTGACCACCGTCCCCAGGACGGGCAGTTTTCTATCAGGACGAAAGGCAAGGAGGTAGATATCAGAGTAGCCACTATCTCCACCTCCTATGGTGAAATGGGGGTTCTGCGTATCTTAGATAAGTCCTTTGCCGTACTGGACCTCACCGAGATTGGCTTTTCACCGGATAATCTCAAGCAGTATGACCAGATATTAAAGTCACCCTTTGGCATGATACTGGTCAGCGGTCCTACCGGCTCAGGTAAAACCACTACCCTCTACGCTTCACTCAACAGCCTTGACCGAAAGGGGCGGAACATCATTACCATCGAAGACCCGGTGGAGTATCATCTGAAGGACATAAACCAGATTCAGGTTAATCCCCGTGCTGGCTTGACCTTTGCTGACGGTCTGCGTTCCATAATGCGGCACGACCCTGACGTTATACTGGTTGGGGAGATACGTGACTCGGAGACGGCCGGAATAGCGGTTCAGGCGGCGCTGACCGGGCATCTGGTGCTGGCTTCAGTCCACTCCAATGATGCGGTGGGTGTTCTGTCTCGCTTGCTCGACCTTGATGTGGAGCCGTTTCTGGTCTCCTCGGCACTTATCGGGGTCGTGGCACAGCGGATGGTGCGGCGGGTTTGCCCTCACTGCCAGCGCCCGACTGCTGCCCCAATTGAGGCGCAGCTTGCTTACTCCAAAGAGTTGGGTAAAGAAAGAACCGACTTCTTTTACGGCAAGGGGTGCAATGCATGTACCAATACCGGTTACCTCGGACGTATCGCCGTTTTTGAAATGCTGCGGGTAACTGAAGAAATAAGGCGATTGCTGCTCACGGGGGCCAGTGAAGCCCAGATACGGACTCAGGCGAAGGAAGAAGGCGCGACATCAATGTGGCACGACGGTATGCTTAAGGTGAAGTCTGGCATGACCACCCCCTGTGAGGTGCTGCGTAATGTGTTTTCCATAGGTTAAGAATATGGATTACAAGTACATCGGCTATACCGAAGATAAAAAATTGGTGAAAGGAATGGTGGCGGCGGTAAGCCACGAAATGGCCAAAGAGTATCTGGCTAGCCAGGGCTATCAGGTTCTAAGTCTGAAGCCGGCAGCTACCTTTCTCCCTAGTTGGGAGAAGTTATTCCCATCCCTTTTTCGGGTAAAGCCACGGGAAGTAATAATGTTCTCCCGCCAGCTGGCATTGCTCCTTGAATCGGGTACCGATATTATTACTTCTCTACAATTGTTGCAGGCTCAAATAACCAATCGAGTTTTCCACAAGGTGCTCGGTGAAATAATCTCGGACCTTCGGGCGGGCAACAGGTTGTCGGTATCCCTTGGCAAGCATCCCCATATATTCCCCAAGCTATATTGCCGTTCTCTGACCGTTGGTGAGCAAACCGGGGGTCTAGAAATAGTGCTGAGACAGGTGGCTGACCATATGGAAAAGGAAGCGACGGCAAAAAAAGGAATAAAGAAAGCCCTGGCATATCCAATTATGGTTTCTATTGTAGCTATCATTGTAGTCGGAGTGCTGGTTACCTTTGTCCTGCCCTCTTTTATTGGTCTGTACAGTACACTCGGGGCGGAACTACCGCTAGCCACCAGGTTGCTTCTGACCATGGTTGATTTGTCTCAGAGCTATGGAATTTATTTACTGGCGGCGCTAGCTGCTGCCGGCTTTTTGGCGGCCATCTATACCCGGACGCCAGCGGGAAAATATCAGTGGGACCGCCTGGCCCTCAGCCTGCCATTGGTGGGGCGAGTCATCCAGCTTAGTGAGCTTACCCGCTGTTGCCGGAGCATGTCAATACTATTTCGCAGTGGCTTGCCGTTGACTGAAATCATGAGCATGACTGTTGAAGGCAGCGGCAATATGGTGATGAAAGATGCTCTCTCCAGTGTTGAGCAGGCCATGCTTAAAGGTGAGGGGCTATCTCAGCCTATGGCTGAGAATCGACTCTTTTTGCCCATGATGGTGCAGATGGTCAGGGTTGGCGAGGAAACAGGTAATCTTGACATCACCCTCCTCGCCACGGCTCAAGCCTATGAGGCGGAGGCTGATGATAAAACTCGCGCCCTGATCGGGTTCATTCAGCCAGCCATGACCTTGGGCATCGGCTTAGTGGTTGCTTTTATTACCATAGCGTTGCTCTCGGCGATGTATTCCGTTTTCGGGCAGATGGGTTAATTGAGATATATTGAGGCTAAAAAGTAAGGCGGGACATTTGGTTCCATGAAGAAATCAAAGACGCCCTTCAGGACTGCTAGAAACCTAATAATTCCTGGCGGTAGTGAGGCAGGAGTAACCCTCATTGAAGCCTTGGTCGCCCTGGCTATCCTGGGTATAGTTGCCGCTGTCTTTCTCAGCGGTTTAGCTACTACCGCTAAGGCTAATTTTATTATTGATGAGCAGGCTACTGCGGAAAGCCTGGCCCGAAGCCAGATGGAGTATGCCAAGACCGTTGCTTATGTATACGAGGCTACCGAATATACCGCAGCCCCGATTCCCGCTAGCGTTGACTACGCTGATTACTCCGTTTCTATTTACGCCGAGCCCTTAAATAACCCTGACGATGGCATTCAGAAGGTAACGATATCAGTGAGGCATCATAGTGAAGAGGTAATCACATTAGAGAGCTACAAGGTGAACTGATGAAACAAGGGCAGAGGGGCTTCACCTTTATTGAGGTAGCGGTGGCTACCGCCGTCATTACGCTTATTGCCGGCGCCGCCACTATGACTACCTCTAGCATTTTAAGGGATACTGGGCGAACTAATGACCGTATGACCGTAGTTCATCAGGTGGAGAACGCCGGCTACTGGGTCAGCCGTGATACGCTGATGGCTGATAGACTGAGTGCTGAGAATCTAACACTTCCGGAATTTTTCATTCTCAACTGGACTGACTGGGGTTACGATGAGGATTCAGTTTATCATTCGGTTACATACTCTATCGAAGATATATCCGGAGGAATTGGCAAGCTCAAACGAACTCACCAGGACAGCGCCGGGATGAATGAACAGATGCTGGTGGCTCAGTATATTTACTACGACCAGAGCGACCCGGCCAATACCAGCAATGTCAGTTATCAGTCCCCGCTGCTTACCCTGAAAATAGCCAGCGTGTTTGGAGATGCTCGGGAGACGAGAGAATATAAGATTTATCGTCGATCTAACTTCCAGTAATGGGAAAGAGTAATGGCTAAGTTTTGGAAACGAATAATAAGAGATGAAACGGGGCAAGCTTTACCGGTAGTTCTAATCCTGCTGGTCCTGGGTGGGCTGGTTATTGCTCCATCTCTCAGCTACGCCGCCACCAGTCTTGATAGCGGGCGGAATAATATGCGAAGTGTAAACGGACTTTATGCCGCTGATGCCGGTGTGCAAGACGCGCTATGGTGCTTGGCTGAAAATACCACGGTTCATACCAGTTTGTCTGAAACCATCAATGGCATGACCGTAACAATACAAACTGAGACAAAGGGAGATTATGTTCTGTACGCCGGTGAATGGGTGACCGGTGCTGGGCACTATGACTGGCTAACGGTAACCGGTGAAATGGTGTGGGATGGTGGCGCCGGGGCTTATAAGTATACTATTACCGTCACCCGGGAGCCTGAGGCAAGCGGAAACATTAAGCTGGTAGAGGTAGGAGCCAAGCTTCCGGTCGGTTATAGCTATCAGGCTGGGTCAGCCGCTTTGTTTGGGGAAAACCTGTCTACTAACGAACCTGATGATGAATTAGATGGAGCTGGGGCCCACCTGCTTGACTGGGAGATTTCGCCTGAAGCTACCCTTGATGCAGGTAACCCGACGCGAACCCAGATATTTTATGCCACGGGAACAGGTCCCTTGGAAGGTCATTATGCCTGGGTAATAGCCAATAGAGCGGATGTCGGTGCCGTGGGTGAGCTAAGCGGTGCCTTCTACATAGTTACGGCCACGGCTACTGAGGGTGGTGAGACGACTGCGGTTATAGTCGCTGACGTGATGATGTCAGAAGGAGTGCCGTATATCACCGCCTGGAAAATAAATCCACAATAGGAATTAGTCAAGCGATGAAGCTGAGTAAAACAAGCTGGCGGATGCTGATGAGCGGGGTTATTATCATTACCTTCGCTGGCCTGGGTATGGCCTATTCCCAGCGAACTAACGACCAGAGCCGCCTTAGCCAGGAACTGGCTCAGGCGCAACTGATATTAGCCAAATATCCACCTGATGAACTCGTCTCTCAGAAGGACGAGCTAAAAAAAAGCCTGACTCAAGGCCAATCACGGCTCGAAGCACTTAAAGCAAGCCTTTCCCCGGTAGTTCAGAGCATTGAAGCCAATGATAGTCTATTCGATATTGCCGAAGCTTCTGGCGTGGAGGTAATTGGGACCAGGTCAAAGGCCCCATCAGCCCAGGAACTAAACGGAGCTGAATATTCCGTCCTCTCTCTCAAGGTGAAGCTGGAAGGAGACGTGGCTAATATTATTCGCTTCATCTATACCTGGGCTGAAGAAAACCCTACAGGCGTGGTGGAATCAGTAAGGATTTACGTACCGGATATACTTGAAGAGGAAGGAGAGGCAGGTGAAGAGGAAGGGGAAGCTGGTGAAGGGGAAGGGGCAGAAGAGGTGGAGACGGAACCACAAAAGCCGTCAGCCGATATTGAACTAACTATTTATACTCATGAGGGTGATTAGCCGTGGCTAGAAAAGTTATTACTTTATATATTGATGACACCAGCATTAGATTGCTGGTCGCTACGAGGCGAGAAATTAGAAAGTGGGCTGAACTGTCGCTAGATGCGGGTATGGTCAAGGAAGGCGTTATCATTGAGGAGGCAGCAGTCGCTTCCAGGGTCAAGGAGCTTCTTAAGACCCATAAGGTGAAGGCAAAGAAAGTCGTCACCAGTCTGAGCGGACGCCATTGCCTTTCCCGCCTGATCAGCCTACCACGGTTACCCAAATCGCTGCTGGCTGAAGCGGTAAGACGTGAGGCAGAGAAGCTATTGCCAGTTCCTCTGGAGCAACTCTATCTCTCATGGCAGACCGTTCCCGGCGGCGGAGCGGAAATACAGGTCTTCCTAATCGCCTTTCCCCGAGATGCCACTGATGCTCTGACCAAAACATTGCGTCAGGCGGGCCTTGACCCGTATCTTATCGATGTAAAACCGCTGGCGCTGGCCAGAGTAGTCGATAAGGCAACCGCCATAGTCGTTGATGTCCAACCAACTGAGCTTGACATTATTGTCATCGTAGACAGAGTCCCACAACTTATCCGCACGGTATCTTTACCTGGCGATGTCCTGACTCGACAGAAAAGAATAACGCTGCTAAGGGAAGAACTTGACCGGACGATAAAGTTCTATAACTCGAGCCACGAAGATAAGCCTCTTGACGCGGATATACCGGTATTTATCTCCGGGGAACTGGTGAAAGAGTCGGAAACAGGGACAACGCTGGTTGGCCGGCTAAAAACTTTTGCTGAGCCACTATTATCACCCCTTAAGTATCAGCAGGCTTTGCCATCCAGTCGATTTATGGTCAACGTCGGTTTGGTGCTTAAAAAAGCTCCGCTAACCGGGAAAAAGGACAGCGGTTTAGTGGTAAATCTGAATGCACTACCGCAGATTTACCAGCCTAAACGCCGCTCCCTGGCTGAGATTCTATTCGTGCCCGGTATCGTAATCGCACTGGCTTCGCTTGTCTTCCCGATAATGTCTATCCAGGATGTGGCCGCTGATACGGCGTCACTGCGAACCCAGATTGATGTTGCTACCCAACGCTTTAATCAAGCGCAGTTGCAGAACAAAGCTGTCACCGAGTTGAAAGGGAAAGTTGCCGCCTTAGAGGCAGCCGGTGAGACTTTTACTGCGGCACTCAGCTATTTTAACCAGCAGCACGAAATAATTAACAACGATTTAACGACGGTAACAACGGGCTTGTCCCGCAGTATAGAACTGAGCAGTGTAGTGCACAGCAGTACTGAGGTGACGGTAAGCGGTATAGCGTCAGATGAGACGTTTATTCTGGGATATGCCGAAAAACTAAGGGCTAGTGACCGGTTTGACCAGGTTATTATGTCAACTATAGAAAAGGCCGGGGACGGGATGAGGTTTAAGATTACCCTTATCAAGTAGAGAGGCAATATGGATATTTTTTCACTACTTAATTTAGCTAAAGCCAAGGGGGCTTCTGACTTGCACTTAGTAGTCTCCAGTCCACCTATGCTGCGTGTTAACGGTGCTCTGAAGCCGGTAGAAGGGATGGAACTACTGACGCCGGAGGATACCAGCCAGGCTCTTCAGCAGGTAACCACAGATGAGCAGAGGGAGGACTTCCAGCGCCGCCTGGAGCTGGACTTTAGCTATAGCGTACCCGATATCGGCCGAATCAGATGCAACGCCGCTCAGGAGCGGAAAGCAATTAGTCTGGTCATCCGCTTGCTGCCGCCGGTTATCCCCACTATACAGGAACTGGGGCTGCCTGAAGTGTGTCGAGAACTGATTTTGAAGCCGCGGGGGCTGGTAATAATTAGCGGACCCACCGGGAGTGGCAAATCAACTACTCTGGCCGCCATGATTCAGCATTTGAACGCCAATAAAGAACGCCGCATAGTTACTATCGAGGACCCGATAGAGTATATCTATACCAGTCAGAAGTGCACAATAACACAGCGAGAACTGGGTAGTGATACCCTGTCCTTTGCCGAGGCATTGAGGCATGTCCTGAGACAGGACCCGGACATTATTCTGGTGGGAGAAATGAGAGATACGGAAACCGCGGCGGCCGTGCTTAATGTAGCTGAGACCGGACATTTAGTGCTGACGACGGGCCATGCTCCAAGCGCGGCTCAAGCTATAGAGCGCGTAATGGACTTATTCCC